>OIAF01000014.1_pt1 | contig 89273 bp, 63 predicted proteins | sample 1580751 | NCBI WGS metagenome assembly OIAF01 (sample SAMEA3882511, study PRJEB24775) | human gut metagenome | biome: human-associated habitat; feature: intestine environment; material: feces | place: Netherlands | collected 2009/2010
TGGAGGAAGGCCCGACGGCGTTAAGAACGGACAGTAATACTGCGTCCGTTTAGCCGTCGGGCCTTCCGACTTCCGCTTTGGGGTTCTTAGGGGCGTGCAGCCCCTAAGGCGGGGTCCGCTGCATGCGCAACAGCGGCAGTTTTCTTTGCCAAGCTTTCTTTTGCTGCCAAAAGAAAGCGAGTTCCCGGGAGGCTGCCGCTAATGGGTAAAAACAAAAAAACGAGACGGCCACTGCCCCGTCTCGTTTTTTCTTAAAAAGAAGGAGAAAAACAGAACGTCTCGCCGGCGCCTGAATGCGAACGGAACCACCCCTCTACAAGTGATACCCTCCCTACGGATTCGGCAGGGCGCTCTGGTATTCTTCCTCTTTAGCTGTCGCTCGGAAGCTCTCGCTTTCGATGTACTTATAGTACACTATTTTTGTCGAATTTGCAAGATGCGTACTTGTACAACATGCTACATTTACCCCACCTTGTTTTGTATAGTTTGCACAATCGTTCACGGATAATTCATACAAATAGCGCCCGGAGCGTTCAAAGCCCCGGGCGCAAGAAATATGCTGTTTTCAGATCGGAAAAGCGGGATTTCTCCGCTTATTCCACAGGAACGATCCAGCCCTTGGTGTCGGGCAGCTTGCCCCACTGGATGCCGGTCAGCGTGTCATACAGCTTCTGGGTCAGCTCGCCGATGTGGCCGCCGCTGATGTGGGCAACCTTGCCCTCCCAATCCAGCTCCTTGACAGGGGAGACAACGGCAGCCGTGCCGGTGCCAAAGACTTCCTCCAGCTTGCCCTCGTCGGCAGCCTTCATGATGTCGGCAATGGCAACACGCTCCTCATGCACCTTGTAGCCCCAGTCCTTCAGCAGCTCGATGATGGAGCGGCGGGTGACGCCGGGCAGAACGGTGCCCACGCAGGGGGCGGTGTAGATCTCGCCGTCGATCTTGAACATGATGTTCATGGAGCCGACTTCCTCGACGTACTTCTTCTCAACGCCGTCCAGCCACAGCACCTGGGAGAAGCCGCGCTCCTCGGCCAGCTCGCCGGCCTTGATGGACGCGGCGTAGTTGCCGCCGCACTTCGTAAAGCCGGTCAGTCCCGGGGCGGCACGGATGTACTCATCCTCAACATAGATGCGGACGGGGTCGAGGCCCTCGGCGTAGTAGGCACCGGAGGGTGCGCAGATGATGGCAAAGCGGTAATGCTTGGCGGCGTGAACGCCCAGGCCCACATCGGTAGCGATGCAGAACGGACGGATGTACAGGGACGCGCCGTCGGAGTGGGGCACCCAGTCGCGGTCCACATCGACCAGCGCCTTGACCGCCTGCACAAAGTCCTCCGGCGGGATGGGGGGCATGCCGAGACGGTCCGCGGAATCGTTAAAACGGTTCGCGTTGCAGTCGGGGCGGAACAGCTGGATCTTGCCGTCCGCGGTGCGGTAGGCCTTCATGCCCTCAAAAATTTCCTGTGCGTAGTGGAACACAGTGGTAGCCGGGTCCATCTCCCACGGGCCATAGGGGACGATGCGGGCGTCATGCCAGCCCTCGCCCGCGGTATAGTCCATCAGGAACATGTGGTCGCTGAACTGCTTGCCGAAGCCGAGCTTCGACTCGTCCTGCGGCTTTTCCTTCGGATGGGTCGTTTTGGTGATTTTAATGTCCAACATAATTTCACACTCTCCCTTTTATATTCAAGCGCACCGCCGCACAGCAGTGCGGGTGATGATTAGGTTTATTATAACGCTGTCGCGCGGCGAGCGCAAGCCCTTATTTACAAAATGTGTATTTTGTGTTGCAAAAAGCGCAATTTTCGTTTTCCCCGGCTTTCCACAGTTTTCAACAGCGCCGCTGTGGAAAATGTGGAAAATAAACGTTTTTTCTACGTAGATTTTCCCGGTTTTCCGCTTTTGAACGGGTTCAGGCGGCAGAGTTTTCCACGCTTTCCACGGAGTTTTCAACATTTCCACGGTGGATAACCGTTATACGCCGTGGATAACTCGGGGTGAATATACGGAATGTGAACGGGGTGTGAACAGAAAAAGCGTGCCGCTCTCTTTCCCACAAGAGAGCGGCACGCAGTCCAAACTCAATTTTCTTTTCGGTGCACCACAAACATCACCATGCTGAACACCAGCATGAAGGCTGCCAGCCCTGCCGCAATCAGCAAAATCAGCTGGAAGACCTTCACGTTAAAATTTGTCTGCAAATTCTCCCGCGCGGCGGAGACCACATCCGAACCGGAGGAAACCGTCGATTGGGCGTTATTGGCCATCTCCTCGGCGGCGGTCAGTGCGGCCTGGGCGGCGTCGGTGTCGCCCAACGCCTCCAGCGCGTCGGCCAGTGCCTGCCCGCCCATGGCAACCAGACGGTCATTCGTCTCGCTCTTGATCTTCTCGTGATTGACCGCGTTGGCCAGGTACTCGGCAAACAGGTCTGTTGCGCCGCGCACGGCGGGGGCGTAGTCGTCCTTGATCTGCCAGCCCTTGACGGTCCACATACCGTTCATGTAGAACAGCAGCTGCATACCGGAATCCTCCAGCAGAGCGCTGTACACGGCGTCCGCAAAGGCCGTGCTCGAGGTATCCACCGTGCCGAAGCTCAGGGAGATGAACTCCTTGACGCGGTCATACTCGGTCAGATTCGCGTAGTAGCTGCGCAGCGCCTCGGCCAGGTCGGTGTCCTTTGTCACCTTGGAGCCGACGACGACGGAGTCGAGGTCTGCCCGCAGGTCCCCGTTGCTGAAGCGGCTCAGCGTGCCGTCATCGTCTATATTAAAGGAAGCGCGCATCGCCTCGGCGTAGCCCGCGGCATCGCCGGCCTGGCCGTAATACTGCCTGGCCAGCTCCTCACAGTCGCCGCCCCAGCTGCCCGTGATGGGTATGCCGTTGTAGACAAGGTTCATCGACGCCAGCAGGTGCCCAAAGTCGATGCTTTCTCCGTTGGGCAGGACAACGGTGTTCATATTCTGCAGCGACGCCAGCTCGGGGTCGCTGCTGTTGACGTAGCTCTCAAACCCGGCGTCGCGCACACCGGCGGTCAGCTGCCAGATCGTGGAGTTGTACTCCCCCGTGCGGGTGTAGGCCAGCGTCAGCTCGATCGGGTCGGGCGTGTCGGCCTGACTGGCCGAGTACTCCCGCGCCAGCGCCTGCAGGCGGGACAGGCGGTCCAGCACCGTGTCGTAGTCCTCCGCATGGGCAGGCAGTGCCGCCGCGCAGAACAGCCCCAGCAGCACAAACAGCATAGCCAGCAGGCGGGGCATACGGTTCGCTATAGAATTCGTAGTCAAGCACCTCCGGTAAAACAGGACAAAAACCGGGGCAAGGCTGCGCCTGCGCCCCGGGTCTGACTTTTTAACCAATTTGTAATCTTTAGTATACCACATCCGCCCCGGGTTTGTCACCTGTTTTTTTGTGTGTATTCTGTGCGTCTTGACTTTTTGCCCCGCATAGGCTTTAATAGAGGCATTACGGAGGTAATTCTATGCACAAACAAACGCATAAACGCGCTTTTTATACCCTTGCAGGCTGCATTGCCGCGCTGGCGCTCTGCGTGGCGGCATCGCTTTTTCTGCTGACGCCCGCACCGAAAGCGCAGGACGTCACCATACCCGGCACGCGCGGGGACATTTACGCCACGGTACAGCTACCCGGCAAGCTGGCCCGCGGGGAGGAGCTGCCGCTCGTCGTGCTTTGCCACGGCTTTACCGGCAGCCGCGGCGGCGACGGCCACTTTGCGCCGCTGGCCGCCGATCTGGCCGCCCAGGGCATTGCGACGGTGCGGCTGGATTTTCCCGGCTGCGGCAACAGCACCGAACCGTTCACGGCCTACACGCTGTCCAACATGACCGACGACGTCGAGAGCGCCATCACCTACATGCAGCAGACCTACGGCACGGGCCGCACAGCGCTGGTGGGCCACAGCATGGGCGGACGGCTGGCCAGCCTCTACCCGCAGCGCAGGGGCGGCATCACGGCGCTGGCGCTGTGGAGCCCCGCCAACGGCGCGGGCCTGCGCGGCATGGAGTTTTTGAACATCGACGACTTTTCCGCCGTGGAAGCGCTGGCCGCTGAGGCCGAGGCGAGCGGCAGCATCAGCACCTGGGGCGTCGATGTCAGCGGAACGCTGTTCACCGAAATGCGCGATTCCGACCCGAACGCCGCCCTGCGGGAGAGCGCCCTGCCGACACTTTTGACCTACACCGGCCATGAGGGCATTTTGAGCGACACGACCCAGGCCGAGACGATAGCCGCCGTCGAGAGCCTGCCCGACGGCAGGGTCGTGCTGCAGCCGTTTGCCGAGGGGAACCACAACTATCTATCCGAGGACGCCGCCACCGCCGCCGCGCTGGACAAAGCGCTGCGGGAGACGACAGTGGCGTTTTTGGTGGAGTATTTGAAGTAGGCCCGCCGCGCCTGCGAGGCCGACAGGAACGGGCACCTGACGAAGCCCTTTGAGACCGTGACCGGCTGAAAACATCGGCAAAATACAGAAAGAAAGCAAAAACCGCGGAGAAGCGCAAACTTTTCCGCGGTATTCTTATTGCAGATTTACCAGCACATAGTCCCCGCAATCGACAATCGCCCCCGCCCGGGGGTATCCCGGCAGGTCGTGGGCGTCGGCGTAGGTCTGCGCCTGCTCATGCAGGGTAGCGCTGTGGGTCATGTCCAAAGCAAAGCCATAGTAGCGGAACAGGTGCTCCGCTGCCTGGCCGTAGACGTCGTCCACCTCGGAGAAGGCCGTGACCGACCAGTTCAGCACCGAGTTGCAGTTGGTCTCGACGTACTTGACGGTGTCGCCGCTCTCCCAGCTCGTGTGCTCACGGAAGAAGCGGTACAGCGGGTGCTGCATCGGGTCAGCCGTCGTGTACCGGGTGATATTCTCCCCCAGCGTGTAACGGCCCACCAGCACCACGGGCTTGTCGGTGCCGTAGTCGCGCACAAGCTCGGTGCCCAGAGTGCGCACCACAGCGGCCTCCTGCTCGGAACGCTGGTAATCGACGGCCAGCAGATGGTTCAGGTACATGGCCTGGTGCAGACAGAGCAGCACCGCCAGCAGCTGCACGCTGCCCAGCAGCACAGCCCGCCGGGCCGCAGCGCGGCGCAGCACCTCATACACGGCCAGCCCCGCCAGCGCCACAAACAGCGCAAACACCTGACAGGTGCGGTATGGCGAGCACTTCCCCTGCACAAACGACAGCAGCACCAGTGAGAGCAGCATTCCCGCACCGGTGAGCAGCAGCAAAGGCCGCTTTTTGCGCACCGCAAGCGCGATAACCAGTACGATAAATACAAGCGCCGCCACCGCCAATTCAGCAATGGGCAGGTAGAAGCAGCCGCGCAGTGCGTAGTTAATCAGAATGCTCTTGACAAGCAGCTTTGCAAGATAGACAAACGGGTAAAATGCCCAGAGAATTTCGGTGGCGCCGTTGGCCGCAGCCTGCGGCGGCAGCACAAGATGGATGCCCGACGTCACCAGCACGCGCAGGCAGAGCCCGCCGACCAGCGCCGCCGCGTACCACAGTCCCTCGGTCAGGACCGCCGCAAGCCGCGGGCGCTCGGCGGCCAGCAGCTGCTCCAGCGTTAAAAGCGCAAAGACAGCCTGCACAAACACCGCCGCCAGTGACTCATAGGACGAGCAGACCACCATCAGGCAGAGCGCCGCCGCGCCCATGCGCAGAGCCCTGCCGCGCCACGGCACGCCGGGCTGGCGCGCGTCCCACAGCAGATTCAGCGCAGCGGCGTCCAGCAGATAGCCGCCGCAGACGCAGACATTCGCGCCGCTGTACTCCCAAATTTCGTTCATCAGCGGGTAGGAGACAAACAGGCAGGCAAACAGCCCATAGCCGAACATGCTGATGCGGTCCTGCGCGGCCTTGCGCAGCAGCGCGCAGAAGCTCACCGCCGCCAGCGCCAGCAGCAGCGCCGCCAGCAGGTCAATGCCAAAGGCATAGCTCGGCTCAGCCCTGCCGTAGCCCAGCACCGCGGCCCAGAGGTTCATACCGAACCGTCCGGTGGACAGCATGACGCCGCCCGTGCCGATGTAGCGGTCCCCTTCCAGCGAGTCAATGCTGACCCGTGTCGTGGCGATGGCATAGCCGTAGCTGAGCAGCAGGGTCAGCCCCAGCGCCGCGCGGAATTTCGCGTTTTTCAGGAAATAACCAAACTCCTGCTTCATGCCGGTCACTGGTCGTCCGGCCCAAAGTTGAGGCGTTCTTCCTCCACAACGAGCGGGCGGTTCATAATGCGGGTGTTCATAGCCATGACGTACTCACCCAAAAAGCCCAGGAACGCCAGCTGAATACCGCCCATAAAGAAGATGGCGATCATCGTCGGCGCGTACCCGGCGCGGAAGCTCTGCCAGAACAGCAGCTTGGCAATCAGATAGAACAGGCCGACCAGAAAGCTCAGCCCCGCCACCAGGAAGCCCGCGAACGTTGCAATGCGCATACCGGCCTTGGTGTAGCTGGTAAAGCTCAGCATGGCGGCGTCGTACAGGCTGTACCAGTTGTTGTGGGTCTTGCCCGCGCGGCGCTGGGGCTGGGTGTACTCGATTTCCTTGCGCTCGGGGCCCAGCTCGGCCACAATGCCGCGGATAAAGGGCGTCGGGTCCTTCAGGTTGCGCAGCGTCTGGATAAAGCTCTTGTCGTACAGGCCAAAGCCGGTGAACTGCTCGATCTGCTCGCAGCTGCTCATCTTCTTGATGAGCTTGTAGTAGCAGCCGCGCAGCCAGTACATGACCGGGTTTTCCTTGCTCTGGGTCTTGCGGCCAATGACGATTTTGTAGCCCTTTTCCCACTCGGCCACAAACCTGGGGATCATCTCCACAGGGTCCTGGAAGTCGGCGCACATCGTGATCGTGCAATCGCCGGAGGTGTGGATCATGCCGTAGTACGGGCTGTTGAACTGGCCGAAGTTCTTGACGTTGAAGATGGCCTTGACGTGCTTGTCCTCGGCGCAGATCTGCCGGATGATGGCACGGGTTCCGTCCTCGCTCTTATTGTCGATGAACAAAATCTCATAGTCGTAGTTCGGGCAGCTCTTGACCAGCTCATCGCGCACAGCCTCATAGATGGGGCGGGCGTTCTGCTCCTCGTTGTAGCAGGGGATCATTACCGAAATCGTCTTTTTCTCACTCATTTTGTCTCTTTCCTTACCCACTCAATGGTTTCGCGGATTCCTTCTTCAAACGGGGTCGCGGGCCGCCAGCCGGTGTCCTCCTGTAAGGCCGACGTGTCCGCCTGCAGGTGCATGACCTGCAGCGGGCCGTAGGGGACCTCCCCCAAGCCCAGCGGCAGCGCCGGGTCGATGGCGTCGCGCAGCGTCTCGATGTAGTCCTTCAGCGGGCAGGCCGTGCCGCTGCCCAGCGGGTAGACCCTGCCGTCCTGCCCGCTAACGGCCAGCGCGTAGAACGCAGCTGCCGCGTCGGCGGCGTACAGGTAGTCCCACTGCTGGATGCCCGCGGTCAGAGCGGGCTTCTCGCCGTGCAGCAGCTTACGGATGGTGCCGCTGATCATCGTGGCCGGACCGTCGTGCGGGCCGTAGACGCTCAAAATGCGCGTCCAGATGTGGGCCATGCCCAGCGTCTGGCACTCGACGCGGCTCATCTGGCCGGCGCACAGCTTGGCCATACCGTAGCCGTTCTCCGGGAAGCAGGGGGTCTGCGCGGTCAGCACGCCCTCCACGCGGCCATACTCGGCCTGGCTGCCGGCTCCGATAAAGACCTGGCAGCCCAGCTGCGCCGCGGCGCGGCAGGCCGCAATAGTGTAGCGGATGTTCTCGATCTGCGCCGGCATGTCGTTGCGGCCCGGGCCGATCGTGTGCGCCCACGCAAAGTGGAAGAACGCATCGGCCTTCTCCGGGATCAGCTCCGGCAGCGCGGCCAGCTCCGCCGCATCACAGGGCACCACATGCAGCCGCGCGTCCTGCGGCAGTAGCGCCGCCCGCGCGCTGCCCGGGTGGGTGACCGCGTAAACCGTCACGCCCTCCGCCAGCAGCTTTGCACACAGCGCCATCCCAATTGCCCCCGTAGGGCCGGTGATGATGGCGGTGTGGATTTGTCTTTGAATGCTTGCCATTTTTGAATCACGCACTCCCTTACACTTCCGGCATCAGCGGGATGAACATCTGCTTTTCCAGTTCCTCACGCGGCAGGAAGGGGGCCAGGTCCTCCAACGGGGGGCTGACCAGCGTGCCGTCGGGCAGGCGCTTGGTGCTGCTCTTGGGCTCCCAGACCTGTTTCGTGTCGGTGAAAATCTCGCAGAAAGCCGGGCCGTCCAGTGCCAGCACCGTGTCCACGGCCTGCTTCATCTCGGCGTTGCTGTGGGCGCTGTAGTAGGGGTAGCCAAACGCCTTTGCAATCTTTTCAAACTCCGGGAAGGACAGGTCGCCGCTCTCGGGGCCGATGCCGACCTTGCAGTGCTCCTTGAAAAGGTTGTTCTGCGTCAGGCGGATAGAGTGGTAACCGTTGTTGTTGATGAGGAAGATTTTGATCGGCAGCTTGTTCGTCAGGATGGTCTGCAGTTCCTGCAGGTTCATCATGATGGAGCCGTCGCCCTCAAGGCAGATCGTCTGGCGGCGTCCGCCGCCGATGCAGGTGCCAATGGCTGCGGGCAGACCGTAGCCCATGCTGGCAATGGCGCTGTTGTTTGCCATCCGGCTGCCCTTCTGGATGACATACGCCTGGTTACCGACGACACAGCACGCACCGTTGGAGACCGCGGTCAGGCTGTTCTCCGGCAGGCGACTGCTTAAATAGCGCACAAAGGCGTAGACGTTGGCGGTCTCGCCGTTTTCCTCCCACTGGCGGGGCAACACGGCGGGGTAGTCGCGTTTCCAGCGCTGGCAGGTGGCCAGCCACTCGCCGCCCGCGTTCACGGGGGCCGCGGCGACCTTATCCAGCTTGGTCAAAAAGTCCTTCGCGTCGGCCCAGACCGGCATTTCGACGTGCAGGGTCGGCTTTTTCAGCTCGGCCTGGTCAATGTCCACCATGATGACCTCTGCCGCGCGGGCCCAGGTCTTCCAGTTGTAGCCGACCTGACGGATAGAAATGCGCGTACCTACGGCCAGAATCAAGTCTGCGTTTTGGATAGCCCAGTTGCCCGGGCGGTCACCCATGTTGCCGGCGCGCCCGCAGTACAGCGGATTGTCATCCTCGATGAGGTCCACGGCGTTCCAGTAGGTGACGATGGGGATGTTGAGCTTTTCCGCCACGGAGCGGAACGCCGCATACCCGCCGGACAGGCGGATGCCATAGCCCGCGTGGAACACGGGTCGTTTGGCGTTCTTGATTTTTTCCAGAATCGTCCGGATCGTGGCGTCGTCCACCGGCGGGGGCAGCTGGGCGTCATCCTCGGCGGGGTCGTAGCCACGCAGCTCGTCAGTCTCGATGTAGCCGCCCTGAAAGTTGACCGGGATGTCCAGCCAGACCGGGCCGGGGCGGCCCGTTGTAGCCAGATGCCACGCCTTTTCCAGCAGGTAGCGAATGTCCTTGGGGTCCTCCAGCATGGCGGCGAACTTCGTCATGTACTGGACGGACTTGGTGATGTCGTACTCCTGGTCGCCCATAGCGCGCAGCGGCGTACCGGTGTACTGCAAGGCGTACCGGGCCGTGGTGTCATAGCGTACCTGGCCGGAGACGATGAACATGGGGATGGAGTCCAGCCAGCCGCCCACGACGCCGGTCAGCGCATTGGTGCCGCCGGGGCCGGTGGTCACGCAGACCGCCGCGATCTTATTTTCCAGCCGGGCGTAGGCTTCCGCCGCAATGGCGCAGGCCTGCTCATGGTGGTTGTAGGTCACATGCAGCCGGGGGTTATGGCCCAGCGCATCGTTCAGGTGCATAGCGCCGCCGCCCACGACGGAGAAAACATCCGTCACACCGCGCGCAGCCAGAAAGTCCGCCACATAATCCGCTAAACGCTGTTTCATTGGGTTGCTCCTTCTTACTTTGTTTTCTTGAAAACCGGATGCCCATCGTTACCCTTCTGCCATGTGAGCAGGTGGATTACTTCATCTTCATCTCGATTTTTTTTGTTTTCCTCTTTGGCATTGTCGGAAAGCTGTCTGACCAGATAGTCACCGTTGATGGCCTCCGCATCACCGTAGGCAATGTCCTGCCCCTGCTGGGACGGCGTCTCAAAGGCGCTCTTTCCGCTGCCCTGTAGCTGGTAGATTTCTTCTTCCCAGGCATTTTCGCTGCCGCTGATGGCCGCAGCACTCTGCTGGCCCGTCAGCATTCCCACGCTGACACAGTTGAAGATTCGGCCATCGAAGTCGTTTGCAATACCGCCCGCGCGGGTGGCCGTAACGGCTACATCCGTGTAGCAGTTCACGATCCTTGCCTCCTTGCCCACAGAGCCGCCCGCAATCACACCGGCATATTTGCCGCGGATAGTGCCGCCCTCAAGGCCCAAGTTGTACACCTGACCGCCCAGGCAGCTGAACAGGCCCACGTTTTCGCTGTTACTCTGCTTCAGATTCAGGTTGCGGATGACATGCCCGGCACCGTTGTACACGCCATAGAAACAGTGCTCGTTCTCCACATCACCGATAGGCTGCATATTCTGCCCATCCAAATCAATATCGGCGGTCTGCTCGACGTACTGGCCCTTAAAGGTCATGCCATCGCTGACAAGCTCTGCAAAATGCAGCAGGTCTGCAGCGTTCTCAATGCGATACGGGTCCTCATAGGTTCCCTCGCCGTCCAATGCAAATTCAATCTGGCTGGCCTTGTCCCGCAGCTTATACACGGTCACATCGTCGAACTCCCCAAGCTGCTCATACTGCGTCGGCAGCAGTTCGGCAAACATGTCCTCGATCTTGCGCTGCTCCAACGGCTTTCCGTCGCGGAACGCCCGCTCATGGATCTCCTTGCATTCCGGGATGTCCTTCCAGACCACAATATCCGGCAGATTTTCCTCCTGCAGCGCCTTTTCCTCCTGCACGTACTTATCATCCACTACGTCGTAGAACAGAACTGGGACGAATGTGTTCATATTGTAGTTGTCCGTCAAAATATTGAAAATTTTGACGTAGGGGTAACCGAAGATGACGGAATCCTCCGTCATGCTTTCCTCGATCAGCTGCGTGATGCCTTCAAACATCTCCTTGTCCTCTTTGGAAAATTTGAAGCCCTTCAGTGCCGGGATGTCCGTGCTGTACGTCTTGTAATTTCGGGGTTTTTCTTCAGTGCCCCACCACGCATAGGAGCAGATGACTTTCTGCGCCATGCAGGTGATCGACAGTACAATACAACCAACGATGGCAATGCCCCGGACAGCCAGCTCAATCCAAGTATCTATACCGCAGAAGGAAAGCACCGTCGCCAGTACCGCCGGGACTGCAACCATCGTGCAGAAGTACGGGATGCTGCTGGTGCCGGACGACATAATACCGGAGTACATCGTAGCCAGCGCTGCACAGAACAGCCAGAACATTCCCTCTGCCTGACTGTTCTCTCCCTGACTGCCAACCCTTGCACCATAGCGGACCAGTTGCACAATTGTCAGCAGCAGGACCACAAAATAGAGCTTATCCTGTACCGCCTGCCAGACGTCTGTGCCGCGGTAGAGGTCATACAGGAAGTCACTGTTGCCGGAGTTTGCCCCGCCGCAAAAAACAAAGGTCGCCGCCCACGTAAACAGCAGCAGAAGGATGCTGCCCGCCGGGAGCATCACGCGGCTGCCGCGGACCTTGCGCTTTACGCAGAGATACAACAGCAACGCCGTCAGCACCGCGTCGATCAGCAGAATTGCCTGCATCTCCGGACTCTTGCCCAGCAGCTCCAGGAAGGAGGAAATCTCCTTCTCAAAATTGACATAGAGCAGGAGCAACAGCAGCGGGAACAGCAGCGACTGGGCGCGGAGCGCCTTTTCCCGGGACGCTGACACGCCCGTATTTACTGCAAGCAGCACCGCGGCCACAGCGATCAGCCAGTTCTGCACCTTGAGCAGGGCCATGGAAAGACCGCCAAACAGAATCGTAAAGATGCTGCCCTTGCCGCCCGTGTGCATGAACACCTGCTCCACAAATGGGAAGAATGCACCGTTCGCCAGCAGATAGGCCGCGGCCACGGCCAGCGGAATCACCGCACCCGCGACTACAAAAAGGCAGTACCAGCCAAAGCGAGCATCCTTTTTGCGGATGCAGTAAAACGCCAGCGCTGCAAAATACACGATGCCCGACGCCAGAAAAATCGTCTGCTTATTCAGAAAAACCAATCCCAGCATAAAGCCGGCCCCAAAAATTTTGGTGTACCTCTGCTTGCTTGTGTCCGCCTCCTGAAAGCCGATGACGCAATACAGAAGCAGAATCGAAAGAAGAGCAACCGTTTGGTTATAGTCGCCCAGCAGGTCATAGACAGACGACGCGCAGAGCATGACCGAAAACAGACACGCCACAAACGTGCTGACCACATTGATATAGCGCGAGATCAGCCGGAACAGCAGCGTAAAAATGGTAGCACGCTGCAACAGCCACCAGAGGCGATACAGCAAGAGGCTCCCAAACGAGAGCTTCCACAGCACTGCATCGACCAGCAGATTCAGCGGGGGCAGATAATAGTAGAAGTCCCGGTACGGCACCTTGCCGTGCCAGATCAGCTCCACATAATTAACGTTCCACCCTTCACTGATGGGGAACGTATTGTTCGCATAAATTGCTGAATAACATACCACCGCCAAGAAGATTCCAATCGACAGTACATTTTTTATGGTACTTATTTTAGGTACTGGCATTTCCTGCGCTTTTGGCAGCACAGCTCCCTGCATGGTCTTCACATTCCTTCCTTGGTTTTGCTCCACATTTTCAACTTTCCAAAATTTTCTGCAACGAGATAAATCATCAATACCCACATCGATGCATTTCCCAGCATTGTTGAAAGACTGATTTTATGATATCCTTCAAGGCTATTAAAAAGACTTATGTATGGGAACTCCCCCATAATCAGCATCATTAGTATAAGCGGCAAAACCGTGTTTTTCTTAAGTTCCGGTCTTTCATAAAGAAGTAATGTAATGGGTATCAATAAATAAATCTCGTTATATATCCAAGAAAATGTCGGAATAAGCGTCAAGACCATGCACAGTGCATAAGCTTTTTCCCATTCTTGCCGGGATATAAAAACAACAAAAATTACCATGCATAGCAATATCAGCATCAACACTCCGGCAATCCAATCCGTCGTTGAAGACTGTACTTTCATCTTTTCGCCAAACGCTTGACAGATATTGGAAATATTAACCTTAAAGCCATATCCAAATCCTTTGGCATTATTGATCGTATCCGCTGATATATCAGTAATATTTTGAAGCATTTTGGCAATGTTCTGAATCCCACCCGTACCTGCAAATGGAAGGATAAAAAGTGCCACACCGTATACAATAGCCTTTACTGCATCCTCTTTATGCTTTTTGTTCAAAAGTAAAAGACCAAAAAACACCGGATATAGCTTCAGACCTGTTGCAATTGCCAGCGATAGCAATGCCAAATTTCTTATTACCGTATTTTCACTGTTGTAATTGAACACAAAAACATCAGAAAAAGTAATGACAGAATGACAATATTCCCGCGTTCCAGCATAAATACATACGCCGGAGAAGATACAAAGGCCACACTGTAAAGTACTACATCAATGCCTTTCAGTGACAACTTGTTTGCTGCCATGGCACAGACAACGCCTGTTGACACTAGAAAGAACATCGTCCCGACAAGAACCCCATTCGGCGTTACAGATGCTTCACCAAATGCGAAGCCTGCACTGTAATCTCCCGGAACCATTTTTGAAAAGATCCACAATATCAGATATGTCAGCGGTGGATAGATCGATTTTCTCTCATATGGATGTAAATCTGCCGCATCACGGATTGACTCGAACAAATCCGGATAAATTCCTGCCGTGTCGTATGTCCATGTCATGTATTGGATTGCCTGCCCATTGGATATTGCCAAATAGGCAAGTGCCACCGTTGCAAGAATAATCAAGCAAATACTGTACCACCTTACCGCCAGCCTTTTCTTTTCTAATATCATTGATTCAGATCTCCTTAAATGTCCACATCTTATTGATAATGAAATTCAGCGGAATCGTAACCAGCAAATTCACAATCGGTGCAATCGTTTTGCTCACGCCGAAGAACGCAACCTCTATCCAAAGCAAAACATTGGAAAGGATCGATGTACCGCCGTAGCTGACATAGGTCTTGCCCAACCGCTTCAGCTTGCTGCGCCAGTCGTTTGCATTTCCGGTAAACACAAACTTATCGTTCCAAAAAAAGGCATTGGCAATGCTCAAAATCGTGCCCAATATGCTGCCTACCATGTACAGGCCCGGGTCGATCCACAAAAAGATATAGTATACCGCCATGGATACCGCCGTGTTGCTCACGCCTACAAGGCCAAACTTGATAAACTGGGCAAGCAGCGCCAAAAATTCCTCTTTGCTTTTCGCGCCCAACAGGGCTAACAATTTCTGCATGGGTCCATTCCTTTTTATTTTCTTATGAACAATCAAAAAGCAAAGTCGGTCTTGATGCTTCCGCGCAGCACGGCTTTGCTTTTTGTCCTATGGTTCGGCCTTTCTGTCTTACTGATTCACAGCCTCGATAATCGTCTTGGCCATGTAGTCGATCATCTCGTCGGTCATGCCGGGGTAAACGCCGACCCAGAAGGTGTTGTTCATGATAAAGTCGGTGTTGGTCAGCTCGCCCGCCACGCGGTAGGCGTCGGTGCCGCGGATCTGGTCAAAGCAGGGGTGCTTGATGAGGTTGCCGCTGAACAGCAAACGGGTCTGCACGTTGTGGCTCTCCACATAGCGGGTCACAGCGTTGCGGTCCAGACCGCTCCCCGGCTTGACGGAGATCAGGAAGCCGAACCAGGACGGGCGACTGTTGGCAGCCGGCTCCGGCAGGATCAGCTTGTCGGCGGCGGGCTCCAGCGCGGCGCGCAGGCGGTCCCAGTTGTGGCGGCGGCGCTCGATGAAGGTGGGGAACTTTTTCAGCTGCTCGCAGCCGATGGCGGCCTGCATGTCGGTGACCTTGAGGTTATAGCCAAAGTGGCTGTAGACGTACTTGTGGTCGTAGCCCTTGGGCAGCTCGCCGAACTGACCGTCAAAGCGGTGGCCGCAGAAGTTATCCTGGCCGGAGGGGCAGATGCAGTCGCGGCCCCAGTCGCGGAAGGAGAGGATCAGGCGGTTCAGCAGCGGATTGTTGGTGTAGACGCAGCCGCCCTCACCCATCGTCATGTGGTGCGGCGGGTAGAAGCTGGACGTGCCGATGTCGCCCCAAGTACCGGTGAATCGGGTCTCGCCGTTGATGGTGTACTGGGTGCCCAGCGCGTCGCAGTTGTCCTCGACCAGCCACAGGTTGTGGGCGTCACAGAACGCCTTGACGGCGGACAGGTCAAACGGGTTGCCCAGCGTGTGGGCGATCATGACAGCCTTCGTCTTGGGGGAGAGGGCGGCCTCGAGTTTGGTGACGTCGATGTTGTACTGGGGCACGGTCACGTCCACAAACACGGGCACCGCACCGTACTGGATGGCCGGGGTCACGGTGGTGGGGAAGCCGCAGGCCACGGTGATGATCTCGTCGCCCTTCCTGATCTGGCGGTCACCCAGCTCGGGGGCGGTCAGCGCCATGAAGGCGATCAGGTTGGCGGAGGAACCGCTGTTGACCAGATGGGCAAACTTAACGCCGATCCACTTAGCGAACTCCTTCTCGAACTGGTCTGCAAAGCGGCCTGTTGTCAGCCAGAAGTCCAGTGTGGCGTCAGTCAGGGCACACATTTCCTTCTCGTCAAAGACGCGGGCAGCGTAGGTGATGCGGTCACCCTCCTGATAGGGGGTCTTTTTCTCCTTGAAGTCGTGATAATACTCGGCGACCATCGCCTTGATCTGCTCGCGGGCTTCTGCCTCGTTCTTCCACATAATTATTGCTCCTCCAAAAAAATATTGATTTCCTTTTCCATCTCCGCCGGGACGTCGCCGTTGGCAAGCCAGATCTTGCTGAAGGCGACGGTCTTTTCCATGCACTCGGCCATGTGCCAGCGCGGCGTCCAGCCGAAGGTCGTTTTCAGCTTGCTGCAGTCCAGCTTCAGGAAGTTGGCCTCGTGCGGGGCATTGGCCTCAGCCTGATTCTCCCAGGCGGCGTCGCCGCCCCAGGCCCGGCAGAACAGATCCACCAGCATGCCGGTGGTGACGCAGTCGCAGTCGTCGGGGCCTACATTATAGTAGCCCGCAAAGCGGCTGTCCTCGTACTGGCGCTGGGCGATCAGCAGGTAGGCCGCCAGCGGCTCCAGCACATGCTGGTACGGGCGGGTCGAGTAGGGGTTGCGCACGCCGATCTTACGGCCCGCGGCCATGGCGCGGACGCAGTCGGGGATGATGCGGTCATTGGCAAAGTCGCCGCCGCCGATGACATTGCCCGCGCGGGCCGTCGAGACGGCCACGGTCTTATCGGCAAAAAAGCTGTTGATGTAGGAGTGCGTCGCCAACTCCGAGCAGCTCTTGCTGTTGGAGTAGGGGTCGAAACCGTCCAACGGCTCGTTCTCGCGGTAGCCCCAGGCCCACTCGTTGTTGTGGTAGACCTTGTCGGTGGTGACGTTCAGCACCGAGCGGGGCGCTCTGCCCTGCTGCCGGGCCAGCCGCACACATTCCAGCAGGTTGACCGTACCCATAACGTTCGTCTCATAGGTGTAGCGCGGGTCCTTGTAGCTGTCGCGCACGATGGGCTGCGCGGCCAGGTGCAGCACAATGTCGGGCTGCGCCGCGTCAAAAGCGGCCTTCAGCGCGTCAAAGTCGCGGATGTCGCCGATGACGCTGTGCATCTTGTCCTCGACGCCGGCGATGGAGAAAAGGTTCGGCTGCGTCGGCGGCTGCAGGCTGTAGCCCGTGACCTCGGCCCCGGCCATCAGCAGCATCTTGCAGAGCCAGCTGCCCTTGAAGCCGGTGTGACCGGTGACGAACACCCGCTTGCCGCGGTAAAATTCAGGATCGTAATGTACCATCATCAATCCTCCCATTTTTTCCAGGGCGCGTTGCCGGTGGCAAGCATTTTCTCCAAGACCTGCTTCTCGCGGGCGGTGTCCATGCACTGCCAGAAGCCCTTGTGGATATAGCTCATCAGCTGACCCTCCTCGGCCAGCTTCTGCAGCGGCTTCTGCTCAAAGACGCAGGCGTCGCCGTCCAGATAGTCGAAAATCTGCGGCTCCAGCACCATATAGCCCGCGTTGATAAGCGCACCGTCGCTGGCCTTCTTTTCACGGAAAGAACGGACAGAATTATCCTCGGCAATATCCAGAACGCCCTTCTGCTGCTCCTGCTGAACGGCGGTCAGCGTGGCGATCTTACCGTTCTCGCGGTGGAATGCCACCAGCTTGGCAATGTCCACATCGCAGACGCCGTCGCCGTAGGTCATCATGAAGGTCTCATTGCCGATGTAGGGACGAATGCGTTTGATGCGCCCGCCAGTCATCGTGTTGAGGCCGGTGTCCACAACGGTGACCTTCCACGGCTCGGTGTGGTGGTTGTGGACGATCATCTCGTTCTGGCCGCGGGTGAAATCAAACGTAATATCGCTGGTATGCAGGAAGTAATCCGCGAACCACTCCTTGATCATGTGCTGCTTGTAGCCCGCGCAGATGACAAAGTCGTGAAAGCCGTAGTAGGAATATTCCTTCATGATATGCCACAGGATGGGCATGTTGCCGATTTCGATCATCGGCTTGGGCTTGTAGACGCTTTCTTCGCTGATGCGCGTGCCAAGGCCGCCAGCCAGAATTACTACCTTCATAGTGCGCTCCTTTATTGTTTTGTGAGCCGGTCAGTCCGTCGACGACCGGTTTTTGTCCCGTGCGCTCCGCCTCGTTTGGGCAATTTTACACACTTATTCATAATGAAGAGTATAACACACACGCTCTGTAATTGCAACAATTTACGCCCGTCTGCGCCGTGCCAAAACCATCGGTTCAAAGTCAATATTTTTGTCCAGAACCCATAAAAGGCCGTCGTTCGCACATTTTTTGCGCTTTTGCGTTCCAAATTTTACATACTGTATTTCCGCAAAAAAAATCCCCGCCGCCGGGGTGCGGCGGGGGGATTTTCATGGTGGAGCTGTAGGGAGGCGGCGCCCTCGGCGACTCGGGCCGTCCGTCTTACTGCTGCTTAAAATAATACACTGCGCCGACAAGGCCGGCGTCGTTCTGGAGGGCGGCGGCCTTCAGCTCCAACCCCTCGGCGAAGGCGGGCATGATGTTTTTGCGCACCTGCGCGGCCAGCGGGTCGATCAGAAGCGCCTGCTGCGCGCTGACGCCGCCGCCGATCAGGATCAGTTGCGGGTTGAAGATGTGTACAAGGCCCGCAAGGCCCTGGGCGATCTCGTTGATCCAGCCGTTGAGCACAGCCAGCGTGCGGGCATCGCCCGCGGCGGCAGCCTCAAAAATCGCACGCCCGTCGGGCGCGTCCAGCCCGGCCGCCTGGGCGCTGCGGACCAGCGCCGTTGTGGCGGCGTAGCGCTCATAGCAGCCGATGGCCCCGCAGGTGCAGGCCACGCCGTCCAGCGCGTGCAGACGGAAATGCCCCAGCTCGCCGCCAAGGCCGCGCACACCCTCCAGCAGATGTCCGCCGGTCAGGATGCCGCCGCCGACGCCGGTGCCCAGCGTCACACCGATGACATCGGTATAGCCCTTAGCCGCACCGGCCCAGACCTCGCCCAACAGCATACAGTTGGCGTCGTTGGCGACGGTGACGGGCAGGCCGAAGGCACGCTCCAGCGTACCTTTAATGTCCACGCCGATCCACCCCGGGAAATTGCCGCAGGTCCCCGCGACCACGCCGCGGCGGCTGTCGATCTGGCCCGTGGCGGACACAGCAATGCCCTCGAGCCTCGGCGCGTCCGCGGTCAGAAATTCGTGGATGGCCGCCTGCACGGTATCCAGGATCGGCGTTTTGTAGCCGTCAAAGCTGACGCTGCGCTCGGCGCGGCGCAGCACCCTGCCGTTCTCATCGACGAGCCCCAGCTTGACCGCCGTGCCGCCGATGTCAACGCCCAGATAGGTTTTACTCATAGCGCACCTGCTTATTTGTGGTTGTTGATGGCCGCGGTGTAGCGGGCCGTGATCTCCGCCGGGCGGGTGATGGCACCGCCGACGACGAGGGCGAACGCACCTGCGTAGAGCGCCTGCACGGCCTGCTCCGGCGTGTGGATGTGGCCTTCGGCGATGACCTTGGCCGGGCACTCCCGCGCGAGCTGAGCAATAAAGCCGAAGTCCACATCGTTGATGCCCGTCGTCTCGGGCGTGTAGCCGCGCATCGTCGTGCCGACAAAGTCCGCACCGGCCCCCGCGCAGGCCAGCGCGTTCTCAATGTTGTCGCAGTCGGCCATAACGAGCTGGTCGGGGTACTTCTCCTTGATGGCGCGGATGAACTCGGCGCTCGTCTGCCCGTTGGGGCGCAGGGCGCCGGTGCCCTGCGCGGCCAGAATGTCCACGCCGCAGGCGACGAGCTCGTCAACCTCCTGCATCGTGACGGTGATGTACATCGGCGTGCCGGGGTAATCCTTTTTGATGATGCCGATGACCGGCAGGTCCACGACCTGCTTGATTTGGGTGATGTCGCGCACCGTATTGGCGCGGATGCCGACAGCGCCGGACTGTGCCGCCGCCTTGGCCATCAGCGGCATGACGCCGCCCTCTTTTGTATACAGCGGCTCATGCTCCAGCGCCTGGCAGGAGACGATAAGGCCGCCTTGGATCTGGTTGAAGATTTGTTCGTGGGTCATGAGAAAGACTCCTTTTTTGTGAGGTCGCAGGGGTCGATGCTCGACATCGGCCCGCGGGCGGTTGCAAGTATCCGCCCCTGCAAATGGGAACGCAAAAAGGCTTCCCCCTCGGGGGAAGCTGTCACCGAAGGTGACTGATGAGGGCGGAGCTTACGGCGGCAACCCGTTTACGGGCAACCATCGATAGCTTACCCCTCATCCGGCCCTGCGGGGCCACCTTCCCCCAAGGGGGGAAGGCTTGGGGAATGCAAATTATTTCATCAAAATCTTGACCACGGCTTTTCTTACGTGGTCGCAGCCGGGGGTCTTGCAGCTGGGCTTGTGCAGCTCACCGGGGAAGAACACGGCAAAGCGTCCCTCGCCCAGCGTCATGCCGCAGTGCTCGGGGCCGGTCCGCAGACCGAAGTCGTTTTCCTCGTCAAACGCGCCCTGCTCCGTGCCCTCGGACGCCCAGCCCAGATGCTCGCTGCCGGTCAGGTCGATCTGCAGGTCGGCATAGCGGCGGTGGTACTCGAACGCAGCGCCGTCGGCATCGCGCAGGTCGGCGTCCATCACGTTGACAAAGACGTTCTCGCCGTCAATGATGGTCTTGCCGTTTTCCAGCGCGTCCAGCGTGTGGCTGTTCAGCCAGTCGATGGCCTTGTCCAGATTCGGGTGCAGACCCTTGTAGCAGGCAATGTAATCAAACGAATCTACGATCATTTCACACCTCTTACAGGGCCGCGACGGCGTCCTCGATCATCTTCTGCGCCTCGACAACGATGGGCTCATCCTCGGGGATCAGGCCCGGCAGCGGGGCGCGCACGCCGCCCAGCTCCAGACCGTACATGCGGCGCAGGATCTCCTTCATGACCGCGTACAGGTTGCCGTGGGCCTCGCACATCTTGTAGATGATGCGGTCCGCCTTGTACTGGATCTCGCGGGCAGCGGGGATGTCGCCCTTCTCGATCAGCTCGTTCATCTTGAGGAACAGCTCGGGCATGACGGCGTAGGTGCCGCCGATGCCGCCGTCCGCGCCCATGACACGGCCGGAGACGAACTGCTCATCGGGGCCGTTGAACACGGCGAAGCCGTCCGCACCGCGCGCCTGAATGCCGGCATCCTTGAACATCTGGATGTCCTGGGTGGGCATCGAGGAGTTCTTGACCGCGATGACGTTGGGGTTCTTGAGCATCTCGTTCAGCAGGGGCATCGTCAGGGCGGTACCGGCCAGCTGCGGGATGTTGTAGATGATGAACTCGGTGTTGGGCGCGGCGGCGCTCATGGCGTTCCAGTAGTCCGCGATGGCGTAGTTGGGCAGGTGGAAGTAGATCGGCGGGATGGACGCGATGGCGTCAACGCCGCACTTTTCAGCATGGGCTGCCAGCTCGACGGAGTCCGCCGTGTTGTTGCAGGCGACGTGGGCAATAACGGTGATCTTGCCCTTGGCCTCGCTCATGACGGCCTCCAGCACGGCCTTGCGCTCATCCGGGTGCTGGTAGATGCACTCGCCGGAGGAGCCGCCGACGTAAACGCCCTTGACGCCCTTGGCGATCAGGTGGCGGGTCAGTGCCTTGACGCCCTCGGTGGAGATAGAGCCGTCCGGTGCGTAGCAGGCGTAGAAGGCGGGGATAATGCCGCGATATTTGTTGATGTCTTTCATATACAAACACTCCCTGTTCGTAAAACTGTATGTAAAGGCTTCCCCCGAGGGGGGAGCTGTCACCGAAGGTGACTGATGAGGGCGGAGCCTGCTGACACGGCCCGTTTGCGGGCAATCTCCGGCAGGCTGCCCCTCATCCGTCTGTGGTCGGGGCCACAGACACCTTCCCCCGAGGGGGAAGGCTTCGTGTAGGGGTAAGTTTCGGGCAATGGCGAGGTTCTCTCCCTCTGCGAGGGGGCTGTCGCCGCAGCGACTGGGGGAGAGAACTCCGCCATAACACCCCGTTCCCGGGTTTAGCCCTTGACAGCGCCCATCGTGATGCCCTTCGTGAAGTACTTCTGGAAGGCCAGGAACACGATGATGATGGGCACGGCTGCCAGCGCGGCACCGGCCATGATCAGGCCGTAGTCGGTGGAGTTCTCGGCCTGCAGCTTGGCGATACCAAGAGAGATCGTCAGCTTGCTGGTGCTGGACAGCATGATCAACTGCATGAAGTAATCGTTCCACGAGTTGATGAAGGTGAAGATGGCCAGTGCGCCGATGCCCGGCTTGATCATGGGCAGCGCAATGCGGACAAAAGTCTTGGCCTCGCTTGCGCCGTCGATGCGGGCGGCCTCCAGCATCTCGCCGGGGATGCCCTCACTGAACTGCTTCATCAGGAATACGCCGAACGGCCAGCCGACGATGGGGAAGATGACTGCCCAGATCGTGTTGTAGAGCTGCAGGCTGCTCATCTCGCGCAGCAGGGGGATCAGGATGACCTGCTTCGGCAGCGCCATGGCGCAGACGATCAGGGTAAAGAGGATGCTGCGGCCCACAAAGCGCTTTTTTGCCAGCGCATAGCCTGCCATGGCGGAGGTGATGCAGGTCAGGATCATCGAGGCAACGGCCATAAAGACGGTGTTGATGAGCCAGCGCACAGCGGCGGGCACCTGGGGACCGGCCCACCAGATGATGTCCTTGCCGTCCGCGCTGAAGTGGCTGCTGAACGGCACCGCGAACTCCCACAGCGGGGACTTCTGGCGGCTGAACAGCTTGTCATAGTTCGTCATGACCCACTCGCTCGGCCACCATTCAGGGGTGGTGGAGTTGATAGAGATCTGCGTCTTAAAGGAGCCCGTCAGGATCCAGTACAGCGGGAACGCGAACGCGATGGCCAGCAGGATGATGACGATGGTGCTGAACACCATGTAGGGGGAAATCTTCTTTTTTTTCTTTTTGGTATCCATAGTCATTTCCCTCCTTACTTAATCAGACCGCGTGACCTTGAACTGCACAGCGGACAGAACGGCGATCATGATGGCGAGGATAACGCCCATCGCGTTGCCGTAGCCGTAGCGGTACAGCTTGAAGGCTGTGTAGTAGATGTAGTACATGATGGTATCGGTGGAGTGGTTCGGGCCGCCGGACGTCAGCAGCTGGATCAGCGCGAAGCACTGGAAGGAGTTGATCGTCGTGATGACCAGGATGTACAGCGTGGTGGGCATGATCTGCGGCCACTTGATCTTCCAGAAGGCCTGCAGCTTCGTGGCACCGTCCACCTCAGCGGCCTCGACCAGGGACTGGTCCACGTTGCCGAGCGCGGAGACATACAGCACGATGGGCTGGCCGACGGAGGTCGTGAGCAGGATCAGGATGATGCAGGCCAGCGCGTAGCGGGTATCGCCCAGCCAGTTGATGTTCTGGTCAAGGAGGCCCATCGACTTGCCCAGATAGTTGAAGATGCCGTAGTAGTTGTTGAACATCCACTTCCACACGACGGTAACAGCGACAGAGCCGGTGACGACGGGCAGATAGAAGATGACGCGGAACAGTGAGGTCGCCCACGGCGGCATGTTGACGATGGCGGACGCCACCCACAGCGAGAAGATGCAGGTGATGGGCACCGACACGACAACGATGATCAGCGTGTTGCGCAGTGCACCCAGAAAGACGCTGTCGTGGAACAGCTCCACATAGTTCTGCAGGCCGATGAACACATCGGCGCGGTTCATACTGGAGTCAAAGAAGCTGGTGAAGATGCACATCACCATGGGATAGATGACAAAGCCGATAAAGAAGATGAGGCTGGGCAGCAGGAACAGGTAACCGGCGATGGTCTCCTGCCGGACAAGCGCGCGGCTCATCTTCGGCTCGCTCTGCTTTTTGGCAACTGCGGTATGTGCCAAGAGGATCGCTCCCTTCTGTTTTAAAGTCACGGGTTCATTCGATAAAAGTGGCGTCCCACCGCTGCGTTTCAGGTCAGAGGTCGGACGCCGTGGGGTTTAGTTACAAACCGGAGGTTTTTTCAGGAGGTTCAGGATGCGCTGGCCGCTGCGTTGGCGGTGTTGCAGAACTCGGTAACGGCGGTGGTCACGTCAGTGCCCTGGCCAACCTGCTGCAGCATGTTCCACCAAGCGGTACGAGCCTCGGCCCAACCGGGAGTGACCTGATAGTAGTCACCCAGATAAGGCATGAGCTTCTGGTACTCGTTCATGACCTCGTCGTCCTTGTACAGGTCGGACAGAGAGTTCTTGACGGAGAAGTAAGTAGAGGTCTTGACGGCCTTTGCGGTCTCGTCAGAGTTGGCCATGAAGTTGATGAAGGTCTTGGAGGCAGCGATCTTGTTCTCGTCGCCGTTGTCAAACACGCCGAAGCCCCAGATGCCGCCGCACAGTGCGGGGTCGCCGGACTCAGTCGGGAACGCCATGAACAGGATGTCGTCGCCGCTGTTGGTCGTGCCGGCTGCGCTGTTGTCAGCGTTGGTCTGCTGGGCGATGTTCCAGCAGAAGGCCATCTGCAGGGTGCCGTTGCGGAAGAGGGTGATCTCCTCGCCGCCGTTGATGGAGGCGTCAAAGTTGATGCCGTCCTGGTTGTACAGGGTCTCGATCGCCTTGACGTTCTCGGCAGAATCAGCGGTGTACTTGGTGTGGGCTGCATCGGTGAAGGTGCCGCCGTACATGTTGTTGATGATGGCGCGGGTGCCCTGGTCGCCGCCCTGGCCGCTGCAGTAGATCGCGCCGACGTCGGTCTTGCCGGAGTCGTAGACGGCCTGCACAGCCTTCAGGAAGTTGTCGGTGGTCCAGGTGTGGTTCTCGGCATCGACATACTGCATAGCACCGGCAGCCTCAAACACGGTCTTGTTGATGGCCATGCAGTGCGCGGTCATGCAGAGCGGGAACTCGTAGTAAGCGCCGGAGGAATCCTTGCAGGCGGCCTCAACGCTGGCGCTGATGTCGGCCTTCTGGTCGTCGGTCCACAGGTCGCTCAGATCGGCCATCAGGCCCTTGGCGCCCCAGTTGGCAACCAGACGCTCGGGTCCTTCCATGACGATGTCAGGTGCGCTGCCGCCCTCGATAGCGGTGTTGACCTGGTCGTCGCCGTTGGTGTAGTCGAGGTACTCGACGGTGACGTGGATGTCAGGATACTGGGCGTTGAAGTCTGCCAGCAGCGCATCAACGGACTCGGAATCGCCCCACTTGCCGATGGGGTAGGTCCACAGCGTAATGTCAGCAGCCTGACCGGCATCGGCGGTAGACTCCGCGGGAGCGGCCTCGCTGGAGGCGGTAGAGGTGCTCTCAGCAGGTGCGGTAGAGGTCGCTGCGCTGGAAGTGGAGCCGCCGCAGGCGACGAGCATGCTGGCTGCCATGCTGGCGGCCAGGATCGCGGAAACTTGCTTCTTCATAGGTTTTTCTCCTTTTTTGCCTTTCGGCCTTTGTGGGGCATCTTCGTTCTGTGTCCCTCGTGATGTCTCTATTTTAGAAAACTTTTTTCATTTTGTCCAGAGGTGAAATAGCCAAGAAAAACTGTCGTTTTTGTACATGCTGCACAAATCAAATCAACATTGTCGCAAAATACATGCGTTTCTATCGGTTTTTCTTGCTTTTTATGGGAAAACCGCCTCTTTTTTGATTTATTACAAAATGAAAACAACTTTTACCTCTGAAAATTTTCTATCGCGCGTGCGCTTTGGCGCTGCAAAGCAAAAAGGCGCTCACCCGTTACATTTACGGGTAAGCGCCTTTGCTTTGGTAGCAGGATACTCCTTTTGTCAAAAAAACGCAAGATGTCAAAATGAAACATCCTTTTCACGAGATCTGTCTCAATTTTTGCACATTTGCACAAAAATAGGGCATTTTTTCCGGGAAAAAGCCTCTTGCAAGCGCGGGTATTTCCCTATATAATGGAAGAAGCGAAATAACTTTTCATTTTTAAGAAAGGGAGCCTTTTTTATGAATTATGAAAATATGACCCGCCGCCGGGTGCTCTGCTTTGGCGATTCCAACACCTACGGCTATGACCCTGCCCGCGACGGGCGCTACGGCGATGATGAGCGCTACCCGATGGTGCTGCAGGACCTGCTGGGCGACGGCTGGAGCGTGGTCGAAGAGGGGCTGCCCGGGCGCACCGCCGTGTTTGACGACCCTATTACAGAAGGTATGAACGGGCTGCGGGTCATCACGCCGATCCTGATGAGCCACGCGCCGCTGGACACCGTGACGATCATGCTGGGCACGAACGACAGCAAGGAGCGGTTCGGCTGCAATTCCTATCTGATCTCTCAGGGCATCGTGCGGCTCGTCAAAAAGGTCCTGCACACCGAATGCTGGCGCGACAACGCCAGGCCGGACGTGCTCGTCATCGTTCCGCCGTCCATCACGCCGGAGTACGACCACCTGATTTTTAAAGATGCCATGGGCACCGGCTGCCATGAACGCTGCGCCGGCATTGCCGCCCAGCTGGAGCCGATGCTGAAGGACATCGCCAATGTGCGGTTCCTGGACGCCAACACACTGCCCGGCGCGGGCTGCTCGCCCCTTGACGGCATGCACATGACCGTCCAGTCCCACAAAGTCCTGGCCAAAGCCTTGCAAAAGGAGCTGACCGGGGATACATTATAAGTAATAGCAGCGGCTACTCTTCTTGCCTCCCTCTGCGAGGGAGGTGGCCCCGCAGGGCCGGAGGGAGAGAACCTTGCGGTTATCTGAAGTCTTTCAGGCAATGGCACAGTTCTCTCCCCCACCGCCTGCGGGCGGAGCCCCCTCGCAGAGGGGGCCAAGTTCCGCAACACATCACAGCAGAAAGGACCCTCCATCATGGCAGAGCAAAGTTTTTGGGATATGCTGCGCACCAAGCGCGACAGCCTGACGAAATCCGGCATCATCGTTGCGGATTACCTTATGCAGCACGCAGAGGACGCACAATACCTGTCGATCTCATCGCTGGCAAAAGCCTGCGGTGTGGCAGAGGCTACGATTTTCCGTTTCTGCCGCGCCCTGGGCTTTGACGGCTATAACGAGATGAAAATCGCGCTGGCAAAGGCCACGGCCACGGCGATGCCGGTCTCGCTCAAGCTGGAGCCGGGCGTCGACACCCAGACGCTCTGCACCCACGCCTACAACACCGCCATCGAGGCGCTGAACGGCACCCGCAGCGCACTGGACCCCGAGTCGGTGAACCGCGCGGCCACGCTTTTGCAGCGGGCACGGCAGGTGTTCTTTTTCGGGCAGGGCGGCAGCTATATACTGGCCTGCGACATCTGGGCGCGGTTCTCGATGCTCTCCACCAAGTTCCGCACGGCAGGCGACAGCCACATGCAGGCCATCGCCGCCAGCCTGATGGGTCCCGAGGACGTCGTGGTCTTTGTCTCCTACTCCGGCGCAACACGGGATATGATGGACTCGCTGCATCTGGCCAGGGAGAACGGTGCCAAGGTCATCCTGCTCACCCACTACAGCGACGCCCCCGGCGCAGCACTGGCCGATGTCGTGCTTCTGTGCGGTGCCAAAGAAAGCCCGCTCGACTCCGGCAGCATGCCGGTCAAGCTGGCCGTCCTCTTTGTGGCGAACGTCCTCGTCCTGCGCTACACGCTGGACAATCAGGAGCTTGCCAACCTCTCCCTCTCCCGCACAAGCCGCGCGCTGGGGAGTAAGCTGCTGTAAAATAAGCACAAAGCAGCCCGTGAGCACTGTCGCTCACGGGCTGCTTTTTATTGCTGCACCTGTAATGTCCGATGCAGCAGCATTTTTAAATTCTCCGGCAGGCCGCTCTGTATCCCGCACTCCGCGGTAAAGCACAGCCCGATCAGGCCGCCGACAACGGCGGAAAAGATCGCGGTGCAGCAGTATTCCAGACTTACCGCAGGGTCGATCTCCCCCGCAGCCTGCAGGCGTATGAGCAGCGTGCGCATAATGTCCCGCAACTCGTCCGCACAGGCGGGCATGGACTCGCACTTTCCCGGCGTGTCCAGCGCCTGGGCAATCATCTTATAATCACCCATCCGGTTGGCAGCAATGTCCTGCAAATAGGCTACCGCCCGCTCCTCCAGCCCGGCCAGCGTGCAGCAGTCGGCAAACAGGACGCGGATGCGTTCGTTTTCCCGGGCAAAGCAGTATTCTGCCAGGCCCTGCAGGATCTCCTCCTTTGATGAAAAATAGCCGTACACCGTACCTTTTCCAATACCTGCCGTGTCGGCCAGCTGCTGGATAGTCATAGCGGCGGGGCTGACGCCCCGGGCGATCAGCTGCAGGGCAGCCTCGTAGACGGCAGCCTTGCGGGCTGCATGGTTATCCATTGTCATGGTCGGCCTCCTTTTTCTCCCCGTCGTTTTCCTCCGGCGCACGGGCCGCGCGGCTCAGATCCGGGCGGCGGGGCGCGGATGCAGCCTCGGCGGCGCGGCGGGCGGCGAACTCTGCCGCAAACTCGGCCGCATCGTCGGGCAGGTCGTCCAGACCGTCATCACCGACGTCAATATTGACCGGCGGCCTGCGGTAGAACAGGTCATACAGCACAGGCACGACGAACAGCGTCATCAGCGTGGCGTAGCTCAGACCGCCGATGATGACAATGGCCATGCCGGTGCTCATCTCGCTGGCCATGTCGGTGCCGAACAGCATCGTGACCATCGCCAGCACCGTCGTCAGCGTCGTCATCAGGATCGGGCGCATACGGGTGCGGCCCGTCGCCACAAGGGCGTCGGTGCGCTCCAGCCCGCCGATGCGCAGCTGGTTGGCGTAGTCCACAAACACAATGCCGTTGTTGACGACGACGCCCATCAGGACCAGGAAGCCCATCAGCGAGATCAGCGACAGCTGCTCACCGGCAGCCATCAGGCCGAGCATACCGCCGGTGAAGGCCAGCGGGATCGTGAACAGAACAATGAACGGCGACAGCAGGCTCTGGAACTGCGCCACCATGACAAAATAGACAAAAGCCAATGCCAGTGCAAGCATTTTTGCCATCTGGCTCAGCATCTCGGTGACCTGGGTCGTCTCACCGGCCAGCTCGGCGGTCACGCCGTCGGGCAGGTCCAGTGCGGCCAGCTGCGGCTCCAGCTCGCGGGAGAGCAGCGTCGTGTTGTAGCCGTCGGCGGTCTCACTCGTCACGGCCAGCTTGCGGGAGCCGTTCTCGCGGGCAATCGTCGTATAGCCCGCCGTCGTGGTGCGGGTCGCGAACTCACCGAGGGTGTGCGTCTCCTTTACGCTGTTGCCGTTCTCATCGGTGGTCGTCGTCTCGAACTCCATATTGAAAATATCGTCCAGCGTCGGCGTGTCGGTCTTATCGACGATGACGACGCTGTAGCTGTCGCCGCCCGCCTTCAGCGTCGTGGCGGTGGTGTCCGTCGTCAGCTTGGCGGCGATCTGCTGGTAGACCTGCGCGACGGTCAGACCCATCCGCATAGCCTTGTCCTTGTCAATCGTGATGTTGATCTCGGCGTCGCCGGCGTCCTGGCCGTCGGTGACGTTTTGGATACCGTCGATGCCCTCCATCAGCGCCATGACCTGCTTACCCGCGGCGGCCAGGTCATTGAGGTCACTGCCGTAGAGGTCCACCTCGATGCCGGAGCCGGACAGCGCACTCATGTCCATCATGCCATTGGAGTTCACTTCAATTTCGCAGTTTAGATCTGCTGTTTTGCCGTAGATCTCCTGCTCCACGACCTTGGCCTTGGGTGCCTTGTCGCCCAGCAGGACGTAATAGGTAAACGTGGTGTTGTCGGTGGCGGCATTGCCGCCGGCCATGGCGACCATATTGTTGGAACCGCCCGACATCGCGCCGACGGTGTCGACGCCGTCCACGCTCATGACCGCGTCCATGACGCTGTCCGCCGTGGCGAAGGCGTCCTCCTTAGCCGTATCGTCAGGCACATTGACCGTAATGGTCAGCTGGTTGCTGCTCATGTCGGGGATCATGACGATGCCCATGGTAGCGACGCGCCAGACCGACACCCCCAGCAGCGCAATGGCCAGCGCCAGCGGCACAGCCTTGCGGCGCAGGCAGAAGCGCAGCAGCTTTTCATAGCCGTTCAGCACCTTGTCGAACAGCGGGTGCTTGATGTCCTTCTGCTTTTTCAGCACAGTGGAGCCCGCGCAGGGCACAACGGTCAGCGCCACAACAAGGGACGCCAGCAGACTGAAGGTGATGGTCCAGGCCATGTCGCTGAGAAGCTCGCGCACCATGCCGGTGGTGAACACCAGCGGCAGAAAAACGCAGATCGTCGTCAGGGTGGAGGATATGATGGACCCGGCCACCTGACGCGCGCCCTGCACCGACGCACGGGCGGCGGGCACGCCGCGGCCCCGCAGACGGTAGATGTTTTCAATGACGACAACCGAGTTGTCGACCAGCATGCCGACGCCCAGCGCCAGGCCGGACAGCGACAGGATATTGAAGGTAATGCCGGTGAAATACATCAGCACAATGGCAAACAGCACGCTCAACGGCATACTGATGGCCACGACGATGGTCGGGCGCAGGTCCTTTAAGAACAGCGCCAGCACGATGATGGCCAGCGCTGCGCCCTCGATCAGGTTGGACAGCACGCTGTTGACGATGAGCTTGATATAGTCGCCCTGGTCCATGATGGGCGTCAGGTGCAGGCCCTCGTTTTCGGCCATCATCGTTTCCATCGCCGCGCTGCTGGCGTTGGAGACCGTCGAGGTGGACGACGTCGAGCTCTTGTACAGCGACAGCAGCACGGCGCGGTTCTTGTCCACCTTGGCGTAGGCGTCGTCGGCGTTGTCGGTCATTTCAACCTCGGCCACATCGGACAGGCGCACGTCGCCGATGCCGTCGATATTGCAGAGCACCATGCTTTTCAGCTCGTCCGCGTCGGCAAAGGCATCACCGACCTTGACGATGTAGCGGTTGTCGTCGCCGTCGCCGCCCTCGATATAGCCCGCGGGCATCGAGAAGTTCTGCGCATAAATAAGCTGCTGCAGCGTCGTCATGTTCAGCAGCTGGTTCAGATTCGCGCTTTTCAGCGCCTCCTCGCGGGCGGACTCGTATTCCTCCTGCGCGGCCTCGAGCTGGGTCTTGCCGGCCTCGAGCTGGGTCTTGCCGCTGGAGACCTGGAACTCGCCCAGCTGCAGCTGGGCCTCGGTGCCGCTCAGCAGCAGCTGGACGGCCATATCGGCCATGGCGGGGTCTACCGCCTCGTCGCCAAGGCTTGCCAGCATTTTTTGCAGCTTGTCGCGCTGTTCGTTCAGCTGGGTCAGCATTTTCTGTGCTTTGGTCAGCTGGTCGCGCAAGGCAGCGGCGGTGTCGTTCAGCGTCTGCTGCAGCGGCTGCATACCGTCGTTCAGCGCAGTCTCGGCCTCCTGCCGCGCAGTCAGCAGCGTCGTGGCGTTCTGCAGGGCGACCTTCGTCGTGGAGAGCGTTGACAGATTGCCGCTCAGCTCGCTGACGCGGGCGCGGCGGGCGGCGTTGCCGTCGATGACGGCCTGGTCCTGCGCCTGCTCGGCGCGCTTGGCGTCGATCTGCGCCTGTAAATCGGCCCGTTCGGTCTCGTCCTCGGTGTTGTTGAGGGAGTCCTGCAGCGACGCGATCTCCACCTCCAGCGCCTGAATGCGGGCGCTCATGGCCGCATACTGGGCATCTAAGTAGGCCGCAGTCTGCTCCACCGTCATATTCTGCTCCAACAGCCCCTCGTCTGCGGCGCGCTGGCGGATGGCCGCATCCGCGCGGTCGATCGAGTTGACCATCGCGCCCATCTTGTTCAGGTCGCTCTTGGCTTCGGCCAGATTGGCCGGGAGCGCGTCGGCGTTATACTGCGGGTCGTAGGCGGCCAGCACCGTCTTGCAGCTGGCAAACAGTGCATCGTCGATGGGCAGCGTGACCTCGGGCAGGGTCGTGCTTGTATTTTTGGCGTCCTCCAGCTTGCGGTTTGCCTCGTCCAGGTCGGTCTGCAGGCTGGCGATCTTCTTTTCCAGCTCGGGGATCTGCTTGTCCAGCTCGGTGATGGCGTCCCGCAGTTGGGTCGTCACGTCGGCCTTCTGGCTGTTCAGCTGGGCCTTGCCTGCGTCCAGCTGGGCCTGGGCGGCGTCCAGTTCCTTCATGCCATCGTTGATTTTTTTCTTGTTGGCATCCAGCTCTTTTTTGGCATCGGCCAGGCGGTCACTGACCTTGACCAGCAGCTTGTCGTTGACAGCGTCGATCTTTTCCTGGTCGAGCGTGATCTGCACCGACTTTTCCACCAGGCCCGTCGTGGACACGCTGGCCACGCCGTCCACGCGCTCGAGCTTGGGCAGCACGTTTTCGCTGACATAGTCGGACAGCTCATAAATATCCATGCCGTCGTAGTCCACGGCAATGTACTGCGTCGCCATCATGTCCGGGCTGATCTCCATCAGCGTCGGCGTGGACGCCATGTCGGGCAGCGCGTCGCCGAGCTGGTTCACGGCGGTGCTGGCCTTGACCATGGCGCTGTCCATGTCGGTGTCGTCCTGGTATTCCAGAAAGAGCAGGCTGTAGTTTTCATTGCTCTGGCTCGTCACGTTCTTGACGCCGTTCAGCGTCGAAAGTGCATTTTCCAGCGGCTTGGTCACGTCGGCCTCGACCTGCTCGGGGCTGGCGCCGGGGTAGGTCGTGATGACCATCAGGTAGGGCAGGTTCATGGCGGGCAGCAGGTCCGTCTGGATGCCGGTCAGGCTGACAAAGCCCAGCACCAGCACCAGAATGACCGCCACCAGAATGGTAAATGGCTTTTTAACGCTGTATTTCGGCATGGAAGTGTTCCCTTTCTTTTCCGACCGACCGGTCGGTCGGATTTATTATAGCACCCTGACCGCCGGTTGTAAAGGGCTGCGCGTCCAGCGCACCATGGAGCTGCTAAGGGCATCGGCATCCGCCCGATGGCCTACGCCCAGGCGCTGAAATTTGCATCCTAAAAAAGAGCCGACAAAAGCTCGTTGAAACTTATCGTTTCAACGAGCTTTTGTTGAGTTTTGTTGTGCTGTGTGCCAAGGCTCAGAACGGATTTTGTCCCATGCGTACAAAGGTATGCTGCATGGTACCGACCTGTTCCAACCCCTTTTGGGGGCAGGTTAGTTTTTAATCTGCTCCCCTTCCGGGAAGATGATTTTATAAATCGGGAAGTAAATCACCATCTGCACGCCGCCGTTGATGACGGTGATGCGCACGAACGCCGCCAGAAACAGCGTGATGGCAAGCGCCGCAAAATAGCCCATACCTCCCATAGCTCGCCTCATGCTTGCGCAGGCACAGTCAGCTCCGCGCTGTATTCGCCGTCGGAAGCAGCAATCGTCATGGCGTCGCCGTCCCCCATGCGGACGATGGCAAGCGCCTCGCCGTAGTAGGTATCGGTTTCGCTGTCCAGATAGCTGTGCTTGTTGAAGGGGCAGGCACTGCCCAGCCCCACCAACGTGCCGCCGCGCACCTGTACCTGAATACTGCCGCGCGCCAGCGGCTTGGTGATGCCGTTTTCATCGGTGTAGCGCAGACGGATGTAGCACAGATGCCCCGGTTTTACAGTAGGTTCTTCGGCGTCCAGCGTCAGGCGGGTCGTGCCGCCGGCACTTTGCAGCTTGCAGCGACCAATTTCGTGATCGGCAGCGTCATAGCTGACGGCTTCCAGCGTGCCGCTCTCGTAGGGAATGCTGAACCTCGCCAAGCAATCATTTTTCAGCGTTTTACTGCCCACCGTGTGACCATTCAGCACCAGCTCCACGCGGGCGGCGCGGGCGTAGACCTCCACGTTGGCCTTGCGCTCCTCGCAGCCGGTCCAGCTCCAGCTGGGCATGGCATTCGTCATCTTCCACGCACTGGGGCTGTGGCGGTCTCCGGTATGGTTGACCGGACAGACGGCAATATAGGGGCCGTTGTCGGCCTCCAGCGCCACGCAGGTATAGAGGGCTTCGCCCAGCGGCTTGCCGGTCAGGTCGATGCGTCCCGAGCCCGCCGACACCCAGCCCGGACCGCCGTCGAACGTCTCGGCGTAGTCGGCGTACTCCCACGAGCCGACCATGACTTCGCCAAGGTAGTCCATGCCCGCCCAGACAAAGTCGCCCACCAAGCGGGGTTCCTGTTTGGCCAGCTCGCGGAATTTATAAGCATCGTTGCAGAAGGTCTCGCTGCCCAAAATCAACCGCTGCGGGTACTTTTTCAGGTCGTGCTTATAGCGGTAGATGCCGTAGTTGTAACCCGCAATGTCCATGTTGGCAAAAGCGTCACAGGTCTTGACGTCGCAGCCGTGCAGGGTCGCGCCGCGCTTCATGAACTCATCGCCCAGCAGCCCCGCCAGATTGTTGAAGAACTGACTGCCGACTGCCTTTTTCTTGGCGGCCTTCTCGCCGCGCTGCTTGGCTTTTTCAGCACGCTCGGCTTCTTTTTTTGCCTTTTCGTCGCTGTACACGCCGAAGCCGATGGAGCTTAAAAAGTTGAAGAAGATGTTCACGCCGCAGGTCACCGGGCGGGAATCGTCCAGCCCGTGCAGGAAGTCGGTCATCTCTTTGGTCAGGGCAATGCCGCGCTTTTGGGCAGTCTCGCTGACCTCGTTGCCGGTGGAGTAGAGCACCACGCAGGGGTGGTTGTAATCCTTTTCCACCATATCGGTCAAGTCCTGCTGCCACCATTCGGCAAAATAATCCACGTAGTCATGCTCTGTTTTGTGGATGTACCAATGGTCGATGTACTCGTCCATGACAAGCATGCCCTGCCGGTCACACTCGGTCAGCAGCGCCTTGGAGCAGGGGTTGTGCGCTGAGCGAATGGCGTTGTAGCCGTTCTCTTTCAACAGGCGTACCTTGCGCGCCACGGCGTCGGGGTCACAAACTGCGCCCAACAGACCATTATCGTGGTGGATGCACGCGCCCTGGATGATGTACCGCTTGCCGTTGAGCAGGAAACCGTCCGTACCCCACTCGACCTTGCGAACACCGAACGTCTCGGTCACCGCATCATCGGCAAAGCTGACGCGGCAGGTGTACAGGTTTGGCGTTTCAGGTGTCCAAAGGCGGGCGTTATCAAGGGTCAGGGTAAATACGGCCTCGCCGTCGCTCTCCTGCTGCACGGCGGGCAGGTCGTCCATCGTCAGCCGTACCGTGCCGGGGGCGGTGGTCTTTACGCGCACCTCCACGACGGCGGGGTCAAGCGACAGGGTGCGGATTTTAACGCCGTTCAGCGCGATATGCGCGCCCCTTGCCGTCCAAAGCTGCACCGGGCGGTAGATGCCCGCGCCGGAATACCACCGGCTGTTGGGCTGGTCGGCGTTGCGGGCAATGACACGCAGCTCGTTCTCCCCTGCGTGCAGATACGGCGCACAATCAACATAAAAGTTGGTGTAGCCGTAGGGGCGGAACGCTGCCTTTTGACCGTTGAGCCAGACCTCGGCATTATGGTAGACGCCCTCAAACTCCAGAATGTGGGTGTCTGCCAGCTCGTTTTCCGGCACGGTCAGGGTGCGCTGGTATTCGTAGTCATATCCCTCGTACCAGCCGGTATTGGTGCCGCCCGCGCTCAGGGCGGTGCGGGGTTCAGCCAGCATGGCATCATGGGGCAGGGTCACCGTTTTGCCGGGTGCGGTATTGCCCAAATGGCGGCACGTCCAGCCGGTGAGAAGGGATGTTGCTTTCATACAAGATCCTCGCTTTCAAGGTTATCCATAGCAAAAAACGCAGGAGACTTTCCTTTTCTGTTGTCTGCACTATATCACAATGGACAGCAAAAAGGGGATTCACTACGTAAACAGCCGTTTTTTTCACGCGAACCGTTCGTAGAACTGACAAAATATACAATTATGTCAGGCGGTTTATGTGCAGGTTGCTTAAAGCAAAAAACAGCCCACCAAAATGGGCTGTCCGGGTTATTTCTGCTTGACGGGAAACAGCACCTTTAATGTAAACTGGTTCTCCTGGGTGCTGATCTCGGCCGTGCCGCCGTATTTTTCGGCAGTGTCGTAGATGCTCTTTAATCCATAGCCGTGGTAGCGGGCGTCGGTCTTAGTGGTCTTGGGCAGCGTGCCGTCCACGCGGAAAGCACCGTCGTAGGTGTTTTCGACCCGGATCCACAAAAAGCTCTTTTGCCGTGCCACCACCAGATGAATCAGTCGCTGCTCGCTGTCGGGCAGCTTTTCTACACTCTCGATGGCGTTGTCCAGCGCATTGCCGAACAGCGAGCACAGGTCCATCGTATCCATAAAATCCAGCGCCGCACCGTCTGCCACGCAGGTCAGCGTGATGCCGTGCTGCTGGCAGTACAGGCTTTTGCTGGTCAGAATCGTGTCCAGCACCTCGTTGCCGGTCTTGTTCTGCGCCTCATAGCTGCGGATCTCCTGCTCCATCGCGTCGAGATAGTGGGCTTTTTCCTCTGAGGTCTCGCTGCGCAGCACAGCGATCTGGTGCTTGAGGTCGTGATATTTTTTATTGATAAGGTCAATGCTGTCCTGCGCCGAGCGGTACTGTGCGTACTGCGCCTGCAAGACGTTCTGCAAAGCGTCGCGCTCCTTTTTGCGGCGGTACTCCACCAGCTGCATGTGGTGCGCAAACAGAATGGCCATGCCGCCCAGGTCTACCAGCGTGCGGATGTTGTAAATTTCCGCCGTCATCTTGCCGGAAAACGGCGTGTCCGGGCTGACATAGCTCAGGTTGCTGGCGGCATAGACCGCCACACCGATGAACAGCGTGCTGAGAAATTCCTTTTTGTGGACGTGCAGAGGCGAGGCAATATCGTTATAATTGCGTTCCAGCGCGAACACCACGCCATACACTGCGGCATAGACGACTGCCAAAATGCACACACGCACACCCGCGCCCGGCGTGCCATGCTGCCCGACCATATAGTAGTAGAGCTGCCATTCCAGCGAGGCGGCCAGTTCCCCCAAAATAAACGCGCGGACGCAGTAATACCCCGCGCACCGGGCGGGCACGTCGGTCTGCATTCGGATGTACAGATACATGATCAAGATGGATACCGCAATGCAGGGCAGAAACCAGAATTGCGGCACCTGCCCCGTTGCCTGCATAAAGACGCCGAGCAGCAGCAAAAACACCGCGTGGATCGTATACCGCCGCCAGCCTGCTGTACGCTTGGGCAGGAAGAACAGATATAAAAGGCAGGCCAGCCAGTCCGCCAGCGCGGTATACAGGCGGGGAATGTTGCCCAGAACTTCCGTTTCCATCAGATGGTTTCCCCCATGTAGTGGTTGAGCGCCGCCAAAAATGCCTTGCGCTTGGCGCGGCTGATCTGCACCCGCTCACCGTTGACGATGGCGTCCTCGTCCTGGATGCCGTCCACGTGCTCCAGATTGACAAGGTACGCCTTGCTGCTGCGGAAGAAATTCTCCGGCGGCAGCTTCTGCTCCACATCGCGCATGGAGCCGGTGGAATGCACCTCGCCCTGCTTGGTGTGGAACAGCAGGTCGTGGTCGCAGATTTCTACATAATAAATGTCGGAGACATCGAGCTTCTGCACACCGCCCGCGCAGGGCACCGTGAGGAAATGCTTCTGGCGGCGTCCCAGCAGCTCCCGCACATGGTTCATCCGCTGGCAGAAAGCGTAATAACTCAGCGGCTTTAAGATATAGTCCAGCGCCTGCACCGCGTACCCCTTGATGGCATACTGCGGCGAGTTGGTGATGAAGATGATAAGCACCTCCGGGTCGGCGCGGCGGATCTCCTCGGCTGCTGACATACCATCCATAAAGGTCATCTCGATGTCCATCAAAATCAGGTCATAGCCGCCCTTATAGCCCAACGCGATCTCGTCGCCATCCGAAAAATGCGTGATTTGAAAATGGCAGTTTTTCTCCTGCTGGTATTTTTCCAGATACGAGTCCAGCACTGCCCGATCCTGCGCACTGTCCTCGACTACTGCGATGTAGTTCACGAAAATTCTCCTTTTGAGAGCAAATGAATGCGTTTATGTGCCGACTGCTATGCCGCTTGCCTTTCATGGCTATAGGCTCTATCTGATAAGTATTATACAGATTCTTTTCCGAATTTTCAATAAATCATAGTTCTGCTTATCCGCCTTGATTACCCACGCTTTGGGCGGGAAGATGTTTTACATAGCATAGCGTTTGATTGCCCACAAACGCATTTCCGGGGTGTCCCATCGAGGAATGCGGACACCCGTCTCACAGGGTTTTCACGCAGGGAAAGCCCGCACAAATAACGAAGGCAGCACCGCACAATTCCCGCCTGGCGGCTTAAGCACCGCTCCGGCGGCTGCAGCACTTAGAATTATGCGGTATTGCCCTGGAACCAGAAAAGCCCCGGCCTTTTCTGGCCGAGGCTTGATGGTTGCGGAGCAGAATGTGATCTGTTCGCTTCCGCTGACAGGGAGGGCAATCCGCTTAGGGTTCCACCCGCACCGTCAGGCGGGAGGCGTGCACCCCACCGTGGTATACCCGGTTATGGGCCACCACGGTCCGGGCGGAAGCAAAACCTTCCCGTGTGTTGCTGTTGGGGAAGATGAAATTCTTGGCGCTGGAGGTGACAGTCACCCGGATGCGGTGGCCTTTCCGGAAGCAATTGGACAACTTGGTGGTGCGGATCTTCAGGCAGACGATCTCGCCTTCCTGCAAAAACTCCGACCGGGCAAAGCCATTACGGTATCGGGCGCTGAGCAGGCCATCCGCCAGTTTGATGGACCGGCCGTTCTCATCCACGTCGGTAACACGCACCACAAAGTCGGTATCCGGCGCGTCAGAAGAAATATACAACTCCGCCGTCATATCACCGGTCAGAACCAGGTCTTCCTTCAGCACAGGGGAGGTGTAGCACAGCAGGTCCTGACGCAGTTCCTCCCGGGTGTAGTCCTCCGGCACTTCGATCTCGTTCTCCGACATATCGATGATGTGCTGGGACGGATTTTCGGGGTCATAGGCGTAACCGTCGCAGTTTTCCCGCTCCGGCTTGGCAAAAGTCAGCCGCCCGTCCCCGGCAGAGGTGTTGGCATGGCCGTCACTATCCAGATACAGGTGGGTGACCCGGGTCTCGGGCACTGGCCAGTTTTCGGCGGTCTTCCATACCTCCTGGCCCAGGGTGTAGTATTCTACCGGGGCAGTCTGGTCGATGCCGTTGTCCACTTCCTTGAGGTGATGCTCAAACCAGCGGAAATACAGCCAGTCCAGATCAAAGCGCAGCGCCTGGCTGCCGAAGGATACCCCGTGCATGTCGTACTTACTGTTGCCGCTGTGCTGCCAGGGTCCCAGAATGACCTTGCGCATGCCCCGCGGGAAGTCATGGACCAGTTCCAGGGCTTCGGTGGTACCCATGCCGTTGTCGTCAAACCAGCCGGACTGGATCAGCGCCGGGATCTGCGCCCTGACGGAGCGTTCCTGCCAGTTGGACATACGCCAGAAATCGTTGTAGTCACTGGGTTCCAGCCACCGTGTGATGAAGGGCACATCGTACCCCAGAGCCTTTTTCGGCAGGTCGGTCAGGGGGCGGATGTTCAGCACTTTCTCCCAGTCATCGCGTTCCATCAGCTCAGGGTGGAAGGTTTTCTGAGACACCGCAAAGGCCCAGGCCAGCATGCCCGAGGTGAAAGACCCACCCCGGCGGGGCAGATCCACAAAGGCGCTGCCCGCGCAGACTACGCTGATCAGAGCTTTCAGGTGGGGGTTGCCGCTGGCAGCGGCTGCCCACTGTACATACCCCAGGTAGGACCCGCCCACCATACCGATGCGTCCGCTGCACCACGGCTGGGCGGCGATCCAGTTCAGAGTATCGTCGCCGTCCTCGACCTCGTGGTAGTTGGGCAGCCATTCGCCTTCACTGGCGTTTCGGCCGCGCACATCCTGTACTACCACCGCGTAGCCGCGCTGGACGTAACGGTAGTATATCTCACAGCCGTCCTCTTTGCCGTAGGGGGTGCGTACCAGCACTGCGGGCACCGGGGTACTGCAGTTTTTAGGCAGGTATACGTCGGTGGAAAGATGTACCCCGTCCCGCATGGGCACTGGGAAGGTCTGCGCATGTTCTACCGGGAACAACTGTTCCTCCGGCCAGGTCGAGCGCCACAGGCGCAGGATGGTCTCCTCCTCGGCACCGGGTTCCACCAGCACCGTGACCATCTCCCGGGCAGGGCAGGTGACGGCGATCAGCCGCCCGTCCTTCATCTGTTTGTTGTTAGGGAATTTTACATCCCGCTGCAGGTAGCTGCAGCCGTCTTCGCTGGTGTAGCGCTCGCCGCACAGGGAAACTTCCCCGGTGCCATGCAGCCCCGTCTCGTACTGGGACAGGTTCTGCCCCAGGGCGGCAAAGTCCATCTTCACAAAGAAACGGTAAAAATCCCGGTCCTGTTCAGTCAGGTCCTGCCAGTCCAGCAGCGCGCCGGTATGCACGTCCAGTTTCCGGATCTGGGGTGTGCCGTCGCCCAGCCGCAGTCTGCCGTACAGGATGCCTGAAACATATAAGTCAAAATTACGCATTTCCGTTTCTCCCGTTTTCCGTTTAGGCGCCGATGAAAGCACGGATGGCATAGGCTACACCGATGCCCACATAGTTGCCCAGGGCACCGGCCAGTACGCCCATGAGCAAGCCGATGTTGATAAGGGTCTTCCACTGGGCGCTGGAGGCGATGAGGGCGGCGGTGGGGCCATCCGAGATACAGCCTACGATGGACAGCAGCACATACTCAAAACGGACTTTCAGCAGCCGGGTGATGAGCAGGTGCAGCAGAATGGAACAGGCGATGACACAGAAGCAGAACAGGGTGATGTAGAAGGTGGATCCGAAGAACTGCTTCAGGTCTACCGCAAAGCCGATGGTCACCAGGAACAGCACCGCTACGAAAAGGCCCAGGTCAAAGTTGCCGCGCAGCTTGCGGACGGCCGGCACCTGTGCCAGGATGATGGAGAAGGTGGTGATGAGCAGGATGCGGCCTGCACTGCGGAACCCTGCTCCGAATACCATCGAGGAGATGCTGGTGGCAGCCCACACGGTGCCAAAGCCGATGGCCAGCAACCAGGCGATTTCCTGGATGGACCATTCCTTGGAGGCCATCAGTTCCTCATGGTTGCCATCCCCCAGCAGCTCCGACTCGCTCATATCATAGGGCCACAGCTTTTTCAGCCATTTGGAACTCTTGTACAGGGCGGGGGTGGCAAACATCAGGATCAGCGTGGGGATGCCCACCACATAGTCGGCGGCATTGGCCGAGGCGATGGTGTTCTTGCTGGCATCCAGGCCTACAGCGATGGCGGTCAGGTTGGAACTGCCGCCGGTGTAGGTGCCCACGAACATACCGGCCACCTTCCAGCCCTCGTCGATTTTGTTGGCGAACAGTACGCCGAACACCAAAGCTGCCACGCAGACGCTGAATATGGCCGAGGCCAACGCAATGATCGGTTCCTTGGATAATTTGCGCATCTGTTTCAGGTCCAGGCTCAGCAGGCAGATGGAAACGGACAACGGCACACAGTAGCCGCTGATGGCATCATAGGTAGGGCTGGAGGTAGGCACGATCCGCAGGTTGGACATCACGATGCCCATGACGATAACCGTCAGGGCCGGGCCCAGTGTTTTGAACACCTTGAACCGCTGCAGCCAGAATCCCAGTGCAACCGTGGCGACCATAATGAACAGGAGCGCGCCTTCGGAGGAAAAAATCGTATTCGCCATAATATACCTTTCTATACCTCTCTGCGGGGTCCCGCTTAAAAATCAATATCGATGCCAAGGCCCGGTTTGTCGGACAGGGTGTAGACGCCGCCATTCACGGCAAAACCGCCGGGCATACCCATCTCGGGGTCCACGGCGTACATAAAGCTGTCGCAGTCCGCCTCGGTGATGTTCTGCTTGGCGGCAACCAGACTCACACCGGCAGCAATGGCCACCTTGGTCTCCAGCATGCAGCCCACCATGCACTGTACATGGTTTGCCTCGGCAATGGCGTTGATCTTTTCCGCCGGGTACAGGCCGCCGCACTTCATCAGTTTGATGTTGATAATGTCTGCAGCATCGATCTTGCAGGCCTTTGCTGCGTCGATGGGGGTGTGGACCGACTCATCCAGCATGACCTGCAAGTCCACCTTGGAACGCACAAAGCGCATACCGTCCAGATCCCAACTGGGCAGGCACTGTTCCACCGCTTCCACGCCCAACTCTTCAAAGGCTTTCAGGGTGCGCACCGCATCGCTGACCGTGTAACCCTGGTTGGCGTCCACACGCAGGCGGATGTTGGGGCCCACCGCCTGACGGATCAGGGTCAATGCCTGGATATCCTCGCTCGGGTTGATGCCGGCCTTGATTTTCAGAATGGTGAAGCCATCCTTTTCCACCCGTTCCCGGGCTTCGGCGGCCATGGCTTCCGGTGTGTCAATGCCCACCGTCATGTCCGTGACGATCTGGTTCACGCTGCCGCCCAGCACCTTGTACAGAGGCTGACCCATCAGTTTGCCCTTGATATCGTACAGGGCAATATCCACCGCGGCCTTTGCCGAGGTGTTGCCTGACAGCAGGCGGTCCATCATCCTGTGGATGCCCTCAACATCGAGCGGATCCATGCCGATCAATCCGGTGCGGAACAGTTTCAGCGCTTCCAGAACGGTGGCTGCGCTCTCGCCGGTCACCGGTTCAAAGGGCGCGGCCTCACCGATGCCCCACAGACCTTCGTCGGTGGAGATCTTCACCAGCACATTCAGCGAATGATCCTGTACCGCAAAAGCAATACGGAAGGGCTTTTTCATGGGGATACGGATGGTTTCTACCTTTACGTCTGTGATTTTCATAGGGTTCCTCCTGCACAATAATTTTTATAAAATTTACAATTTTTTATAAATTTTACTATTTCTAAAATTTTTGTCAAGAGTTTTTCTGTTTTTTTCACATTTTTCAGAGCACTTTATAGGATAAGCAAGAAATTATCTGATTTTCTTTGTAAAAAATTTTATAAATATCGAATTTTTTTCTTGCTTATTTACGTACAGGGCATTTTGTGATATACTGTAAATAAATTTTTTTACGAAAAAGCGGGAGGTCTTATGCTGGGCGAACATGTTCGAAATATCCGGAAAAAGCGGGGAATCACCCTCAAGGAACTGGCCGAAAAGACCGGTTTGTCCATCGGGTACATCTCCCAAATCGAGCGCGATCTCACCGACCCGTCCCTGTCCACCCTGCGCAAACTCAGCGCCGCTCTGGACATCCCCACCTATCTGTTTATGGGAGGTGAGAGCAGCACCAGCCTGACAACCCGTCAGGCGGATATGTTGATCCTCTCCCAGCCCAATTCCAATGTACGGTATCATCTGCTTACGCCCATGCCCAACGGAAATTTTGTACCTCAGTCGTTGGTCATACGCTTTGAGCTGGAACCCCACTGCAAGGACGGCGACCTGCCGGTGATCCATCCCAGTGAGGAAATCCTGCTGCTGGAACAGGGGCAGCTGGATGTACTGGTGGAGTCCGAGACCACCCGCCTGAACGCCGGAGACACCACTGTGGTGCAGTCCAACCTGCCCCACATCGTTTCCAACCCCGGGGATACCACAGCGGTGGGGCTGGCTGTGTTCACCCCTGCCATTTGGTTCCCCAACAACCGGCGCAGTTTTAACCGCAGTGGTGAAACCTGAATCTTCGCGCCGGCTTGGCGCAGCAGCGCGTTTTCCGGGAAGGTTTTTCACAGACAAACGGGCACGGACGAGCCATGCCCGCCCCTACAAGAGTTTTTTTGCAGCCTGAAAAAAAATTGCAAGCCGGCGATCTGCCGGCTTGCAATTTTTTTTATCCCCCGCAGAGGGTCTTTTTCGCCGTCCCCTGCCTTTTACTGCCCGGCCAGCGCGATCTGCTCGCGGGTGATGGGCAGCTCATAGAACCGCTTGTGGGTGGCGTGGTAGATCGCATCGGCCACGGCGGGCAGCGGGGTGTTGATGACCACCTCGCCGATGCTCTTGGCACCGAAGGGGCCGGTGCCCTCGTAGCTGCTCTCAAATACGACATGGATATGCCCGATGTCGTTGCGCGCCGGGATCTTGTACTGCATCAGCGAGTTTTCCTGCGGCATGCCGCGGTCATCGTAGGTGACATTCTCGGTCAGCGCCATACCGATGCCCTGCAGGATGCCGCCCTCGGCCTGCACCCGCGCAAGGTTCGGGTTGACCGGTGTGCCGCAGTCAACAGCCGCCTCATAGCGGATGACCTGCGCCTCGCCGGTTTCCAGATCGACCTCGACCTCGGCAGCGCCCACCATGAACGGCGGGGGCGAGATCTCCGAGCTGTGGGTCACAACTGCCTCCAGCGCCGTATTGCTGCCGCACTGGGAGGCTGCGGCGATCTGCGCCAGCGTGGCGCGCTGCGTTCCGTCCTCGCTTGTCACGGCATCGCCCGCAAAGACAACCGCACGCTCATCAAGGCCCAGCAGCCCCGCGCCGACCTGACAGATCTTCTGCTTGAGCTGCTCGGCGCACTGCTCAACCGCCTTGCCGGTGACATAGGTCGTGCTGGATGCGTAGGAGCCGGAATCGTAGGGCGAGGAATCGGTGTCCGCGCCGAGGACCGTCACATTGTCGAGCGGGCACTCCAGCACCTCGGCGGCGATCTGCGCCAGAATCGTGTCGCAGCCGGTGCCCATGTCGGCTGCACCGATTGAGAGGGTATAGAACCCGTCATCGTTGATCTTCAGGCTGGCGCTGCCCACATCCACACTCGTGATGCCGGAGCCCTGCATCGCCATGCCCATGCCCACGGCGCGCATCTTGCCGTTACCCATGTCGCGCACGGGGTATTTTTCGTCCCAGCCGATGTTGTCATGCACGGCCTGCAGGCAGCGGTCCAGCGCGCAGCTGGTGTTGACCTGCCCGTAGTAGGCGGGCATCACATCGCCCTCATGGACGATGTTGCGCTGGCGGATCACAAACGGGTCGATGCCCAGCTTGTCGGCCAGCTCATTGACGGCGGACTCCACCGCAAACAGGCCCTGGGTCGCACCGTAGCCGCGGTAAGCGCCCGCGGACATGTGGTTCGTGTAGACGACATCGCTGACAAAGCGGAATGCCTCGGCCTTGCCGTAGAGCGGGATGGATTTGTGGCCGGACAGGCCCACCGTTGTAGGCCCATGCTCGCCGTAAGCACCGGTGTTGGACAGGGTGTAGAGGTCGATGCCCCTGACGATGCCGTCCTTTGTCGCACCAAGGCGGACATGCATCTCCATCTCATGGCGCGGGGTGGAGGCGATCTGGCTCTCGTACCGGCTGAAGATGATCTTGCTGGGCTTTTTGGTTTTCCATGTCACAAAGGCAGGGTAGACCTCGCAGACCGAGGTCTGCTTGGCGCCGAAGCCGCCGCCGATGCGGGGCTTGGCCACCCGGATCATCGACTTGGGGATGTGCAGCGCATTGGCCAGAATCCGGCGGCAGTGGAAAACGATCTGGGTCGAGCTGAGGACATTCAGCCGCCCGTAGGCATCTATGCTGCAGTAGGTGCGGAAGGTCTCCATCATGGCCTGCTGGCAGGCGCGGGTGTGGTATGTATGGTCGATGACGACATCGCACCCCGCCAGCACCGCCTCAATATCGCCCGCCCCGCTCTCATCGTGGGCGCAGAGGTTGCGCTTGTTGTCGGCCCCGACCGGTGCCAGCGACTCCCAGTTTTCCTCCGGGTGGACAAGTACGGGGTTGTCCAGCGCCGTGTGGTAGTCCAGCACGGCGGGCAGGACCTCATACCTGACCTTGATGAGCTTCATCGCCTTATCAACACATTTTTCATCCTTGCCGGCCAAAATTGCGACAACATCCCCCGCAAAGCGGACATGGCGGTCAATGACAAGCCGGTCATAGGGGCTCGGCTCGGGGTAGGTCTGGCCCGCCTGGGTGTAGCGGCGGCCCTGCTGGTCCACATCCTTCCATGTGTAGATCGCCTCGATGCCCGGCACCAGCAGGGCACGGCTCGTGTCGATCTCCTGCACGATGGCGTTGGCATGGGGGGAGCGCAGCAGCTTTACGATCAGGCAATCCTGCGGGATGACATCATCCATGTAGACGGGCTGGCCGGTCACAAGCTGCATAGCATCCTTTTTGCGCATGGGCTGGTTCACGGTTTTCATTGGGCAGCCTCCTTCCCCTTTTTCCACGCTAAAAAGTTCAAAATGCCCCGCAGCTGGCCCTCATAGCCGGAGCAGCGGCAGAGGTTGCCGGCCAGATACTCCTTGATCTCGTCCTCGCCGGGGTCGGGGTTTTCCCGGAAAAGCGCCAGCGCGTTCATAATAAAGCCCGGGTTGCAGAAGCCGCACTGCTCCGCACCCTGATCGGCGATAAAGGCGCCGAACTCGGCAGCCTCCTCCTGCAGCCCCTCCAGCGTGGTGACGCTGCGGCCGTTGACCCGCGCCGCCAGCACCGAGCAGGACAGCACCGGCTTTTCATCGAGAAAGACCGTGCAAAGGCCGCAGTTGGCGGTCTCGCAGCCGCGCTTGACGCTCTTGCAGCCGAGGCTGCGCACAAGGTCCAGCAGCACGGTGTCAGCCGCGATTTCGGCGGTGACTTTTTTATGATTTAAGGTAAATGTGATCTGCATGGTATACCTCCGTCAATTTTCCAGCGCGGCCACGGCACGCCGGACCAGCACGCCGGTCAGGTGGGTGCGGTACTCGGCACTGCCGCGCAGGTTGCTGCCGGTCTTGACGGCTGCCTGCACGGCGGCGGGCAGCTGCGCCGGGTCGCAGTCCGGCGTGACAAGCACAGCCTTCATCGGGCGCGCGCCGATGGCAAAGCGGTACTGCCCCTGCGCCGTGCGGGCGGCTGCACAGGTCAGGATCGGGAAATCGGTCTGGGTAGCGCGCACCGACTGGTACTGCACCTTCAGCCCCGGCGTCTTGCGCAGGCAGATGTGGGTCAGAATATCGCGGTCATAGGGCATCGCGGCAAACTGCGCCAGCGGCATCCGGCCCGCCCTGTACAGTTCGACCTCGCAGTCCAGCGCCAAAAACAGCGTCAGCACATCGGAAAAGCCGAACCGGCCATAGATGCTGCCGCCCACCGTGGCGCAGTTGCGGAACTGCACGCCGACAATGTGGCGCACAGCCTCCCGCACAGCCCCCGCGGTGTAGGCGTTCAGGGCGGCGTTCGTTTCCAGATCGCGCAGCGTTGCCATAGCACCGATGATGATCTCGGTGTCAGTCTCCTCAATCGTATCCAGCCCCAAAGCCGACAGGTCGATGGCCGTGCCGACATTGATCTTTTCCATCTTGAGCCAGAGCATACCGCCCAGCACGCGGTTGGGCTTTTTCTGGTTCAGCTGCCATGCCTCCTCCAGCGTGGCGGGGCGGGCATATTCGCGTATCGTCATCATGGGTCAATCTCCGTTTTTTCTGTTTTGGGCGAAAAAATCACACTTTTCGTGGATAGGTACTTTTATTCTACCATAAAATCTGGTATAATACCGTTGTTGTTTTAAAAATACAACGATATTTTTTATTGCATGAGGGAAAAAGATCCATGAAAATGACCAAAATGACCGCCCTGCTGCTGGCCGCCGCCATGGCGCTGACCGCCTGCGGCAGCACCGCCGCCGTAAGCAGCGAGGCAGCCGCCTCTGCCACCGCTGCACCCGAGGTCACCGCCAGCCCCGAGGAGGCTGCCGTTGAACCCGCTGCCGAGACCGCCGTCACCTACCCGCTGACCGTCACCGACCAGCTTGGCCGCGAGGTCACCATCGAGACCGAGCCCAAGACGCTGGCCAGCGGCTACTACATCTCCACCAGCCTGCTCATTGCCCTCGGCCTGCAGGACGAGCTGGTCGGCGTCGAGGCCAAGGCCGACAAGCGCACGATCTACAGCCTCTCCGCCCCCGAGCTGCAGAGCCTGCCCAGCATCGGCACCGCCAAGGAGTTTGACCTTGAGGGCTGCGCCGCGCTGACCCCCGACCTTGTCATCGTGCCCGCCAAGCTGAAGGATTCCATTCCCCAGATGGAGGAGCTGGGCCTGACCGTGCTGGCCGTCAAGCCGGAGGATCAGGACAAGTTGTACGGCGCCATCGACCTGCTGGCTCAGGCCACCAACACCGTTGCCCGCGGTGAGGAGCTGAAGTCCGCGATTGAGGACAACCTGCTCAGCCTGCACGAGGCCATCGGCGATGCCGAGGCCCCCACCGTCTACATGGCCGGCAACAGCTCTGTGCTGCAGACCGCCGGCCCCGCCATGTACCAGAACTATATGATCGAGAACGCCGGCGGTCTCAACGCTGCCGCCAGTGTTGAGGACACCTACTGGGCCGAGGTCTCCTATGAGCAGGTGCTGGACTGGGATCCCGACTACATCATTCTGGCGTCCGATGCCGACTATGATGTCGATTCCGTCCTGAACGATGCCGCACTGGCCGACTGCACCGCCGTCAGGGAGGGCCATGTCTACCAGCTGCCCCACGCCATCGAGGCTGTGGACTCCCCCGTGCCCGGCAGCTTCCTGGGCAGCGTCTATCTGGGCAGCGTGCTGCATCCCGAGCAGGTGAGTGAGCAGTTCTACCATGACTGCGCCGACGCATTCTACACGACCTACTACGGCTTCACCCCTGCCTCCTATGAATAACCGCAAGCGCACGGCGCTGTGCCTTCTGGGCGCAGCGCTCTGCGTTTTTATGACTTTTGGTGCGGCCCTTGCGCTGGGCCGCTACCCCATAACACCGGCGGCGCTGCTGGCCGGCGATGCCATGGCGGTGCGCACCTTCACCGTGCTGCGGCTGCCCCGCGCCGTTATGGCTCTGATCGGCGGCTTTGGACTGGGGGTGGCCGGCTTTGTCTACCAGACCGTATTCCGCAACCCGCTGGCAAGCCCCGACATCATCGGCGTTTCCTCGGGGGCCAGTGTCGGCGCGGCGTTCGCCATCCTGTTCGTTTCGTCAGGGGCGCTGGCCACCACGGTCTGTGCCTTTGCGGGCGGGCTGGCGGCGGTGTTCCTCTCGCTGGGGCTGGCCGCTGCCGCGCCGGGGCGCAGCAAAATGTCGCTGGTGCTGGCGGGCATCGCCGTCCACGCGCTGGCCCAGACGCTGCTGATGCTGCTCAAGCTGACCGCCGACCCCGAGAAGGAGCTGGCCAGCATCGAGTATTGGATCATGGGCAGTCTGGCCGCCGTGACCCGCAGCCGGGTGTGGTTCCCGGTGCCGGTTGTGCTGGTCTGCTGCGCAGCGATCTTTGCGCTGCACCGGCAGGCGCTGCTGCTCTCGATTGAGGAGGGCGAGGCCCGGCTGCTCGGCGTGCGGGTGGGCGCGATGCGCCTGCTGCTGCTGACGCTTGCCACCATGACAGTTGCTGCCGTTGTCAGCGTGACAGGGCTTATCAGCTTTGTCGGGCTGCTGGCCCCCCACAGCGCCCGGCTGCTGGCGGGGCACAACCGGCGCTCGGCCTGCCTGCTGAGCGGGCTGCTGGGCAGCGCCCTGCTGCTGGCAGCCGACACGCTGGCCAAGACGGCTGCCTCCACCGAGCTGCCGGTCAGCATCTTTACCTCACTGCTGGGCGTGCCGTTTCTGCTTTATCTGATCCTGCAGCCGGGGAGGGATGCGTCATGATGCCACAAACCACGCCCCCGCCCGTGGGGCTTTGCGTGCAGGACCTCACCGTACGGTACGGCACAGCAGCCGTGCTGCAAGGGGTCAGCTTTTCTGTCCCGGTGTCCGGGCAGCTGATCGGGCTGCTGGGGGTAAACGGCAGCGGCAAGACCACGCTGCTCAAGGCGGCTGCCGGGCTGCTGCCCCACACCGGGCAGTGCCTTCTGGACGGCGTCCCGCTGGAGAGTCTGTCCACCCGCAGGCTTGCGCAGACCGTCAGCTATATCCCGCAGCAGAGCGGCATCTCGGTCTCGCTCTCGGCGCGGGAGGTCGTGCTTATGGGCTTCAACCCGCGGCTGGGGGTCCTGCAAAGCCCCACCGCCGCCATGCGCGCCGCTGCGGACGAGGCCCTGCGCACCGTAGGTCTGGCCGACAAGGCCGGGCAGGACTACCTGACGCTGAGCGGCGGCGAGAAGCAGCTCTGTATTCTGGCGCGCACGATTGCCGAGGATGCGCCGCTGCTCTTGCTGGACGAGCCGGACAGTGCGCTTGACCTTGCGAACCGCAGCCGAATGACCGCGCTGCTGGCGCAGCTGGTCCACACCGGCGGCAAGACCGCGCTGGTCTGCCTGCACGACCCCGCGCTGGCGCTGGACAGCTGTGATATACTGGTGGTATTGCAGGGCGGCGGGGTCGCGGCGGTGCTGTACCCCAGAACCGACCCGCCTGCCGTGCTGCAGGCAGCCCTTGCCGCCGTGTACGGCCCGCTGGAGCTGCTGCCCGTTACCGACTGCCGGGGCCGACGCCGTCTGGCCCTGCTGCCGCTGTGAGGTGATACCATGAAACCTGCTTTGCGCGTGATGCTCTGCGATGACGCAGGCGAGCGCTTTTTTGGCGAGGGGCCCTGCCGCCTGCTCCATCTGATCGAGGAGACCGGCTCGCTGCGCAGCGCAGCGGCGCAGATGGGGCTTTCCTACTCCAAGGCGCTGCGGCTTGTGCAGCACGCCGAAAAAGAACTGGGCTTTGCCCTGACCTGCAAGACCATCGGCGGGCGGGGCGGCGGCGGCAGCACCCTGACCGCCGAGGCCCGCCAATTTTTAGAAAGGTATGAGGCCTACCGTGATGCCTGTGTACAGACCAGCCGCGAGCTCTATTCTGCGTTCTTTCCGGGCCAGCGGTAAGCGCCACTTGCTGCTGACCGGCGGGCGCGGCAGCGGCAAAACAACGTTGCTGCGCGCACTTATGCCATCTCTCTGCCCCGATGCCCCGATGCTTCTCACCGCTGCCGTCCCGGGCAGATGGGTCGAGATGCGCGATACAGCCGCCGGGGCAGCGGCGGTCATCGACCGGTTTGATGCCGCCCTGCCCCCCGGTGAAAACCGGATGCGCCCCGTGCCGGCCGGCTTTGCCGCCGTGGGGCTGCCCGCCCTGCAGCGGATGGCGGCGGCCGGCGGCTGGGCCGTGCTGGACGAGCTTGGCTATCTGGAGAGCGGCTGCGCGGATTTTCAACAAAGCGTGCTGGATATGTTGAAAGTTTGCCGCGTTCTCGCGGTCGTCCGCAAGCAGGACACCCCGTTCCTGCGCGCGCTCTGCGCCGACCCGGACGCCTTTGTGTACGATCTGGACTGCCCTGTGCCGCCGCTGGGCTGCATCGTCATGGCCTCGGGGCTGGGGCGGCGGTTCGGCGGCAACAAGCTGATGGCCGAGCTGAACGGCCAGCCGCTGGCCGTCCATGCGCTGGCGCTGGCCGCTGCGCCGGTGTTTGCCGGGCGCATTGCCGTGACCCGCTCGGCCAAGGTCGAGGCCCTCTGCCGTGCAGGGGGCTTCCCCGTGCTGCGCCATGCCGAGCCACGCCGCAGCGATACGGTGCGCCTTGGCCTGACCGCGCTGCTGGCGCAGCAGCCCGACCTGCAGGGGTGTGTGTTTCTGCCGGGGGACCAGCCCTGCCTGACCCGCCAGACGCTGGAGGCGCTGGCGATCGGTGCCGCGCCGGACACGATCCGGCGGCCGGCCGCACCCGACGGCACACCGGGCAGCCCTGTGCTGTTCGGTCGGGATTATTTTGCTGCCCTCCTTCACCTGCCGGAGGGCAGCGGCGGCAGCGCCGTGCTGCGCGCCCACCCGCAGGCGATCCGCCTGCTGCCCACCCCCGCCGCCGAGCTGCGGGACATCGACACCCGCAGCGTCCTTGAGGCGCTGCGCGGGGGCAAGGGGTAATGCCGTATTTTTGATTTATGGCAATACCGCATAATTCTAAGTGCCGATACGGCGAGCGAGGTGCGGCAGATGCGTTGCCATCCATCGCCGCTTCCCGCAAGCCACAAAAAACGCCGCTGCAGTTGCGCAGCGCAACCACAGCGGCATTGTTTTTGCCTTTTACACTTTGACCTTTACCACGATTTTTTTTACCGCGCACGCGCCTGCGGCGGTTTGGCGGCGGGGGGCGTGGGCATCCTCCGGCGGGACGATGGCAAAATCGCCCGCTTTCAGGATGATGCAGCCGCTCTCGGCGGGTTCCTCATAGAACACAAGGTCGCGGTCAGCATCGTAAGCCATTGCGGGCTTGCAGAGATCGCGCGGCGCGTAGCCGAAGCGTTCCTCGCCGGAGACGACGAACTGCAAGTCAAAATATTTCTCGTGGCTCTCGAACGGCGCGTCCGCATCGGGCAGCGTCGTGTACGCCTGCACATTGGCAAAGACCTCGTCGCCGTCGATGGGCGTGTTGCCCAGCGGCAGGGCAGCCAAGTCTGCCGTGCGCAAAAACTCGAACGCCTTTTTGAACTTCGGGTCAAGGTAGTTGTATTTCTCGGCCAGCTTCAAATTTGTTGTCAGCATAGCTCATTCCTCCTTCATCAGATCGCAGATTTCCGCATACAGCCCGCAGGCGGCCTGCGCGTCATAGGGGTAGACCAGCAGCACATCCAGCGCGTAGGGGTTGAAGTCCAGCCCCAGCAGCTGCTTCGCGAACGCCATCGCCGCGATCTCCGACAGACAGACGATGCAGCTTTTGTTGGAGAACGGCTTGCGCCACAGCTCAATTTTCTCGGTGCGGGTATAAATATCAGGGTTCGCTTCCTCAACGGCGTGGAACAGCTCGTGGGCAAGAATGATGCCTTGCAGCTTGGCGCGGGCGGGGAGTAAGCCGCCCAGCGTTTCAGCTTTGTCAAGACAGTCAGTGAAGATCGTGATCTCATCCGGCTGCACAAACTGGGCGAACAGCACCTGCCCACCGCCTGCGGGCGTGGCCGGGGTTTTCAGCTTCAGCCCCAGTTCGCCGCAAAGCGTCAGCGGGTCGCGGGTGTCATGTTCCGCGGCCAGCTTGTCCGCCCACTCCGTGCCGCAGGCATTGGCGGCGGCGGTGTAGGCATCCTTTTGCTGCGGGGTGAATTTTCCCTCCAGCGGCTCACGGCTGAAGGCGTACCGCCCCCACTGCCGGTCATCCAGACTGCGGAGATACGCCGCCATCTCCGCGGGCGGCACATCGGGTGCAGCGGGCGGCTCGGGCTGGTTCAATAGTCGCTTGAAAAAGTCCGTCATGGCGGTTCTCCTTCTGGCAACACCGCATAATTCCCGCCTTACGGCTTAAGCACCGCTTCGGCGGCTGCGGCACAGCATCTGCGTTGCCAAAATGCTCGATAATACACAAAGTATTATCTGTGCTTTTGGCTTAGCAGCTGCCGCACCTCGCTCGCCGTATCGGCACTTAGAATTATGCGGTGTTGCCTTCTTTGTAAATTACAGGCTGTTTTTCGCGCCGACGATGATCACATCGTCACCGGGGTTGATCATCTGCATTTCGACTTCCATCAGCATCATGATCTTGTCGAGGTCCACCGAGCCGGAGAAGTCCATCACGCGGGCACCGGCGCAGATGTAATAGTCAGGCCGCAGAATGGCATCCTGCTGGTAGATGGCCAGCTCCTCCCACAGCTGGGAGACGATGTTGCGGTAGCTGCCCGCCTTGCACAGCACAGCCTTGCCATCGTTGCGCTGGACTTTGATGAAGCCCTTCTTGTCCAGAATGCGCAGCGGGTGCTTGTTCTTGCGGTCAAGACCGTAGACGAAGAAGTTCTTCGTCGCGCCCTCCAGCTTGACCTCGGCAGTCGTGGCCTTCAGGTCGTCGGCAGCCAGCTGGGCGGCCTCCTCGCGGGTGCATTCCTTCAGCAGGTCGGTCGTCTTGACCTCGGTGGAGCCGAGGGCGATGGCCGTCAGCTTGGAGGTCTGCGGGTCGATTTCGATATGCACATCGACGCTGTCCGGCGTTGCGCCGCTCTCGACGGCCTTGTCGATGGCTTCCGCCTTGATGGAGCGGATGTCCTCCGGCGTGGGATTGGGCACAACGCGCTCAACGACGTCGCGCACCATCGCCAGTGCCACACCGATGGAGGAAATGACCTCGGCGTTTTCGGGGATGGAATAGCGCAGCCCCATCTTGTCAGAGCAGAAGCCGATCAGGGCAGCTGCACCGCCGCCGACACCGACCAGACTGATCTGGTCTTTTTCCAAGCGGTACTTCGCGGCCAGCTCGGTGATGACCGGCTCGATCTTCTCGTAGGCGCGGGTCAGGATCTGGGTAGCGACCTCCTCGACAGTCTTGCCCATGTAGTCTGCCAGCGGCTGCATAGCCTTGCGGGCAGCGTTGGCATTACCGTAGGCGAAGTTATCGGGGGAAATCAGCCCCAGCACATTCGCGGCGCAGGTGTTGGTGATGGTGATGCGCTTGCCGCTTGCCAGCTCGATGGCGACATAGTCGTCGGGGTCGCCCTCCTTCGGGGAGAAGAAGATGACCTTCGGGTCAACAATTTCTTCCTCCGGGGTAAAGACGGCGTAGTCCATACCGGCAATGTGCGCCGAGCGCGGACCGACATCCTTGACGCCGCTCTTGTCGGCACGCACCATCGAGCCGCCCGCCACGCCCAGAACGCGGACGTCCAGACTGCTGATGTAGGTGCGGTGACCGCCGACGATGGAGTAGTCGATGGCGGGGCGGCCGTCCTTGATGACGCCGATGTTCGTCGTCGTGCCGCCAACCTCAAAGTAGACGCCGTTGGACGCACGCAGGTACATCAGGCTGCCCATAACGGACGCGGCGGGACCGGACAGCATCGTCAGGACGGGGCGCTTCTTCATCTCGCTGATTTCCATAACGCCACCGTCGCCGCGCATGATCATCAGGGGGACTTCCACGCCCGCGCTGCGGACGCTCTCCTCGGTCTCATTGGCGGTGTTCAGCATCTTGGGCAGAATGGAAGCGTTGATGGCGGCGGTGCGGGTGCGGCGGGTCAGACCGTACAGCTTGGTAATTTCGCTGGCGGCGGTAGCCTCCAGCCCCATCTGCTTGGCAATGCCGCAGACGCCGGTCTCATTCTCCATATCATCAACGCCGTAGACCTCGCTGGCGACGATGACCTGTGCGCCCTCGCCGGTCAACTCCTGAATGGCGGCCTTGACCGATGCGTCGGACAGGGTATCATCGACAAGATAGCGGTTATGCAGATGGATGGAACGCCCGGAGCCGAGGTCAATGTCCTTCAGATTCGTCTGCGCCTTGGCGATCCAGCCGCCGGGGCCTTTGCCGCCGATGCCGATGACACCGACCTGTGCGACGTCGCCCTCGATCAGGGCGTTCGTCGCCTGCGTGGTGGAGTGCGCGACGAAGATGACATCCTTGGGGTCGATGTCGTTTTCTTTCAGGCAGTTTTTGAACGCCTGCACAACGCCGGTGGCAACGCCGGCCTTGTCGTCGTGGGTGGTCTTGACCGAGGATTTGCCGATGATCTCGTGGGTCGCGTTGTCGATGGCGACGGCCTTGGTGTGGGTGCCGCCGACGTCGATGCCCATGCGTACTTTTCTTTCACTCATTTTTCCATTCCTCCTCAGCCGAACATGACAAAGGTGATGACCTGCATGATGGCGCAGGTGATCCATGCGTAGGGCAGGGTCTTTTTCAGATGCTCACGGGTGGAAACCTTGGCGTAGCTGACGCCCCATGCGATCCAGCTCTGGGTCATGCAGATGGAGACGTTCATTGTGATGGAGGGAATCACCATCAAAGCGTACAGGTACGGCGTCGAGAAGCCGATGCCCTTGAGAATGCCCAGCGTAGCCGCGCCGCAGCCGAACAGAGTAAACGGACCGCGGAACAAGCCAAGGGGTGCCAGCACCGCAAAGAAGATGCTGATGACCAGTGTGCTGTTCGGGATGATGCCGCCCAGCAGTGCATTAAAATAAGGTACGCAGAGCTCGGCAGACTTGTTGAAGATGGGGATCATGAGCAGGAAGCCGACCAGCGGGGCGGTGTCAACAACACCGTCGTAGAAGTCCTTGTTGATGGTACGGCATACGCCGCGGAAGGATTTCATCTTGCCGCAGACCAGCATAGCGTAGAGGCTGGCGAGGGTGAAGCCGAGGATGATGGGCACCTTGAAGATGACCAGCAGCAGGACCGGCAGGATGGGGGCGATCAGCGCCTTGGTCGGCACATAGCCGGGGCGGGCGCGGCGGGCAGCGGAAGCCACCCACGCATGAACAGTCTTTTTCTTGCGCAGGGAAACGGCGGTCATAACAATGACCATGCCCAGCTGCACCAGCATACCGATGACAGCCCAGCGCAGGCGGGCGGGGTCGTCGTAGGTGATAAGCTGCTTGCCGTTCTCATCGAGGAAGAAGGCGAGGAACTGCCCACTCAGAACCGGGTTCAGGTACATACCGGCGCCGACGCTCATCATAAAGGAGCCGACGGCCAGCACCTTGGGGATGCCAAGGCTCATAAGGATGGGCAGGATGATGACGCCGATGGCGACGACTGCGCCCGCGCCGAACAGGGTGGAGAAGATCGCCGTGGTGACGATGGAGAGCAGCACGCTGATGACGATGGGCTTATCGCCGCCCAGCTCAACGGTCTTGCGGATCAGAGCGTCCGCGATGCCGGTTTCCAGCAGGACGCGGCCGAACCATGCGCCGAACACGACGTTGACCAGCACGCTGCCCCAGCCTTCGGGGCCGGATTGGTAAACCTTTGTGATGGCGTCCACAAAGCTGATGTCTGTAACGCCGGGATAAGCCGCAATAAAATCAGGGTTGGTGGCAAACGTGTTGCCGAACAGGGGCAGTACCGTCCAGAGCGTACCGATGATGAGCATACCGATCATCAGGTTGCCGCCGCGTACCGCGTAGACTGCCAGCCCAAAGAAGGAAGCCAGCAGCAGTGCGCCGATAACATATTCCATGATTGTGCTCCTTATAGTTTTTCTCGTTCCTTCAGCAAAATTTGCTGTACCTCGCGCAGGTCTTTTGCACGGTAGTTCCAAAGATGTTCGCTTTCTGCCGGGGCGGGGGTCAGGTTCGGCACGACAATGGCCGGGCAGCCTGCCGCTTTCGCCGCTTGCAGACCGTTGGGGCTGTCCTCCAGCACGACGCAGTGCGCCGGGTCGGCGTGGATAGCCGCCGCTGCCGCCAGAAAGATGTCGGGCGCGGGCTTGGGTCGCGCGACCTCCGGGCCGAACACCGCCGCCGTGAAGTACCGCTCGACATCCGTTTGCTGCAAGTAAGCCAGCGCCTTTTCGCGCCGGGTGGACGTTGCCAGCACTGCCGGGATGTCCGATGCTTTCAGCCGGCGCAGCAGTTCCCGCAGCCCCGGCTTGACCGGTACGCCGTTTGCAGCGATGACCTCGTCCGCATAGCGCAGCCGCAGGTCGTGGGCCGTGTCATACAGACCGCCCGGTATCGCCGCGTTGAAAATTTCGCGGCAGCGGTCTGTGCCTGTGCCGCGCATGGCGGCGATGATTCCCTCCGGCAGGTCGATGTGCAGGATTTCGGCGGCCTTGTGCCAGCCGTCACGGCCAATGCGCTCGGTGTCGAACATCAGGCCGTCCATGTCAAACAAAACGCCCTGCAGCATCTTACATCTTCAGCACGGATTCCCAGACTTCCTCAATAACGGGAACGCCCAGCTCCTTGTTTTCCTTGATGTTCTTCAGCTCCAGCTCGCCGGGGTAGTAGACCTCGCCGCCCTCAGTGACAGGCTCGCTGCTCTTGACGTCCGCCAGAATGGCGTCCACAATGGCGTCGGTCTCCTCAACGGTGTTGAACTTAGCCGGGTCGATGGCGATCATGATCTGGGTCAGACCGATCTCGTCGCCGAAGGTGCCGATGGTATGCACGGAGTTGCCGTTCGTCAGAACGGTGGCGATCAGGTCAAGGGCGATAGACAGACCGCTGCCCTTCCAGTAGCCCATCGGCAGCACGCGCCAGGTTTTCTCGATCTCGGCGGGGTCGGTGGTCAGCTCGCCCTTTTCGTTGTAGCCGCCGGGAACGGGCAGCTGCACACCGCGCAGGCGGCAGTCCTCGATTTTGCCGTAGCTGAACTGGCTGACCGCGCAGTCGATCATCGCGTGCTCACCGTTGGAGCGAGGCACGGCCATGATAAGCGGGTTGTTGCCGATTTTGCGGTCCTTGCCGCCCCATGCGGGCATGTTGGGCATCGTGTTCGACCAGCAGATACCGATGCAGCCGTGGTCAGCTGCCAGCCAGCCGTAGGTGCCGCCGCGCATCCAGTGGTTGTTGTTGCCCAGCGCCACAACGCCGACGCCGTTCTGCTTGGCAAGCTCGCAGGCACGGTCCATAGCACGCTTGGCGTTCAGCGGGCCGAAGCCGCGGTGGCCGTCCCAGCGCTCGATGCTGCCCATGCTCGACACGCAGGTGGCGCGGGCGGCGGGGTCGATCTCGCCTTTTTCCAGATAGCTGACGACGCGGGGGAAGCGGTTCAGACCGTGGCTGAACACACCCGCCAAGCTGTTCTGGGCAAAGATGATGGCGGCATCCTGCGCATCGGAGGCGGTAAAGCCTTTCTTTTCCAGCACGCGGGCAAACTGGGCGACCATTTCTTCATAAGGTACACGTTTCATTTTACATTCTCCTTTGTTTTCGTGCGTTTGTCAAATCTGTGCGCCTGCATTGGTTGTGTAAGCGCTTACTTTAATTGGATTATATTCTTTGCTTATGAGTTTGTCAATAGATTTTATGTAAGCGGTTACAATTTGGAGAATGCTACAAATTCACCTGTTAAGTTTTATACAATTTCACTGTAACCGCTTACATTATGTAAAACAAAACAGGCCACTTTTGTACAAAGCGACCTGTCAAGAAGTTATCTTTCTATGGTTATAGCTGCCGTGACGTGCTGCGGGTCGTCGGGGACGCCGACCCCTACAACGGTAACGCCTTCCCTTTGGGGGAAGGTGCCCCGCAGGGGCGGATGAGGGGCTGCGCTGCCTATATTGCCCTCTCGCCTGTCACTGCCCTCAGCTCGTCTCCCCCTGCGCCAACTCCGGCTGCAATACGACAGAGGAATACGCTTCGCTGCGCTCGATGCTGCTTTCCAAAAGCTGTACGCAAAGCAGTGCGACCTGCTCCGGCTTGTTGTCCACCGAGGTCAGCACCGGCTCACACAGGTGCGCATAGTCGGAATTGTTGAACCCCACGACGGCGACCTGCCCCGGCACACGCAGCCCCGCGCGCAGCAGGGCTTTCAGCGCTCCGGCTGCCGTCAGGTCTTCGCCGCAGACGATACCGTCCGGCACGATGCCCTGCGCCAGCAGCGCCTGCACCGTCTCCATGCCGGATGCCAGCGTCTCACCTGCTTCCAGCACATGGTCGGCAAATTCCAGCCCATTGCGGCGCATGGCTTCCAAAAAGCCGTCGCGCTTGGACTTGGCACTGTCCGTGTCGCGGTCCTTGATGTAGTAGATATTCTTGCGTCCGCGCGCAACGAGATGCTCCACCGCCAGCGAGACGCCGTATTTATCGTCTACCGTGACCGAGTAGGCGTTGGGCAGGTCGAGCTTTCCGTTTGCCAGCACCACCGGCACGCCGGTCAACAGCTTTTCCATCTCCGCCCCCTGGCAGATCGTGTCAAACACCGAGCCGACCAGCACGATGCCGTCCACCTGCTTCTGGTTGACGGCCTGCAGGTAGCGCAGTGTTTCTGCCCGGTCACCGCCTGTGTTGCAAAGGATGACCTCATACCCACGGCGGCTGAACTCCCGCTCAATGGTATAGGCGGTGCGGGCGTAGTGCGGCACGCGGATGTCTACCGTCAAAACCGCGACGGTACGCATAGATTTGCTCACCATACCGCGTGCAATGGCGCTGGGGGTGTAGTTGTTCTGCTTTAAGATAGCCTCCACCCGCGCACGGGTCGCCGCGCTGACCGTGCCTTTGTTGTTCAGCACGCGGGAAACCGTGGCAATGGAAACGCCCGCCTCCTTGGCAATATCGTAGATGTTCATGACTTCCTCGCTGTCCGCCTTTGCCGCAGCTGCGGCGTTGTAAGCACTTACACTTTTCTTACAGAATACCGCAGTGCAATGCGGTTGTCAAGGTGTCTGCGTAACTCTTTTGGGAAAGTGAATCAGAACGGATTCACTTTTTCGAGTCAGGATTTTTGGATGAATCAGAAGTGATTCACTCTTGAGAGCATATACGAATTTGTGCGGGTATCGGGTTTGTTTGTCATCGTTTTGGGGGTAGACGTGTTTTGCTAGCATAGCGTTTGGATATCCACAAACGCATTTCTGGGGTGTTCCCCAGACCCCCGCGCTGTTCTTGCGTGACGATAGTGACGCAGATGACGCTAATGACGCTGTTTTGGGGATATATCTATACCATATCCCGGATTCAGCGTCATTAGCGTCATCTGAATTTTGTCTTTTTCGTAATATGCGACTTTCCCGGCGTTCCACATTGGAAACCGACTGCTGGTGCGGCGGGATGAGTTACTGGTCTGGCTGGAACGGCAAAAGGTCAATAAAGCCCAAAACGAGAACCCGAAGATTGTCGGGTCTGATGAATAGCTTTGTGGTCGTACCTGTGGTAGTCTTTGTGTCACGAAAGGAGACGATGCAGCGTGAAAGATACATCCAAAAAAGCCCTGCGCCGTGGGCATAACGAGGGCAATATTCGTCAGCGAACAGACGGACGGTGGGAGGTGCGACTGTCAGCCGGAATCGACTACAAGACAGGCAAGCCCAAGCGCACATCCACCTGCTGCAACACGCGGCAGGAAGCCATTGCCATTTTACAGCAGCAAGCCCACGAAGTCCGCACACAGGGCTGGCGCGATCCAATGTCCGTGACACTGGGAGAGTGGTATGAATACTGGCTGGACACCTACATGAAGGACACCGTCAAGCAATCTACTTACGCCAGCTACCGCAGCTACTTGAACAAGCATTTTTGTGTGCTGGGGAAAATCCTGCTCAAGAAACTTGAACCACACACCTTGCAGGAGTTTTACAACTACAAATTCCGCGAGGAAGGCTTATCCCCCAAGACCTTGCGCAACTACCACATGGCATTGCATAAGTGCTTACAGCAAGCTGTAAAAGAGCGTCTGCTGATTTACAATCCCTGCGATGCCGTGACCCTGCCCAGCGGAGAGAAACCCGAAGTCGTAGTCTTTACCAACGACCAGCAGCGGGCGCTGGTGCAAGCCAGCTACCGCCACCGCTACGGCGTGTTTATCCGCTTAAACCTGTGTACAGGGTTACGCATGGGGGAATTGTTGGCGCTGAAATGGGAAGATATTGATTTTTCCACCGCCCAACTCCATGTCCGCCGTACCATCAACCGCCTTGCCAAGTACGAAGCCCACGACGGCGAAAACAAAACCGAAATCGTATTCGGTACACCCAAAACGAAAAACTCCCGCCGCACGATTCCGCTGACCCGCACAATGGCAGACGAGCTTGCCCGCTGGAAACAGCAGCAGGCGCAGGATAAGATTCGGGCAGGGGATAAGTACACCGCCGATGGCTTCATTGTCACCAACGAGTTTGGACACTACTTTGAGCAGAAAACTTTCAAGGATTACTACGACCGCCTGTTGAAGGATGCCGACATTGGACACTTTACCTTCCACGCCCTGCGGCATACCTTCGCCACCCGCGCACTGGAACGCGGCATGGATTACAAAACGCTGTCGTCCATCCTCGGTCACTACTCGGTAGCGTTCACAATGGACACCTATGTTCACAGTATGGACGAACACAAGCGGCGCGAGATGGACAAGATGAATGATATGTTCGGGATGCCATACAGCATTTCGGTTGAGAACCAGCCTTATCCTGTGCTTTGTACACTCTCGGCAGACGGCTGCACTGCCCATGTTCCTGACTTCCCCAAGGTTACCGCACAAGCCCCCACGCTGGATGCCGCCCTGTTCGAAGTCAAGCAGCAAATCAAAAAAGCCCTGCGCCAATACAAGAACCCACCCATTCCCACCAAACAAGACCAAATCGTAGTGCCAAACAACAGCGTGTTGGTACTCGTCAAAGCAAGCTGACCACACTGACCGCTCCTATATTTACCTGCCAACTCTGCAAAATTTATCCACAAAAAGCGCCCGGACGGTTGAAAATTTCAACCGTCCGGGCGCAGTCACTTTGCCGTTTTGGGGTCAAAGTGACCAGATCGTTACCACTTTTACCATAATGTAGAAAAAAGCTCGTTGAAACTTGTCGTTTCAACGAGCTTTTGTTGGTTGCGGAGACAGGACTTGAACCTGCGACCTCCGGGTTATGAGAAATCTAAAAATCGTGCGTTACAGTGCGGTTTTGTTTGGTTTGGTGGTGTTGCGTACCAAGGCTCAGAATGGGTTTTGTCCCATGTGTACAAAAGGGTGCTATACGGTGCTGACCCGTTCCAAACCCTTTTGGGGGCAGTTTTGGGGGCAAGTTGGTGAGACGGGTTCTCGCCAACACCGTTCAAATCAAATGCGCAGCTTTGGTCTCATTGCAAAATTAGTGGAATACTAACATCACGGGGTTCTCACACAGGAAAAGCCCAAAGAATCAGTATATAAGTTTTACTCTCCGGCAAGAAGTTGTACGCAAACCAACTCTACACCATCCCCGCACACCGCCCCTGTCGCCGCGAGAAACGCCCCTGTTTGGGCGCGTTCGCACCGCATCGACACAGTGCCTGTCCAGCCAAATACCGCCCCAAATTTCCCGCCTTTGGGGCTTTCTTACCCAAGAACGGCTTTTCCTGCGCAGGCTTTGCCCGGACGGGTTTCACCTGTACAGGAAAAGTCTGCACAAATAAATACTAAATAAATAAAATACTAAAAAAGCAAATACGAATCCTATCTTATCTGCAAAACATACAAATCCGGACTTTGCCGCCGGAATCTTGCCGTGATGCGTACAACTTAACACCGGAGAGTACAACTTACGATTGCAAACCGCCCCTGCAAAGTTGTATAATAAAAGCACCGGTATTTCGCGCAAAAGGTGGTCGGAACAGATGGATATGGAGAACCTGATCGGTGAAACGACCAAATACGACAAGAAAGCGGCACTTGAGGTAAAAAAGCCCAAAAGCTGGTGCAAGAGCGTCAGCGCTTTTGCGAACACGCTGGGCGGTGCGCTGATTTTCGGCATGGCGGATGACGGGCAGATCGTTGGGCTGACCGAACCGGATAGCGACGCCGAGAAAATCAGCGAGATCCTCAAGACGCGCATGGAGACTATCCCGGAGTTTCGGCTGCGGTTTCACAAGACCGAAGATGGCAAGGTGCTGCTGATCCTTGCTGTGTTCAAAGGCGAGGAAACGTCCTACTATTACCCCGGCGACAGTACCTTTGAAAGGCCGATCCGCTGGTCGCGGTTGTTCTGCACACGCGGGAACGGGCTGGACAAAAGCGGCGGCACAATGGACGCACTGGATGATTCCGGGTATTCCGGCAGTGTGCTCTCTTTGGATTGAGAATAGCGAGGCGTTCATCAAGCGCAACGCCCGCATGATGTGCGCAAGACACTAAACTCGCGGGAGAAACTGCCCGAATACGTCGAGCGCAGCTGCCATGAGGCACAAATCAACTACCGTCAAAGGAACCGCCTCATCGGTTCCTTTGTCATGGATGCTCACAGGGAACGATATAGGAAAACACCAACACCCCCAACAGGCTTTAGCTGCCCGTTGGGGGTGTTTACTCAGGTGGTTTTTGGAGTTGTTTTCAGGCAGAGCACCACTGCCAGCAAGCCGCTTAAAAGGCGGCCTGCCATCATCGGCAGGGCGTGTGCGGGGCTGAATTGCAGGGTAAATGCCAGAAAATCGCCGACGCTGTAAGCAGCTACTACGGCATAGGCCGTGTTCAGTGTGATGCCGCGTTCCTCCAGCGTATCAAGACTCAGCAACGTGGGGATGCAGTTGGCGGAGGTCACGACCAGACCGGTGATGGAGGCGGGCTCCAGCTGCAGCCGTGCAGCCAGCTTGGCCAGCGGTGCGGTCAACAGACGCTGTACAAAGGCGAAAAACGGCAGGATCCCGGCAAGAAACGCACCGATACTGCATATAACCGGGTAGATTTCCGCCAAGGGGGTCAGCCCCTCCAGCAACACAATACCGGTTGTTTCCTGCAAAACGGAGATGCAAAAGCCGAACAAGGTCAGACCGCGTACGGCCAGAGAGATGCCGTTGAAGATCGGGCCGATCGCGCTGCTGCCGGATTTGAAAAGCAACAGCAACAGGACCGCTACTGCCAGAACAGGCCAGGTGTTGTGCAGCAGAACCGACAGGGGGATGCCGCACAGCGCCCCGGTGAGCAGGCAGCCCACCGGCAGGACCAGAAAGCCGAGAAACAATCCGCGAACGGCGGCGGCTCGTTTGGTGCCTGTCAGCCGACCCAGCGCCAGCGGAATCGTACCGTTGATCGTGGAACCGAGAAAGGCCGCCACGATCAAACCGTTGTACAGCCCGGCGGACGGTTCCTGTGCGATTTGTGCGGCCAGCACGGCGCCGCCTGCATCGCAGCTCAAAAACAGTGAGGCAAACAGGGAAGGGTCACAGCCCACGGCGGAAAACACCGGCGTGATAACCGGGGCCAGGTGGGTCCCCAGCCACGGTGCCAATGCCATAAAGCCGGTCATGAGCAGCAGCAGATCCACAACGGCGGCAAAGCCCTGCCGGAAGGCACTGCCCAACCCAAGCCGATCACCCAGCAATGTGTCCGCAGCACCCAGACAGAAAAAGGCAGCAGATATCCACGCCATCGCTCTTACCCGCGGCCCGGCGTGTCTTCACTGAAGGGGCTGTTGACATAGTTGGCGCTCTTGGAGGAAACAAACTTCTCCATCGCGCGCTGTAGCGGGTGCTTGTTCCAGCGGTCCAGATCATCCGTCAGGCGGCAGGCCGTCATCTGGAAGAAGGGCAGCCAGCACAGCGGGGTGATTTCCTCCGGCACATCCATAGGCACATACATAACATTGTGCTCGTCCTTGTAATCGGCGCAGCGCGTCAGCAGGAAGGCGTTATCCGTCACGATCTGGGTACCCTCAAAGATGCGGTGGATGCGCTCCGTGCCCTCGCCGCCGTCAATCAGAAATACGCTGTAGCGGGGGGTCATCTGGATGTTGGGGCCGTGGATGTACTCCTCGACCTCATAGACAGCGGTGGGGATGCTGACGGTCTCGCCGAATTTCAGTGCGCCCTCGCTTGCGGTGCCGAGGTTTGCACCCACGCCGCAGACATAGGCGTTGGTCATGCCGGACAGCTGACGGTAGTGCTCTTTAATAAAGGAAGGGGTCTGTGCCTGTACGGCGGCGTTGATGTCGGCGGCTTTCAGCAGCTGCTGCTTGACAGCCTCGCCCTCGGCAGCGGTTTTGATGCCCAGACGGACAGCAGCCTCCACGGCAAACAGCATAAAGAAAAGTGCCAGCGTGGTGACACCGCGGGTGACGTAAGCGACCGTTTCGCGCCCGACACCGTAGTTGGCGACAACATCGCACACCTTGCCCAGATCGCTGTTGACATCGCCGGTCAAGCCGATGCAGCGGCGGCCCTTTGCCTCAATGACCTTGATGGCGTCCAGCGCGTTCAGGCTGTAGCCGCTTTGGCTGACGACAACGACCATATCGGTCTCGCTGAAATCATTCTCGCTGGATACAAAATGAAACGGGGTGACGATCTTGACCTCGCACTTCAGGTGGCGGCGGATAAACTGCCGCGCGCAGAGCGAACCGTTGGAGGAAGAACCGCACGCAACGATCCAGATGTTCTTGTAGCCGCCGCTTACATACTCATCCACAAGGGGCTTTGTCAGCGCGGCGCTGTCGGCGACATTGTTGCGGATAAACTCCGGGCAGTCGGCAATGTAGTCCAGCATAGTCTTTTTGTGTTCCATAAAGCAGTCTCCTTCACATTTTGTCTAAATTTTTAACGCTCACTTTGTGTAAAACGTTAAAATCTTCGGGAAGTCCCCGAACTCTATTGACATTATACCACAACTTTGGTATATTGTCATTACAATATTACAAAGATTTTAGAAAAAATTTCTGAAAATCAAGAAAAAATCTAAAAATCTTTGCAGCATCTTACAAGGAGGAAAAACTTATGCCTGACATTTTGATGACAAGAATCGACAATCGCTTAGTACACGGGCAGGTCGGTGTGGCGTGGACCACCGCCTTACAAGGCGTCAACCTTATTGTTGTGGCGGATGATCTGGCCGCTGCCGACCCGCTGCAGCAAAGCCTGATGACTGCCACCGCAAAAAGTTCCGGCTGCGGCATCCGGTTCTTTACGCTGGACAAGACCATTGCAGTCATTCACAAGGCATCCGCCAGCCAGCACATCTTCCTGGTCGTGCGCAACCCGCAGAGCGCCCGTAAGCTGGTGGAGGGCGGCGTTCCCATTGATAAGCTGTGCATCGGCAATATGCATGTCGGTCCCGGCAAGGAAGTGACCGGCGATGTGCACGTTTATATGGACGAGAAGGATAAGGACGACCTTCGCGCCATCCGTGCCAAGGGTGTGGATGTCTACATCCAGATCGCACCCGGCGACCACAAGCTGGACTTTGAAAAGTAACCCGAGGTTCCGGCTCTGCAGGCGGTCTGCAGAGCAAAAAATATATTTTATAAAGAGGAGAGAAAATCTATGCAAATCACACTCGTGCAAGGTTTGCTGATTGCGCTGCTCGTTTTTATCTGCGCGATTGACAAACACATGGAAGCCTTTATGTGGTTCCGCCCGCTGGTCGTAGCGTTTTTCACGGGCATCATCCTCGGTGATGTACGCCTCGGCATGCAGGCAGGTGCCGTTGCGGAGCTTTCCTACCTGGGTCTGCTGACCGTTGGCGGCACCGTGCCGCCGGATCCCCTGTTTGCCGGTCTGATGACCACCGTGCTGGCGTACACCACCGGCTGCGATGTCAACACGGCGCTGGGTCTTGCCGTTCCGTTCGCACTGATCGGTCAGTGGATCAACACCGGCACCAACACCTTCTACGCCGGCTTCCTGCCGAAGGTTGACAAATGCGCTGCCGCCGGTGACGAAAAAGGCATTGCCAAAGTAATGTATACCGGCTGGATCCTGTATGCCGCCATGTTTGCCCTTGCCGCGTTCCTGTCCACCTACGCATTGCAGAGCGGTATTTCCGCTTTTGTGGCAGCCTTCCCGGAATGGCTTGTCCACGGCTTTGAAGTTGCCGGTGGTCTGATGCCGGCTGTCGGTCTTGCCCTGCTGCTGGTCGTTATGCTCAAGAAGGAAAACGCAGCCTATCTGCTTGCCGGTTTTGTCATTATGGTCATTACCAACTGCCAGAACATCCTGCCCATTGCTGTTATTGCGGGCTGCATCGCCTATGTCAATTTCACCCGCGATATGGAGACTGCCAAGCTGACGGCTGCATCCGCTGCAACTGCCGCCCAGGAAGGAGATTTTGAAGATGGCATCTAACAAAATTACCAAAAAAGACCTCAACGAAATGGCCGTCCGTTCTATGGCGGAACAGTGCTGCTTCAGCTTTGAGCGTATGCAGGCCGTAGGCTTCTGCTACGGCATGACCAAGTGCTTCCGCAAGATCCACGGCGACAACAACGAGGAAATGGCCGCCGCGCTGAAAAACAACCTCGACTTCATCAACACCGAGCCGCACATGGCCGCAATCCTGCAGGGTCTGATCGTCTCCATGGAGGAGGCCGGTCAGGATCGCACAATGATCCACAGCCTGAAAACCGGTCTGTTCGGACCTCTGGCAGGTTTGGGCGACGCCATCTGGTGGTACACCGCCATGCCCATCATTGCCTCCATCTGCTGCTCTCTGGCAACGCAGAACAATGTTCTGGGCCCCATCTTCTACATTCTGTTCTGGGCACTGACCGCTATCTTCAGCCGCATCTGGTTCGTGCGTCTGGGCTATAATGCCGGTGTCAACTCCATCAAGTTCATCGGCGATAACGCCGCTTATATCAGCAAGGCTGCCGGTATTCTGGGCGTTATGGTCGTTGGCGGATTGATCCCCAGCTATGTATCCTTTGCTTTCCCCGAAACGCTTGTCATCTCCAGCGTTTCCGTGCAGGGCATCTTTGACTCCATCATGCCCAACATTCTGCCGCTGGGCTTTGTGTTCCTGCTCTACTGGCTGTTCAAGAAGAAAAATGTCAACACCATGAAGCTGATCCTGTTGGTCATTGCTTTGTCGGTTGTACTGTCCTTCCTGGGCATTATGTAAGGTTATCTGCGGCGGCTCGCGCCGGTTCAGCATTCCCCCGCGAGCCGCATTTTTTGCAAGCCATATTGTCATGACAAAATTACAAATGGAGGCTATTGTACCCATGAGCATGGTAAACTTTGACGAAAATCAGATCATTGCCAACGGCGCCAAGATCTACGACCAGCGCGCAAAGATCGAGGCAATCGCGGATTCGATTGTGGATAACGGGTTTGACCTGCTGCTGTTCACCAGCAGCGGCGGTTCTCAGGCGATGCTGGATCCGTTCGCCTTCTATATCCGCCACATGTCCCGCCTGCCGGTCGAAAATGTCCTGTCCGCCAACCTGATGACCGGTGACTGCAACCGCATCACCGATAAGACCGTGGCGTTCCTGACCTCGAAGTCCGGCGATACCGCCGAGACCGTAAAGGCAGCCAACTGGCTGAAAGAGCAGGGCGTGCGCCTGTTTGCCGCCGTCGGCAAGGAAAACTCCACGCTGGAATCCATCTGCGATGACACCATCGTCTACGGCGAGGGCCGCCCGCAGGAGCTGGTGTTCTACCTCCTGATTGGTCGCATCCTGTACCGCAGCGGAAACTTTGATGCCTACCCCCGCTTTGCGGATGAGCTGAAGAACCTTGCCTTTGCGCTGGCACAGGTACGCAAGCAGGCGGATGCCAAGTGCCTGAAATATGCGCAGGATTACTGCAAGGAACCGTATAACATCTGGATCGGCAGCGGCGATCTGTGGCCCACTGCGTACAGTTACAGCATGTGCGTGCTGGAGGAAAGTCAGTGGATCCGCACAAAGAGCGTTTCCAGCCCGGAATTCTTCCACGGCACACTGGAGCTGCTGGAGGACGATGTCTGCACCACGCTGCTGCTGACCGAGGGACCCACCCGTGCACAGGACGAGCGCGTAAAGGCGTTTGCCGCCCGCCATACCAAAAAGCTGACCTGCTTTGACACGAAGGAGTATGCACTGCCCGGCATCAGCGATGAGTTCCGCCCGCTGCTCAGCCCCGTTGTCATGGCGGCTGTTCTGCAGCGCATCAGCAAGAACATTGAGGTCATCACGGATCATTCTCTGGATATCCGCCGCTATTACAGAAAAGAGAGCTATTGAGTATGAAACTGATTGCATTAGGGGATAACGTAATAGACTATTACCACAATACACAGGAGTGCTTCCCCGGCGGCAATGCGGTAAACGTTGCAGTTCATGCTGCGCGGCTGGGGGCACAGGCCGAGTATCTCGGCTCCCTCGGCGATGACAAGATGGCACATATTGTGGAGAAAGCACTCCGGGAAAACGGCGTGGACATCAGCCATTGCCCCGTTTTGCAAGGGCACACCACCAAGGTGTGCAGCTATGATGTGGTCAACGGGGAGCGCAGCTTTATCGAGGTCATCACCGGGGAAAGCTGGACCGGCCCGCTGCAGATTGGTGCGCAGGAGCTGGACGAGCTGAAAACCGCCGATCTGATCGTCAGCAGCTGCAACGCCAAAATGCCCGAACAGATGGCGGCTGTGCAGGCGCTGCCCGCTGTGTTCGCCTATGACTTCGGCGAAAAGGAAAAGTACCGCACCGATGCCTACTATGACGAGGTTTGCCACGGCATAGATCTGGCGATGCTTTCCTGCAAGCCGATGGACAAGGCTGCTTTTGCGGAATTGTGCGCGCCGCTGCATCGTCGCGGCGTGGTGCATGTGCTGGCTACAATGGGCGCAGCCGGGCAAATGTTGTCCGTACAAGGGAAAATTGTGGAAAAGACTACCCAAATGGTAGAGGCAAGTGATACAATGGGGGCAGGAGATTCTTTCCTCGCTGCATTCCTCTGCTCGCTGTATACTGCGGGGTGGCAAAAAGCAAAGCCCATGCCGGAGCAGGCGCTTCTGGCAGCACTGGCTGCCGGGCAGCAGGTCTCGGCACGTAACTGTATGGCACAGGGCGGCTTTGGCTGTAAAGCGGAAATCTCCCGGGACAGCATTGAATAACAAAAAGGAGATTTCCTATTATGATCGAACTGAACGGAATACAGCTTGACAAAATCAGCGCAGTCCCTCTGTACGAGCAGCTGCGCAAGGCATTGCTGGAGGCTATCACCAGCGGGAAACTGCCGGCAGGGACAAAATTGCCGACGGAGGAGGAGCTGTGCGCCCAGTTCGGCATTTCACGCCCCGTTGCGCGGCAGGCTTACAATATGCTGATCGAAGAAGGCTTTGTGGAACGCATGCGGGGCCGCGGTACTTTTGTGCGCAGCCCCGATACCCGCGGCCGCTTCCTGAACAAGCAGCTGAGCTTTGCCGCCGAGATGGGGGTTTTGAACCTGGAACACCGTACCAAGGTGTTGCGTGCAGAGTGGGTAAGTTATACCCCGGAACTGTTTGCACGGCTCAAGCTCGAACGTGGGGACCGCTGCTATCATCTTGTGCGTATGCGCTATGTCAGCGGAAAGCCCTTTGTTCTCGTGGAAAACTATGTGCCGGAATCTGTGTTTCCCGGCATTGATGCCTACAACTTTGCCCAGCGCTCGCTGTACGATGTCTTTGAAACCGTCTATCACGAGAAGATCGTTAAATCGCGCCGTGTGCTGATGGCGCAGACCGCCAACATCGAGTTTGCCAACCTGTTCGGCGTACACCGCGGTTCCCCCGTGCTGTATGTCGAAAACGTGGTCATGGACCAAAATGACCGTCCGATCGACCTCAGTAAAGAGTATCTGGACGGCGTTACCCAGAAATTTGAATTTGAAGTTGTCAACCAATAAGCCGGGTCTGTGCGCCCGGTCTTGCTAAAGGAGTATAGTTTGCTATGGTAGGTGTAGTTGTGACCGGGCATGGCGGCTTTGCCGCCGGTATGGCTGCCAATGTAAAAATGCTGGCAGGCAGTGATGCGGAACTAAAGGCCGTGGATTTTGCCGACGGCATGGATGTGGAAGTGTTTGAAAAGCAGCTGGCAGAGGCAATCGACAGCTATGCAGACTGCGAGGCTGTTCTGGTGCTGGCAGACATTGCCGGCGGTACGCCGTACAACCGCGCAGCGGGGCTTTCGATGACCCGCCCCAAGGTGCGTGTGATCTCCGGGTTGAACAGCAGTATGCTGATGGATCTGTGCATGCGCAACATCACCGGTGACGAATGCCCCGATGTGGATGCACTGGCTGCCGACATTATGCAGACCGGGCACGAAAACATCGGCAAGTTTGTGCTGGAGGTTCCCGCCCAGCCGCAGGAGGATGAGGACGGTATCTGAAGGGAGAAACGCCATGAAGCCGATCAAGGCAGTCATCTTTGATATGGACGGCGTGCTGATCGACAGTGAACCGGTCTACCTGCACCATCAGTATACGCACCTGAAACCGTCCTACCCGTGGATCACCCTGGAAAGCATGTACCCGTTGGTGGGCATTTCCGGGCAGGAATATATGCCCTTTATGGCAAAACTCTGCCGCCGCACCGACGATGCCGCGTTCCGGCAGGAAATGGACGCCATGAACGCCGGCTGCCGGGTGTATTACCCGGACATTCTGCGCAAGGAGGTTCGCCCGCTGCTGCATGAATTAAAGCAGATGGGACTGCAGGTAGCCCTTGCAAGCAGCAGCAGCCGGGAATGTATTGAGCAGGTCCTGACACAGTGCAAAATCCGGGAGTTGTTTGACTGTATCGTCAGCGGTCACGAATTTACCCACAGCAAGCCGGATCCTGAAATTTACCGTTTCACCATGGACAAGCTGAAACGCAGGCCGGAGGAGTGCCTGATCGTGGAGGACTCCACCTACGGTGTGCAGGCAGGTACGGCGGCGGGCGGCGTTGTGGCTGCCCTGCGTGACGAAAGATTCCCGTTTGACCAGCGTGCGGCGCAGCTGCATATCGACAGCCTTGCCGAGCTGCCTGCGCTGGCGGCGTGCGGCGGAAAAAGGATACGCGCAGCCTTCTTTGATGTGGACGGCACCCTGATTACCGTGGGCGGGCATCGGATGCCGCCCAGTGTAGCCCCGGCACTGCAGGCTTTACAGCGCAGCGGCGTGCAGGTATTTCTGTGTACCGGCCGCCATGCGCTGGAAATCGAGGAAGAAAATATGCTGCCCGGGATCACGGTTGACGGTGCTGTTTATATGAACGGTCAGCTCTGCGAGCTGCAGGGGCAGATCGTGCGGGAAACGCCCATTCCTGCCGGGGACCTGTCGGCATTGAAGCAGTTTTTGCAGAAAAAGAACTGCAGCTGCATTTTTCTTGAAAAAGACAGGATGTACGCCAACTGCGTGAACTCCCGCATGGAGGTCGAGCAGGCAAAAATCGGCACCGCCGTGCCGGCTGTGCGTGACATCTCCGATTTGGAAAACCGCCGCATATATCAGGTCATCCCCTTCGTGAACGAGGAGGAGGAAGAAGAACTGCTGCGGCAGATGCCCCATTGCCGGACAAAGCGCTGGGGGGATGCTGTGGTGGATCTGATGAGCCGAACCGGCGGCAAGGAAAACGGCATCCGTGCCCTGTGTGCGGCAATCGGTATCACCCCGGAGGAAACCATTGCCTTTGGAGATGCCGAAAACGATTTGGAAATGCTGCAGCTGGCCGGTATCGGCGTGGCAATGGGTAATGCTCTGCCGCAGGTGCGCGCCTGTGCCGATATGGTCACAGACACCGTGGAAAATGACGGCATCGCCCATGCACTCCGAAGATTAAAACTGATTGAGTAACCACACAACGAGGAGCGCTTTCCCGCAAGAGAAGCTCCTCGTTTTCCAAAAAAGGGGCAGTGTTCTATGATGAAAGAAAAAGCGCAGACCCTTGTAACGGATCAGCTGTATAATCTGGTCGCAGGGTTTCTGTATGCCCTGAGCATCTGCTATTTTGCCAAGGGCGCGGACTTTGCACCCGGCGGGCTGTCGGGTCTTGCCTTGCTGGGCAACTATCTGTGGGGGTTCCCCATCGGCATCACAACGCTGGTGCTGAATGTGCCCCTGGTTCTGCTTGGTTTCCGCTTTGTGGGACGCGCCTTTCTGGGGAAAACCGTCATCAGTATGCTGTGGTGTACCTTTTTTCAGGATGTTGCCTTTGCAGACCAGCCCGGCTACGGCGGCGATCCGTTGCTGGCGGCCCTGTTTGCGGGTATCACATGGGGCGGCGCATTGGCGCTTTTGTATATGCGGGGATCGTCCAGCGGCGGCACCGATTTCTTGACGATGTCGATCAAAGTGCTGCGCCCGCATCTGTCGGTCGGTGTTGTGACCGGTGCGATAGACCTTGTGGTCATCCTGTTAGGTTGGCCTGTGTTTGGCTCTGTCGATGCCGTTTTGTACGGTCTTGTCACAACGGCGGTTACCTCGCTGGTTATCGACAAAATTATGTACGGCAGCAATTCCGGCAAAATGCTGACGATCATCACTACCAAGGGGCAGGAAATTGCGGACGAAATTTCCCGCCAATGCGAGCGCGGCTCAACGATGGTCAAAGCGGTGGGCACATACACCGGTACGGAACGGCAGATGCTGCTCTGCGTCTGTGCCAGACCGCAGGTGTACCGCATCCGGATGGCCGCCTACCGCATAGACCCCGGCTGTATGGTCATGGTGACGGAAACCGGCGAGGTTTACGGCGAGGGCTTCGTTGACCCCGGTAAAACAGCATCGTTTTTGTAAAGATTGCTGCCGCACACGAAAAGAAAGAAAGGTTTTGTTATGAATCCTATTACGCCTGCCGAATTGGCAGCTTATTTTGACCATACCCAGCTGCGCGCCTATGCGCAGCGCGGGGATTTTGAAAAGCTCTGCGCAGAGGCTCGCGAGTACGGCTTTGCCATGGTGGCGATCAACCCGGCTCCCGTTTCCCTGTGCAAGGATCTGCTGGCGGGAACATCGGTCCATGTGGGCGCGGCGGTTGGTTTTCCCCTGGGGCAGAGTACGCCCAAGGTCAAGAAATACGAAACCGTAGATGCGATTGCCAATGGCGCGGATGAGATCGATTATGTTATCAATATTACGCAGCTGAAAGAGAAGAACTACGATTTTATTGAGCATGAGATGGTCGGCATCGTAGAAGAATGTCGCAGTGCAGGGGTGATCTCGAAAGTGATTTTTGAGAACTGCTACCTGACCGAGGAGGAAAAGCGCGCACTGTGTTCCATCGCGCGGGAGGTCCGCCCGGATTTCATAAAGACGTCCACGGGCTTTGGCACCGGCGGCGCAACCTTTGAGGATGTGGCACTGATGAAAAAATGCGTCGGCGACGAGGTAAAGATCAAGGCTGCCGGCGGCATCCGCACTTTGGATACCGCTTTGCGCATGATCGAGCTGGGCGTATCCCGCATCGGCTCCACAGCCAGCGTAAGCATTGTAGAAGAACTGAAACACAGGTTATAAAAGCGCCGGGGATGGCCGGAACGGTCTGAACTGCAGAAAGCAAATAAGCACCACTAAGTTTAACTTGGTGGTGCTTATTGTTTTATTGACTTTCTTTTTTGGCTTTATAACATTCTGTAATGTAATCCAGCAGCGCCATATTTTTCAGGCGATAGGTGGCTTCCTCTATAGAGCCTGCAGTATCTTCCAGATACGACCAACTTTCACCTTCAGGCATGGAACTTTCGTCCATACGTCCGTCCAAAATTTCTTTCCATAGCTCACGTTTTTCTTTAATTTCTGCGCCAATTTCTCTAGGAACCGCATAACGGCTGCATAGAAAGCGTTCTGCTGTCAAATTAACACCATCATCCCAAGTGATTTTGTCCAGCAGTTGATGTACCTTAAAAGTACATTTGCAAAGCACCTTGATAATCCAATATGCCAAAACTTCTGAAACAGCTTTCGCATCTGTAAAACGCGAGAAAGGACCTCTTTTATGAACCGTATCCGTACCATTCAAGGCGCAGCCGATGAACTGCGCAAACGTGATCCCGGTTGTGCCATCAGCGCACACAACATCCGTCAGCTGGTGCTGCACAAGGAAATTCCCAGCCGTAAAGCCGGGTCAAAGTATCTGGTGGCGCTGGACGATGTAGAACGCTATTTCGGACTTACCATCGACGAAAACGAACAAAGCCATGGCATCGGTTGAGAAACGCTACAATAAGTCCGGAACCCTGATTTCTTTTCGTATCCATGTTTTTCACGGGAGGGATGAATTCGGCAAGCAGCTTCCGCCCTTTATCAAAACGGTCCGTGTTCCGCCGGAATTGAACGCGCGGCAAATCGAAACGCTGATCCAGCGCGAAACCGTCCATTTTGAGGAGGAGTGCGAGCTTATCACAGCCCATGAAAAAGAAGAAGCGGCAAAAGCCGCCGAACCGAAATGTATATCGTTCGAGGATTTTGCCGTTAAGGTTATGGAAATTAAGGAACGCACCGGCAAGGAAAAAAGCACCCTCGCACGATATCAGGATATGCTGGATTCCCGCATCAATCCGTACTTAGGCAAGACGCCCGTGGACGAAATCACCGGCGATATGCTGGACGATTTCTACGCCATGCTGCTCAAACCGGGGCAGAACAAGAAAACCGGCGGCAGACTTTCCCGCAAAACAGTGTTGGAACATCACCATGTGATTTCCACCATTATGGAACACGCCATCCGCAAGCATCTGATTGCGTTCAACCCCTGCCGCGATGCCACGCCGCCTGTGGCAGACCCGCCGATGCCGAACTACTACCAGCCCGCCGACTTGGCGCTGATCCGTCAGGCGCTGGAGAACGAGAGCGTCAAGTGGTACACGCTGATCCACGTGCTAATGCTCTACGGCATCCGGCGCGGGGAGTGCGCGGGCATCAAGCTGAGTGCCGTAGACCTGAGGGGCAAGACCATCACCATCTGTTCCTGCGTCATGTACGACCCCAAGAACGGTGTGTACGAGAAGCCCTACCTCTAAAAGCGCAAGCCGCGCCAGCTGCCGATTACCCCGCAGATGGACGAAATCCTGCGCCGCTACCTAAAGTGGCGTGGCGAATAGCCGGAATGGTACGGGGATCTCTGGCAGGAAAGCGGCTACCTGTTTACCAATGAGTACGGTGGACCTATGAATCCGGACAACATTACACAGTATCTGAACCGTATGGGGGACAGGCTGCAAAGGGAAAACCCGAATTTTCCCCACTTGAACCCCCACGCCTTCCGCCATGCGGTGGCATCCATCCTTGTGGCGAACGGTACCGACATTGTGACGACAGCTGCCTTTATCGGTGACAAACCCGCCACCGTATCCGAGCGTTACGCCCACATCATCGACTCTGCCAAAATCAGGGCGGGGGACACCCTGAGCAGCGTGATTTTCGGAGATGGTAACAAATGAGTTACCACTTTGTTACCACTTTTCTTTTTTTGCGGCCTGCAAAAGAAAAAGAACGGTAAAACTTGACGTCTTACCGTTCTTTGTTGGTTGCGGAGACAGGACTTGAACCTGCGACCTCCGGGTTATGAGAAATTCAAAATTTGTGCGTTACAGTGCTGTTTTGTTGGGTTTGGTGGTATTGCGTACCAAGCCTCAGAACGGATTTTGTCCCATGTGTACAAAGGAGTGCTGCATGGTGCTGACCCGTTCCAAACCCTTTTGGGGGCAGTTTTGGGGGCAAATCTGCAAGACAGATTCTCATACGCACCGCTCAAATAAACGCGCAGCTTTGGTTCCATTGAGAAATGTGGATACCAATATCACTGGGTTCACGCAAGTGAAAAGCCCTACGAACCAGTATATAAGTTTTGTTCTCCAGCAAGAAGTTGTACGCAAACCAACTCTACACCGTCCTAGCACATCGCCCCTGTCGCCGCGAGAAACGCCCCGGTTTGGACTCGTCCGCAGTGCATCGGCGTGGTACTCGTCCAGCCAAATATTGCCCTAAAATCCCCGCTTTCCGGGGATTTTTTATTTTACCGCAAAGGCTTTTACCTAGACTAGATTTCCCTGTACAGGTAAATCCAACACAAATAAATACTAAATAAATAAAATACTAAGATACTATCGTATCCTATCCGTAAAACACAAAAAGTGGGATTTTTCCCACTGTGGTTTTGCTGCGATTCGTACAACTTACCACCGGAGAGTACAACTTACGATTGCAAACCGACCCTGCCAAGTTGTATAATTAAAGCACCGATAGTTCGCGCAAAAGCTGGTGCAAGAGCATGAGCGCTTTTGCGAACACGCTGGGCGGTGCGCTGATTTTCGGCATGGCGGATGACGGACAGATCGTTGGGCTGACCGAACCCGACAGTGACGCTGAGAAAATCAGCGAGCTCATCAAGACCCGCATGGAGCCTATCCCGGAGTTTCGGCTGCGCTTTCACAAAACCGAGGACGGCAAGGTGCTGCTGATCCTTGATGTGTTCAAAGGCGAGGAAACGCCCTACTATTACTCCGGCGACGGCACCTTAGAGGCGTTTGTACGCATTGGAAACGAGAGCGTCAGGGCGTCTGCCACCGAGCTGAAACGCCTTGTTCTGCGCGGCAGAAACACCTCCTACGACTCTCAGATGACGCTTTACAGGGTGGAGGACTACGCCTTTTCCAAGCTGCGGGAGCGCTATAAGAAGTGGACGGGAAACAGTTTTGACAATAAAGACCTTGTTTCTTTCGGTCTGGCAGACGAGGGCGGCTTTTTGACAAATGCCGGCGCCCTGATTGCCGATGAAAGCCCGATCCGCTGGTCACGGTTGTTCTGCACACGCTGGAACGGACTGGACAAAAGCGGCGGCACAATGGACGCACTGGACGATGCCGAGTATTCCGGCAGTGTGCTTTCTCTGATTGAGAACGGAGAGGCTTTCATCAAGCGCAACGCCCGCATGATGTGGCGCAAAACACCCAACTCGCGGGAGGAACTGCCCGAATACGTCGAGCGCAGCTACCACGAGGCGCTTGTCAACGCGCTGGCGCACCGCGATTATCTCGTCTACGGCAGCGAGGTCCACATTGACATCTACGATGACCGTCTGGAGATCTACTCGCCGGGCGGTATGCCGGACGGGTCGATGATCCAAGACCGCGACCCGCTGACCGTGCCGTCCACTCGGCGTAACCCGGTGCTGGCCGATGTGTTCAACCGTCTGGGCTACATGGAGCGCAAAGGGCAGCGGCTTTGGGAAAATTCTGAACGGCTACAAGACGCAAATCAACTACACTGAGGATAAGCGCCCTACATTCCGTTCTGACCGATACCAGTTTACGGTCATCATGCCGAACTTGAATTACGGTGTCCCTCAAGATGTCCCCCAACGTGTCCCCCAAGATGTCCCCCAAGATGATTTGGATGCCAAAATTCTGGCTTTAATCAAAAAAGACAACAAAATCAGCACCGAAAAACTCGGCATGGCGCTGGGCGTCAGCTACAAAACCATCCGCCGCCATATCAAGGCGATGGGAAATGTTCACTACATTGGCCGTGGTTTCAGCGGGCATTGGGAAATTCACGACAAATCATAACCCCACGTTGAACGTGGGGTTTGCAAAACAGCCCCATAGGGCTTCAATACCAGCCGCGCCTAAAGGCGCACAATGAGCGACGCCAACCGCACGTGGCGTCGCTTTTTTACTTGCTTATTCTACCGTCCGTGGGAATCTCCGGCGAATCATCTTCGTCAAAGTCCGCTACATTTTTGAATGGGTCCTCATATTCTTTGAAGCTCAACTGGTCGCACATCTGGTCGTTCACTTCCCGGTCCTTGATGTACCTCTTTATTGCGTCCGCGGTTTCGTTTTGTAAGAAGCTTCAGCTTTTCTTTTCGGCTAACGCTTCCTACTGCCGAGCGCGTAGTGGTCTTGCAGCACCTAGTTGTTGCCCATGCCGGGCACACTAAAAATGCTCCCTATATAGCTTTCAGTGTTTTTTCACTGTTCGCTATATAGGGAGCATATCATTGCCGGACGGGGGCTTTGCTTATACGGGCTTACAACCGTAGACGCAACTTAGCGGTTCTTCTTGCGAAGGAACAGGAAGCACAGGGCAGCCAGGCTGGCGATGGCCACACCGGCAACGGGGATCAGCGGGAAGTTGTCCGACGTCTGCGGGATGGGTGCCGTCGTCTTGGCGGGCGCGGGCGTTGTACTGTTGGTCGTGGTGTTGTTCGTCGTGTTATTTGTGGTATTGTTGGTCGTATTGTTCGTGGTGTTATTTGTGGTATTGTTCGTCGTATTGTCAGACGGAGCCGGGGTCGCAGTGGGTTCTGCAGTCGGGACCGGGGACGGCTGGGCCTTGGCGGTCCAGCTGACGGCGAACGGAGACAGTTCCGTAACATGGACCACGAGCTTGCCATTCTGCAGGGTCGGGGTCAGCAGCTCAACCTCACCGCTGTCCTTCATGTGGCTGACGAGGATGGAGAACTGGTCGTAGTTGGCCGCCGTGATGCCCTTGGGCAGGTCGAACGTAACGTCGATGCCGCCTGCGGGGAAGTTCGCGTCGGTTGCTTCGCTCCAGTGCGCGCCGTTGTCGGTGCTGATCATCAGCTTGACGTCGTAGACCTCGATGTTGTCAGCAGACTGGTTCTTGCTGATGGCCTTCTTGAACGCCTCGGTGATCTTCTCCGGCGTGTCGTAGCCCTTGTCCTTGATCCCCTGCGGGATGTTATCCTTGGTCAGGGTATCCTTGACGACCTTGGTTTTGGTTTCTGGCGCGGGCTCCGGGGTCTTGACCTCACCGGATACCATGATGAAGCTGACCTGCACAGCGGAGGTCGTGTTTGCGTTGGCGGCAACCTCAACCGTCAGCACACCGTCGGCGTCAGACTTCAGACCCGTGAAAGCCAGCGTGTCGCCCTTGCCGGTGCAGCTGGTGTAGTAGTTGTAACCAGTCTGCAGTGTCTCACCGTTGATCTTGATGTCGGCCAGACGGGTCTTGCCGCTCTCGACCCAGCCGGTGGGGTTGAACATGCCGACGTAAACGGTGTAGTCCTCGCCGGTCAGGTTGTCAAAGCGGTAGGTGATGCTGTTGGTGCCGGACGCATAGCGCATGCTCTCATAGATGCTGGCGTTGCTGTTGCGCAGCGTTCCTGCAGTGCCCGTGTAGCCGAAGCCGGCCTCTGCACTGTAGGCGCCGTCGTTCACAGCGGGGTCCTGCTTGAGTGTATCGGCGCTGGCGTTCATGATGGCGATGTAGTCGCTGCTCAGAGCCAGGCTTTCCTTCTGCGGGTTGGCGAAGTAGAGCAGGTTCTTCGGGACCACGGTAGCCGTGGTGCTGATCTCCAGGTCGTTACAGTTAGTCAGCTTGCCGGTGACGGCAGCCGTGCCGGGGTTCTTCAGACTGTCAGCGTTCCATTCGACCTTGCTGGTGATAGTTTTGCCCTGAGTGGTCACGCTGACCTCCGTGGGCAGGTTGCTACCGTCGGACCAGACGACGTCGGGCAGTTCGGTGTTGACGGTGGTGGGCAGCAGCTGATCCAGACGGTCCAGCGTCCAATCCTGCTCACCCAGGACGGAAACGGTGTTGTCGGTGTTCATCTGGATCGGCAGCCATACGGTGCGGCTGTCGGTCAGGTTATCACCGTTCCAGCGGTCGCCCATATAGATGAACTTGCCGGCCTCGGCGTCGATGGGCAGCACGTAGGTGACCTGCGTGTTGAACATCTTGCCGGTGTCGTTCTTGGCAGGGTTGCCCACCTTCTCCCAGCCGGAGAGCATATCTTTGCTGCGGTAGTAGATGTGGGCGGTGCTGTTCCAGCCGTCGGTGCCGCTGGTCAGCAGGTAGTAGTAGCCGTTGTACTTAAAGACCGCGGGGGCCTCACGGCTGTCGTCGCTGACGATGCGGGCGGCGAACTCGGTAGCATCGGCCTGGTCAGCCTCGGCGGCCAGACCCGTGTAGTCCTTGTTCAGCAGCGAGACATAGAGCTTTGCGTTCATTTCGCTGGAGTAGATGACGTAGGCATCATCCGCTCCGTCATTGTTCTTGTCCACGCCGGTATCGACGAAGACGGTCATGTCGCGGGCCTCGCCCAGACGGCTGGCGTTCAGCGACGTGTCGTAGTTCATGCGGGTGACGTTCTGCACTGTGAAGGGGCCGAACGGGCTGTCACTGGTGGCGATACCGACCATAGCGCGGCTGTAGCGGCTGGCAGGGCAGTTGCCAACGCAGCCACCGGCCACCCAGCTGTTCAACTTATCGTTATTGTACAGCGGGCCGTCAGCGTGCCAGATCAGGACGAACTGCTTGGTGCTCTCGTTGTAGATCATCTTGGGGCGCTCAGTGACGCAGTAGCTGCCGTACAAGGTCTCAAAGGCCAACTGCAGGCGGGTTGTGGTCACGTTGCGCACGCTGTCATCCTGGCTGTCCGGGTAGAGCAGGCTCGTCGCCGTGATTGGCTCCTCGTCATAGCTCTTGGCGGTCCAGCTGATGTCGTTCAGGTCCGTGGGGGCCTTCTCGTACTCGGTGACATAGGCGCGCAGGAAGTTCTTGACATTGCGGAACTGGCTCTCGGTCACACCCTCGGGTGCGGCGGACAGCTTGCCCCAGGCCTTCAGCGTCTCGAGGTTCGTGGCGCTGAGCTGCATGACGTTGTAGTCCTGCGTCGTGCCGGTGCCGCTGGCACCTGGGCTGGAGATGATGGCCTTCTCGGTGCCCTCCTCAATGGGCAGGATGGTGCTCTGGGTGTAGAGGATGGTGCCGCGGTCGGTCCAGTTGTACAAATCAGTGGAGCTGTAGCAGCGCACGCCGTCCACAGGGCGGGTATTGTTGGTCTTGTCCTCACCGAACCAGAGGTAAACAGCCTTGCCCTCGGTGATGTCACCATCGCCGTCCAGGTCATAGTTGACACAGCCGTCGCCGGTGCCCTCTTTCAGGGCCATGGCAGAGCCGCCGTGGGCCTGCATGGGCAGGCCGGTGTCAGCCTTGATGACCGTACCGGTGGTGCCGGGGATCGAGGTGTTGGTCTCGGGCAGGGTGCGCAGACCGGCGTACTGGGAATCCAGGGCGCTGGCGGCGCTGCGCAGGTCCTCGGTGGTTGCGGCGTCGTCGGCAACCAGCGTGTCGGCGGCAGCCAGGGCGTCGTTCAGCTCGGGCAGCGTGTCAGCCACGCCGGACTTGTTACCGGTGTACTGCCAGCTTTCGAGCTTGTCGGTAGCGTACGCAATGCCATTGTTGGCGTCGGTCTGCAGGGCAGCGCGGATCTCAGCGATCTTTGCCAGCAGCTCCTCACGGGCGACAGTGGAGGGGTTCTTGGCCTCGCGGCGGGCTGCGGTCTCATTGGCAGCGCTGCGGGCGCTCACGGCGGTGGGCTTGACAACAATGTTGTCGTACTGGCCGGTCAGCAGGTAGTTGGTGCCGACGTTGCGGGCGACGGTAGCGGCGATGTCAGTGGCCTCGCTCAGCTTGAAGCCGATGTCCGCGATCTCGCCGGCCTTCGTGCCATTGACGTAGATGGTCAATGCGCCGTTGCCGCCGTCGGTCTCCTTGTAGACGAAGGCGAAGGCGTTCCACTCGCCGATGGCAATATCGCCCAGCGAGATTTCGTTCTTGCTGACGCCCTTCGTGGAGCCGTCAACACCGTAGCCCACCTTGCCGTCATAGGTCAGCAGGTGCAGGCGGTTGCTGCCGGTGCTGATCGTGAAGGCGGAGCGCATAGCGGTCTTGGTTTTGTCGCTGCTCGGTTCCTCGATCATCACATCGGCCAGCAGGGTGAACTGGGTGCGGCCAAACAGGTTCTGTGCGTCGGTGATGGTCGCATGGTAGTCATTCTTGTTGTTCCACTGGGTGGAAACCTTCAAGATGGTATTCCAGGTGTCATCGGTCAGGGTCGCGGTGTTAGCAGCCAGCGTCAGGCCGCCGTTGTCCTCCAACACCTTGTTGAAGAAGCCGGACTCGGAGCCTACCGCCTTGCCGTTGACAGCCAGCCAGCTGATAACAGGAGCCTGGGTGCCGGTGGCGGTGACGGTGTAGCTGACGACCTGGTCCTCCTCAATGGTGAAGGTCAGGCTGTTGATGATGTCGCCGCTGCTGCCGGACAGGTTCAGCGTGGCGGTGTCGGTCAGGGCGTTGCCCTCCTCGTCGGTGACTACAGCGGTCATCGGGCGGGTTTGGCTCCACCACTCGCGGTGGGCACTGGTCAGGGTGTAGGTACCGGCGGGCAGGGTCAGCGCGTAGGTCAGTGTCTCGCCCTTCGCGTTGTTCTTGCCGTAGATACCGGTAGCTGTCTTGTCTGCAGTGCCGGAGTAACCCTTGGTACCTGCGTCGGTGTCAACAAGGCCCCAGGTGTTGTCGCTGGTCTTGATCTGGTCGAACTTGTCGTTCAGCATCTTTTCGCCCAGCGCCTTCTTGTACAGCTCGTAGGTCTCGGTGGTGCCGCCAGTCACACTGGTGGGATCACCGGCCACGGTGTCGATAAAGTAAACGGTGTCGCCGGGGATGACCTCGGTGATCTGAACGCTGACGGTCAGGGGCTCGCCCAGCGCGTTGACGGCGTCCTTCACGGTGCCGCTGATGGAAGCGGACTTGTAAGCGTTCGCATCCAGTGCGTTGGTGTCGCCGTTCCACTCAACAGACTTCGTCTCGGTGGTGCCGTCGGCCAGCTTGACCTCGACCTCGGCGGGCAGGTCGCCCACGCCGCTGCCGGTCACGTAGTACTCCAGCGTGGGCAGCTCGGTCAGAATCTCGGTCACAGCGCCGTCCGCACCTGCCAGACGCTCGCCGATGGTGTTCAGGGCGTCGACGTTCAGGGTGCCGGACTTCAGCACGATCTTGATCGTGTGCTTACCGGCAGTCAGGTCAGACATAATATAGGCTTCGCCGCGGGTCGGGGCTGCCTTGGTGGAGGCGTTCTCTGCCTTCAGCTCGCCGTCAACATAGACGTCGATGACAGCGGAGCCGTCGTTGCCGCCCATAATTGCAAAGCCGCTGCCGTCCACCGTGAAGGTGAAGGAGGAGCCCGCAGTGCTGGAGACGGACATAGTGCGGTACCAGTTGTCAGCACTGCCACCGCCCGGGTTGTTGATGGCCCAGGTGCCGTTGTAGGCAACGCCGTCGTCCTGGCCGTCGATCATGGCGGTAGCATACGGGATGCCGCCCTTGACGGTCTTGATCTCGAGGTTATCTGCATAGACCTGCGTCCAGTTGGAGCTGATCTTCACACGGCCCGAGAGCATCGGGTTGGCATCGGTATAGCTGGTGACCTTGTTGCCATCGATGTAGGCATACACGGTGTCGCCCAGGCCGACGAGCTTCAGGTTGTACTTGCCCTCAGCATTCTTGGTGACGGTGCCGCTGGCAATCTGCGTACCGATACGGTACAGCTTCCAGCTGCCTGCGCCGTTAATTTCCAGCGTGTAGCCGCTGTTGTTCCAGTTCATGCCGGTCTGGGCACGGATAGTCAGGCGCTCGTAGCGGCTAGCCTCTGCGCCCGGCAGGGTCACGTCAATGGAGGCGCTGTAATCCATCCAGCGCCAGTCGCCGACGATGGTCGCAGGGTCGCCGCCGTTCCACTGGTTCACGCTGGAGGCATTCTCCTGCTTGAGCTGGCCGTTCTCAACGATCCACGCGCCGTGGGTGTCCAGCATATAGCGGGGCTCATTGCCGCGGGAAACCAGATAGTTCTCGGTGGTCTCCTTGCCGGTGGTGGCATTGTACACCGTAACGTCTTCCTCGTTGGTATACTCAAAGTTATCCGCGTAGAGGTAGTCGTCGGTGGTGTTCTGGTTTTTACCGGTGTAGTCGGTATCCAGCACGGTACGCTTCTCGGTCTGGATGTAGTCGCCGCTGCCGTCCTCAGTGGGGAAGCGCTCGGGCGTGGTGTCCAGCGTGGTCGCGGTCACGACGCTGTAGGCTGGCACGGTGACATAGGCGATGCCGTCCTCAATCTTGACATCCTCACCCTGCTTCAGGTAGTCGTCCGTGACGGTGGTCCAGATATGCAGCGCGTCGACGGAGAGGTTCAGGTCCGACGTCTTGATGGCGAAGGTTTTCTCGTTCTGGGTGTTGTTGATGAACACGGTGGAGAAGTTCGTCTTATCGGGGGCAGCCAGCGTCATGTAGCTGGCGTCGCCGTTGATACCGGCGGTCTGGTGCTCGTTGTCGCTGGAGCCGAAGGAGCCGTAGGTCGCATTCGGCAGCACACGCCAGATGCCGTTTGTGTTGGTGTCATTCTCCCAGCCGGTCTTGGCGAATTTCGTAATGTGGCTCAGCATGTAGAGCACGGGGTCATAGTGGATATAGCCGCTCCACGGGTCGCGGGCGGACAGCAGCTCCTTGTGACCGTACTGGATGCCCTCATAGAAGGAGCCAATCGCGGGCTGGAACATGTACATCGTGCGGCGGGAACCGACAAAGGCGTTGGGCAGGCTGTCCAGCAGCGCCAGCGGGCTCTGGTAGCCGCCGATGGTGCCGGCACCGTACTCGGTGGTCTTGTTTTCCTGCAGTTCGGAATAGCCGAAGGTCGCGCAGCCCTCGCTGTACCAGACTTCCTTGTCGTCCACGTCTGCCATCGCGATATAATCGCTCGTGGCGTTGGTACGGTAGTGGAAGCCGATAGCATCGACGGCGTCGTACACGCCGGAATCACTGCGCATCAGGGGAACGATCTTCAGGCCCTTGTTCTCGTCAGAGGCGACGATTTTAATGTTGTTGTAGGCCTTCTTCGCTTCCTCGGTGAAATAGCTGGGGAAGTCGGTCTCGTTCTCCAGCGCGTTGGCGAAGTACTTGATGATCTCGCCGTCGGGGCTGCCGGTCTCGTTCTTATCGGGATCGATGTAGTCGACGACGTAGCCGTACTTCTCGTAGGCGTCGAAGATGGTTTCCTTATACCATTTATAAATGGCAGCGTATTTCTCGGTGCCGTCGGCCTTGGCCTTGACCCAGTTGGGATACTCCCAGCGCAGGATGGAGACCTTGACGTCCGGGTTGATCTTCTTGGCGTCAGCAGCCATGACGAAACCCGGAGAGCGGGAGGCATCGGCTTCCTCGTCCTCATAGCGCTTCGTGCAGGCCTCGGCGCCGGTGGAGTTGTTGCCGTCGTTGCCCATCTCCATCTTGATGTTGGAGAACAGCGGGTAATCGCCGCCGAACAGGTACTGCATCATGGACCAGTAGGCCTGCGGATTCTCGGACTTGTAGTCCAGCAGCAGGTTGCTGGTGGAGTTGCCGTTCAGCATGCCCAGGCCCTTGTAGGTCCAGCCGTTGACGTTCTTGGCAGCGGCCTCCACGTCAGTGCCGGTGATGGAGACAACACCGTCCACACCGGCAATGCTGCTGAAGGCATCGTAGCGGGCCGCGGTCTCGGTCTTGGCAGCCTCGGCGTCAGCCGTGCCGGTGACAACGATGTTGTCATACAGGCCGGTGCGCATGAAGCCGGTGCCGTAGGTCGCGCCGAACGCGCCGACGATGCCGGTCTTTTCGCTGAGCTTGAAGCCGATGCCGGTGGCGGCCAGGACCGCCTCGCCGTTCAGGTAAACAGCGACGGTGCCCTCGGTGTCATTCTCGTTGTAGACAAGGGCAATCGCGTTCCACTCCCCTGCCGTCAGGCTCTTGGAGAGGGCGTACTCGGTGCCGTTGTTGACCTTGAGCACAGCAGTGCCGTCGGTCTTGCGGGGGATGATGCGGAAGTTGGCATCCGCAGAGGGGCCGACCAGCACCACGGAGGTGTTGTCGTGCTCGTCGTTGAACTTGAAATCAGTGTACAGCGTGAAGCTGGTGCGTTTGAAGAAGCTGTCACCGTCGTTGATGGCAGCGCCGCCATCGGTAGCGGAGTTGCCGCCGCTGATCCAGCCGGAGGTAACGCTGACCTGCTTGCCGCTGTTCAGACTCTCGACCAGGGACGCGCCGGTGCGGACGCTGACCATGTCATTGTCCTCCAGCGCCTTGCCGAAGTTGGCGTTGTCGCCATCCACGGGCGTGTCGGGGGTCTCGGCGTCGCCGGTGCGCTCAACAGCCAGCCAGCTAACGGCGGGGGCGTGCTGACCGGTGGTCGTGGCCGTCCAGGTCACGACCTTCTCGGAGGTGATCTCAAACTCACCGGTCTTGGTGGTAACGGCGTTGTTGTCCTGCTTCGGAACCGACGCATAAACAGACGTACCTGCGTCGGTGGTCAGGCTCAGGTCCATGGCACGGTTCTGGCCGCCCCACCACTCACGGTGGGCAGTCGTGATCTTGTACTTACCGGCGGGCAGCGTGAACTTGTAGGAGATTGTCTCCCCTGCTTCATTGTTTTTGCCGTAAACACCGGTGTAATCCTTGTCATCAGCATTGCTGCTGGTGTAGCCCTTCGTCTGGGCGTCGGTGTCCACCAAGCCCCAGGTCGCGTCGCCCTGGTAGAACTGGTCGGACTTGCCGTTCAGCAGCTGGTCGCCCAGCAGCGCCTTGGCGGCTGCGTAGGCGGCAGTGGACTGAACATTGTCCATCTTGTCGTTGCCGGTAGCGGCCACGCTGTCGATAAAGTAAACGGTGTCTGCGGGGATGACCTCCACGGTGTACTCGTTGCCTGCCTTATCCTTTGCAGTGACGGTTGCATAGGGCTCTGCGAAGGTATTCGCGGTCACATTATCCGCCCAATCGATTCCGGCAGGGACCACACCGACGTTTGTTGCGATGCGAGCCGCGGCGGTCTGAGGTGCAGCAGCCTCCTGCGCAGCGGGGGCTGCGGTCTCCTCGGCGGCAAGAGCCTCCTCAACAGGGGCATCCATCGGGGCGAGAGCTGCTTCCTCCGCAGGTGCTTCCTCGACAGGCGTCTCCTCAGTCGGGGCGTCCTCAGCAGGGGCCGGGGTCTCCTCGGCAGCAGACTCCTCCGCTGGGGTCTCTGTGGAGACTGCGTCCTCCGCCGGAGCCTCCTCGGCGGCAGGCGCAGCCTCCTGGACGACGGCAGCCACTGGCTGTTCGTCGGCCGCAAAGGCCTGCGTCGGGACCATGCTGGCCAGCATACCGACACAAAGAGCCGACGCGAGTACGCGCTTGCCCTTGTGCTGTGCTTTTCTCATAGTCTTCATCCTTTCTCTTTAAGCAGTGTGTGCATCATGCACAAATCTACTTTACAGTGGTTTACTACTATAATACAAGCCGCCAGTGTTTTCCCTCCATGTGATAATTCCCGTTCTTCCTGCACTTTTTCCCGCACTTTTCCCGCATTGCGCTTTCAAGTGGAATCATACAAATACTACATTTTTTACTTTGAAATTTACATGGAATTTATATGCCTGCTTTCTGTATACTTATATGTTAAAAGATATTTTCGTGGTAAACCGCAGACTTCTTTCGGTATTTTAATTTCTATAGGAGACACTTCCCGTAAAGAAAAGCGCCGCTATGCAATCTGCTCAGCAGCGTTTTTCATTATAGATATTTTGTGCAAATTTGTGTACCGCAGAATCTCCGCTATATTTCAGTTTTTGGTTCATCATTTTTAAAGAAGAGAACTACATATCGGCCAATTAAAATTTTTTTGTATCCTCTCTACCGAAGCCCCTGATTGCGGGAGTAACCATAAATTGCAGGGGTTTCTTCCAGACGATGCTGCACTTCACAAAAGCCTTTCACAAATGAGCGAATTGCTTATTGAGAATCGAACTGCCTTAGCAACGGATGCACCGGTTGCCGTCCACAGCGAGATAAAATGGAAGCCTTAAAATCAAGTCGTCGAAATTACAATTCTTCGACGAAACAAATCGAGTAAGAGTCTCTTTTAACTAGAAAGCCGACCTCTCACACCACCGTGCGCACCGGTCTGTACATGTCGGTCCAACCGCATAAGTGCAAGGACTCGTAGTAGCGGAGGATACTAAAATATCCTGCTGCTGCGAGTCTTGCGTTTGTAATGGAACCCTTTAATACAGGACTACCGGCAATACGCCAATAACCCAGTCTGGAATTCCCCCACTGGTATACCCTGTCAGCCAGGACGCCCATCTGTCTCAAGTTGCCTACCTTCGTTTTGGACTTCTTCCACTGCTTCCACGGCCTACTATGTGTTTCTGTTCATCGGTTCAGGCGTTTGCCCGCCTGCATTTTTTCGCTGACCTCCGACTTCCTTCAGATTCCACCTCACGATGGACATCCTTGCCTTCGGCTAACACTTTCTACTGCCGAGGGCGTAGTGGTCTTTCACCACCTAGTTGTTGCCCATGCCGGGCGCACTAGAGTTACAACAAACGCCCTGAGATGGACAGTTTGTTCGGGATACAATGTACCTGCACCTGCCATCTGCTGCGTGCCCGTCTTGCCACTGCGGAGGAGGTTACCGCGCGGCGGAATCTCGCGTTCACCCCCTACGACTGCCATGGCAGCCACGGATTTTAAGATTGCAATACCAAAATAGGTGGCACCGAAACGCAGAGAATCATTACCATCAAGCGTACACTGAAGGATTTGCAGTTTTTATATTTGTTTCTTCCCGGCAAACTCATGGCAAGTACCGCTCGCTTATCATTCTTTTACCGTCATCATAATGCGTACCGTATTCAAGAGATGCCGAACCATAATAGCAGCACTTGGGAAAATGAATCAGAACTGATTAACTTTTTCGTGTCAAGAATTTTGGATGAATCTAAACTGATTCACTCTGGAGCATATACGAATTTATATGGGTGTCCGGTTTGATTGTCCCCCCCTTCTTGGGGTAGGTGCGTTTTGCTAGCATAGCGTTTGGATATCCACAAACGCATTTCTGGGGTGTACCCCAGACCCCCGCGCTGCTCTTGTGTGACGATAGTGACGCTAATGACGCTCGTGACGCTGTTTTGAGGATATCCCTATACCATATCCCAGATTCAGCGTCATTAGC
>OIAF01000020.1_pt1 | contig 74470 bp, 73 predicted proteins | sample 1580751 | NCBI WGS metagenome assembly OIAF01 (sample SAMEA3882511, study PRJEB24775) | human gut metagenome | biome: human-associated habitat; feature: intestine environment; material: feces | place: Netherlands | collected 2009/2010
CTGCGCACCGCCGCCGGGCGGTGAGCAGACAGATCACAGTTTGCGGATCTTGTCCTTCTCCTCGATGAGGGGCAGATAGTCCATGTACGGCGTGTCGTTGGCACAGGTGAACTTTGCCTCGGAGCTGAACGCCTCGACCTCCTTGTGCGCCTGCTCGATCGGGCGCATCGTGCCCGCGCCGGCGATGCAGCCGCCCGGGCAGGCCATGCCCTCGAGCAGATAGCCGTCGTACTTGCCGGCCTTGGCCATCATCAGCAGCTTGCGGCAGTCGGCCAGGCCGGTCGCCGCGGCGACCTTGACCTCCCGCTCGGGCTCCATGTCGTGGATGGCATTGACGACGGCCTGCGCCACGCCGCCGGAGTAGGCAAAGCGGCGCGCGTCGCGGCTGGAGTTGGCCGACAGTTCCTCCTCGTCCTCGGGCAGGAACGCTTTGTCCATGCCCTTGGCCGCGAAGATGCCGAGCGCCTCCTCGAACGTGAGCACGAAGTCCACGTCGCTGCGCACGCTCTGGCGCCGCGCCTCGAGCTTTTTCGAGTCGCACGGTCCGATGAACACGACCTTGCAGTCCGGGTGGTCGCGCTTGATCATGCGCGCGGTGAGCACCATGGGCGTGAAGGCGACCGAGATGTTCTTTTCAAACTGCGGGAAGAGCTTTTTGACCATGTCGCTCCACGACGGGCAGCAGGACGTGACCATGAATTTGTGCTTTTCAGGCACTTCCTCGAGGAAGTCTGCCGCCTCCTCGATCACACACAGGTCTGCACCGATGGCGACCTCATACACGTCGGCAAAGCCGAGGCGCTGGAACGCCTTGCGCATCCGTTCCGGCACGCCCTCGGGGCCGAACTGCCCCACGAACGCCGGCGCGAGCGCAACGTACACGGGCGTGTCGCTCTTGACGGCCTGAATGGTCTGGAAGATCTGGCTCTTGTCCGAGATGGCGCCGAACGGGCAGCTGACCATGCACTGGCCGCAGGAGGTGCACTTGGAGTAGTCGATGTCGGCGCGGCCGAGCCCGTCGGAATGGATGCAGTCCATGCCGCAGGCCTTGCGGCACGGCCGCTCGAGACGCACGATGGCGTTGAACTTGCACTCCTTCAGGCAGCGCCCGCAGCGGATGCACTTATCCGGGTCGATGTGGGCCTGACCGTTCTGCCGTGTGATGGCCTGCCGCGGGCAGACCGCCATACACGGATGCTCCAGACAGCCCTGGCATACGTTCGTGATCTTCACAACGTTGTCCGGGCAGCGGTTGCACGCGAACTTGATGACGTTGATGAGCGGCTTTTCGTAATAGATATCCGGGTCGAGCGCCTTTTCCACGCCGTCCGAGAGCAGGGAAAACTCCGAAAACTTTCGCAGCGGCAGCCCCATGGCCAGCCGCAGCCGTTCGCCGACGACGGCGCGTTCGAGAAACAGACTGTCCCGGTAGGAGCCGATCTCACCGGGGATGATCTTGAACGGCAGCTCTTCGAGCCGCTTTGCGTAGTCGCCGCCCTCATAAGCCATTCGGGCGATCTCTGTGAATACTTCGTGACGGATACGGACTTTTCCGGTTTCAATGCCGCGCATATTGCACTCCTTTTGTTTGAAAAACTTGTTCTAATTCGTGAATTTTGCAACAAGCACTTGACGAGAGCTTGCATGAAACATTATACTGATACGTGATAAATTTCGCAATTCTTTTTTATGTAATTTTGCCGAAACGTTGGGCATCGGCGGAAAACTGTTGAAAAATCAAAGAAAACGGCGCATGTGTTCCGAAGTGCCGGCTTGTGTTGGGGGCCGGTCTGTGACCTGGACACAGAAAGATCTGCCGGATCTGTGGTAGGATGGATGCAATGAAAGCCACAGCTTCCGCAAATTTTTTCAGCCGTCAGGAGGGAACGCACTATGGAAGAAAACAAAACGAAAGCCAAGATCATTGCCGTTGCTGGTAAGGGCGGCGTCGGCAAGACCTCTCTGTGCTCGGCGATTGTGCGCGAGCTGGTAGAGGCCTTCCCCGGCAAGCGCATCCTCGCCATCGACGCAGACCCGGCTGTGGGCCTGTCCACGGCGCTGGGCGTGCACGTCGAGCACACCATCGACGACATCCGCAATGAAGTGATCGAGACCTCGGAGCGCGGCGAGTACCGCCAGGCCATCGAGGTGCTCAACGAGGCGCGCTTCCGCATCTTCGACACCATGGTCGAGTGTGACGGCTTTGCCTTCCTTGCCATCGGCCGTCCGGAGGCCGCCGGATGCTACTGCTCGGTCAACTCCTACCTTAAGGAAGTCATCAGCATGCTCGCCAATGACTTTGACTACGTGGTCATCGACGGTGAGGCCGGCATCGAGCAGATCAGCCGCCGCGTCATGGAGCAGGTTTCGCACCTGGTCCTCGTCACCGACCAGAGCGCCAAGGGCGTGAACGTCTGCCGTGAGATCAAGGAGGCGGCCGACGATCTCATCACCTACGAGCGCATCGGCATGATCGTCAACCGCGTGGTCGACCCGAGCATGAACGATCTTGTCAAGCTCGACGGCGTAGACGTGCTCGCCTACATCCCCACCGATCCGATCCACGCCGCCAACGACATCCACGGTAAGAGCGTGTTCGAGCTGCCGGAGGACTCCAACATCATGGTCGGTGTCCATCAGGCGCTGCACAACCTGGGCATTTTTTGAGGAGGGAACGACATGAAGGATATGGAACTTTACGACAGCTTTATTCGCGAAACGACCGATCTGCTCGGCGCGCCGACGCAGAAGTGGGCCTACAAAGAGCGCGATGCATGGAAGGACAACGGCGAGAGCGAGCTCGTGCTGCTGCGCGACGCTGCGTATGAGCTCGGTGGCGGTGCGAACGACGCCGTGAACTTCACCTGCGTCACGTCTGACAGCAGTCTTGTCCCGGCGGACGAGGTGCTGCTCTATGGCCCGGATATGAAGGAGATCAAGGGCGACGTGCCGTTTGCCCGCCTCGTGATCCTCGGCGTTAAGGACATCGACGTCGAGCAGAAGGACGCGACCTATGCCGCCATCCGCAACATCGAGTTCGTGAAGTACCACGTCTTCCCGGACGGGTACATGATGCGCGTTTCGCCCGAAAGCAGCCGCGAGCAGATCCGCGTGAGCAAGAAGGCCATCAAGAAGGGCATCTCGTTCTACAAGGTCGGCTGCGACTTCATCAAGCAGTATAAGAAAAACCCGAACATCACGAATGTGCGCGTGATCTTCATCACGAAGAATGTCGACTTCAAGACCCTGCACGACACGGCCAAGAAGATCGACGACGTGACCAAGACCATGAACACCATCCTCGAGGGCATGCCCGAGGATCTCGACTGCGCGAGCTGCAGCTTTAAGCCCGTGTGCGACGAGGTCGAGGGCCTCAAGGAGCTCCACTTCGGCAAGGCCGGCAAGAAGATGCCGAAGGCATAATTTCCGCAGTACATACACGCACGGCCCCGCAGGTTTCTTGCGGGGTCGTGTTTTTACGACTTGTGATTTGATTTGGAGAGGAGGTGCGCCATGCCGAATTTTCGCATGACGCTCAGCTACGACGGCACGCGCTACAACGGCTGGCAGCGGCAGGGCAACACGCCGGACACCATTCAGGGGCGGCTCGAAGCCGTGCTCAGCGACCTGCTGGCGCAGCCGGTCGAGGTCGCGGGCTCCGGCCGTACGGACGCGGGCGTGCACGCCCGGATGCAGACGGCGTCGTTCCGCGCGAAAACGGACCTGCCCGCGTCGGAGCTGCTGCGCCGGCTGCGCGCGCGCCTGCCGGGGGACATCGGCGTGCTCACGCTCGAGGAAACCGCGCCCCGCTTTCACGCGCGCCTGTCCTGCCGCGGCAAGACGTATGTCTACCGCGTCTGGAACAGCGAGACGCCGAACGTGTTCGAGCGCCGCTATGTCTATGCCCTGCCGCAGCCGCTCGACACGGCGGCCATGCAGCGCGCGGCCGCGCTGCTGTGCGGCCGGCATGACTACACGTCGTTCTGCGCCAACCGCCATATGAAAAAATCCGCCGTGCGCACGGTCACTGCCATCACCGTCGAGCGGCTGGGTGACGAGGTGCGCCTGACGTTCTCGGGCGAGGGCTTTTTGTACCACATGGTGCGCATCCTCACCGGCACGCTGCTGGAGGTCGGGCTCGGGCAGCGGGACGCCGGCACGATGGCGGACATTCTCGCCGCGCGCGACCGCGCCGCCGCCGGGCCTACAGCGCCCGCCCGCGGGCTGATCCTGTGGGAGACGCGCTATGCGCACACATACCCCGAAACCGGAGAGGAGAAACGCGAATGAAAGAAGAATGCCTGATCTGCGGCGCGCCGCTGGAATATCTGGAGACGGATGTGCAGATGCAGTGCGAGATCTGCCGCAAAAAAGAGCTCGCCAAGACGCGCTGCGTAAACGGGCACTACGTGTGCAGCGACTGCCATATGCAGGGGCTTGACAGCATCGTGGAGCTGTGCCTGCGGGAGACCGCGTGCGATCCGATCGCCATTGTCGAGCGGATGATGGCGCTGCCGAGCTGCCATATGCACGGGCCGGAGCACCATGTGATGGTCGGAGCGGCGCTGCTGACGGCGTATCACAACGCCGGCGGAGACATTGACCTTTCCGACGCGCTCATGGAGATGCTGCGCCGCGGCAAAAGCGTGCCCGGCGGCGCGTGCGGCTTCTGGGGCGCGTGCGGCGCGGGGATCAGCACGGGGATGTTCGTCTCGATCATCTCCCGGTCAACACCGCTGACCGACGAGCCGTTTGCGCTGTCGCACAAAATGACGGCGGCCGCGCTCGGGCAGATCGGTGAGATCGGCGGGCCGCGCTGCTGCAAGCGGGACTCGTTTCTGTCCATTCTCACGGCGATCGATTTTGTGAAGGAGCATTTCGGCATCGCACTGCAAAAGCCGGAGGTCGTGTGCCGCTACGCCGTGCAGAACAATCAGTGCATCGGAAAGCGCTGCCCCTTCAGCGCGGCAAACCACTGAGCGCTTGCCGGCGCACAGAATGGGAACTTGCGGAGAGATCGTCATGATTCGAGCATTGCAAAAAGCAGATATCAACCGCGTCGCCGAGATATGGTTAGACACCAATCGCAAAGCACACGCTTTTATTCCCGCGTCCTACTGGGAGCGCAATTTCGCTTCCGTGAAAGAGATGCTGCCGCAGGCGGAGGTCTGCGTGTATGAAACCGAAAACGGAATACAGGGCTTTCTCGGCCTGAGCGGCGAATACATCGAGGGCATTTTCGTTTCGGAGGGGGCGCAGTCGCGCGGCATCGGGAAGTGTCTGCTCGACTGTGCCAAGGACAGAAAGCCGGCGTTGCGCCTGAACGTGTATCAGAAGAATGTGCGGGCGATCCGTTTTTACCGACGGGAGGGGTTTCAGATCCGGCGCAGCGGGCTGGATGCGGCCACCGGCGAACCGGACTATGAAATGCTGTGGCAGCGGGAATAGGGACTCCGGTTTGCTGCTCCGACGGGAGCGCGCAAAATCGGAAGTTGTAGTAAAGGAGGTTTACAATGGGGTTTTGGATTTTTATGTTGATTATGGATTTGCTTCTTCCATTTACGATGATTGGTTTTGGAAGATATTTTATGAAAAAGGCTCCAAAGGAAATAAATTCAGTATTTGGATATCGGACTTCGATGTCTATGAAGAACAAAGACACATGGGAATTTGCTCATAAATATTGTGGTAAAATCTGGTATGTCTGTGGAATGGTTATGTTGCCGATAACAGTAATATTCATGATTTTAGTGATTGGAAAAAATGAAGATTGTGTTGGGAGTATAGGAGGAATTATCTGTGGTGTTCAACTTATTCCTTTAATTGGGTCTATTCTCCCAACAGAAATAGCATTAAGAAAGAATTTTGATAAGAATGGAAAGAGACGATAAATTCCAGTTTTCCGAACCGTGAAACCGCCCCCGGCGTGACCTGTTCGGTCACGCCGGGGGCGTTCCTGTTATCTGCTTATGCCGTGTCATTTCAGCCGCGCGCGCTGCGCCGCACAGTAGGCGCGCACGTCGAACGGCTCCGGTACGCTGTCGCGCCGCAGATACAGCGGGTGGTGCGGGTGCCCGGCCTTCGACCGGGGGCCGAACGTCAGCCACTGCGCATGAAACTCCTCGCCGATGGCGAGCATCTGCTCGAGCGCGTCGAACAGGTACGGCCGCTTTTCGATCAGCGTGCCCCACGCGGCCCACACGGCCGGCCGGTTGCCGGGCGCGTACTGCCCGAGCACGTAGCGGAACGCCGCCATGTTCTGCTCATGCAGCGCGCGGTTGAAGGTCGTGTCCATGGCGTTCGGGTCGGTCGCGCGCTGGGGGTAGACGTTGAACATCGTGAAGCTGTCATACCCGTTGCCGAGGGCGATGCGCTCGACGCTCTTGAGCGTGTTGTCCAGATCGCCCGGCTGCGCGGTCGACGGGTTGATGCCGATGCAGATGAGCGGGTTTTCGCCCCGCGTGCCGAGAATGTAACGGTATTCGGTGTAGTACGGCGGCACGTACAGCCAGCGCGCGGCGTCATAGTCGTCGCGCTGGGAGCAGTGGAGCGCGTCGTCAAAGGTCAGCAGCGCGCACGTCTGGCTCGCGCCCTTTGGAATGTGCATGGGTGGTCCCTCCGATCGGTGCGGTCAGTCCCCGGCGGCCGGGAACGGTTTGGAATAGGCGGTCTTGGCGCTCACGCCCGGCAGACGACCGATGCGCCCCGCGAGCGCGGAGATCACGTCCTGCGGCGCGTCGAGCACGACGCTGATGATGCTGACGCCCTTGGCGCGGTAGGGCAGGCCCATGCGGCCGATGATGTACTGCCCCGCGTCGTGCAGCAGGGCGTTGAGCTGCGCTGTGCTCTCGCTGTTTTCCACGATGATGCCGATCAGCGCCACGCGCGTTTCCATGCGCGCTCACCTCGCTTTCGTTTTGTCTATTGTACGCGAAAACCGGCGGAAACGCAACGCGTTTCCGCCGGTTTTGCTCCGGGAAGGGCGCTTATTTGCCCTGCTTGTAAAACTGCTTGGAGTTGTCGAGCACCTGGCACTCGGCGTTCGGGTAGAGCACGACCTTCTTCGGCGTGCCGTCGTCGAGGATGCGCAGGGCGTCATTCCACGTCTTGACGTACTCGGCACCGGAGTGCTCGTCGATGTACCACGGGTCGCGCATGCCCTTGACGGTGTGCTCGGCAAACACGACGGCGTGGGCCATGTTTTTGCCCTTCGTGTAGCAGCCGGACCACATCATGCCGCCGGGGGCGGAGTGGCCCCACTTGTCGTACAGGAAATGCACGCACGGGCCGAACGGAGAATTGGCCGCGAGCACGAACGAGCCGCCGTCCTTGAGCGAGGCGATGACCTCGGGCGTGTAGGCGCAGTTGGCTTCGGCGGGCTTGAAGTAGTTGTTGGCGATGACCACATCACAGTCGGGCACGAACTTTGCCGCGTAGTGCTCGGCGGCGTAGGCGGCCGCGTGCTGGATCTCGGCCTCGAAGTCACCGGCGAACAGGTTGCAGATCTGCGCGTGGCCGTTGAGGATGGCGTCGATCTTGAAATCGAGCCCCATCATGCGCGCGGCCTGCTCGGCGTCGCTGCGCATGAGCGTGTGGGGGTTGCCCATGTTGAACTCCGTCGTTGTCGTGAAGCTGTGGTTGCGCATGATCGTGCGCAGCGAGCTCACGCCCGGCAGGATGCACTTGGCACCGCCGCTGAAGCCGTAGTAGCTGTGGGCCATGGTCGTGCCGATGGCGATCTTGTAGTCGGCGGACATGACGTCGGCATTGATCTCGACGGGCACGTTGTTGGTCGTGTTGCCGACGAACACGTGGTTGAAGAACAGGTTGTGGTTGTGCACCTCATAGTTTTCGACGATCTCCTCGCCGAGCTTGCGCACGAACTCCGTGCGGTACATGACGCCGTGGGTGCCGAGCGCGATGATGAACCAGATGTTCTCCTTCGGCACGCCGGCGGCGCGCAGCTCCGCGATGACGGCCTTGGCGATGGGCTCGCACGGCGTCGGGCGAGTGATGTCGTCGATGATGATGACGGCGCTCTTCTTGCCGGCGGCGCCCTCGGAGATGGGTTTGGCGCCGATGGCGGCGTGGATCTTTTCAGCAATCTCCGCCTCGGTCAGGGCCGGGGTGTCATAGCCGTGGATCTTGGAAATGTGCACGTCCCAGTTATCCGGGAACGCGATCGGGATCGGCTGGTCGCCGTAGTTGCTGTTGGAAGGCAGGTCGAATGTTTTCATGTAGAAACCTCCTAAGGTCGGTTCTCCACGTCGGCGTTTTGCTCGCCCAAAAACTCACGGTACGGGCCGGTCAGCGTCAGATGGTCGCGCACGGCGGCCGCTGCGGCGGCTTCGTCGCGGTCTTTCAGGGCCTGGCAGATGGCCTGGTGTCCGGCGCGCGTCAGCGCGTTTTCATCCAGACGCCAGGTTTTTTCGAGCACACGCTCGCGGTAGATGTCCATAAGCGAGGACAGCGTGGTGTAGATGTACTTGATGAGAGCGTTGTGTGACATGCGCATGAGCGCATTGTGAAACTGGGAGTCCAGCACGGACTGCTGGTCAAGCGGCGTGCCGATGTAATCGTAGTCGGCCAGCGCGCACACGCGCGCGATCTCGGCATCAGTCGCGCTGCGGATGATGTCCCGGCACACGTCGGTTTCCAGCACGATGCGCAGATCCAGCACGTTTTCGAGCGTGCCGTTGCTCAGCGCGAACAGCGCACAGATCGGCCGGTTGATCGACAGCTCCGGCGTGTTCGTGATGTACGAGCCGCTGCCCTGAATGCTCTGCACGATGCCCATGGCCTCCAGGCTCTTGATCGCCTCGCGCACGCACGTGCGGCTGACGTCAAACTTTGTTGCCAGACACAGCTCCGTCGGCAGCTTGTCGCCTTTCTGGAGTCGGCCGTGATTGATCTGATCGAGGACGGCGTCCACGATTTTTTTGTAATTTGTACTGGACTCTGGTTTCATGTTGTTACCTCGATGAGCGATATTCACAAAATGCGCCCTCATTTTTTGAACATTATGATTATTTACAAAGGGAAAATGCGATGGTATGATGAAAACAATCAAATGTGTCAGACAAATTTGAGGGCCTATTACGGGTCCTTTCCTTATTCGCCGGAAAGTTGTCTGACAATTATCGGGCGACTTACAATCTGTGTCTACATTAGCACATTCTTTTTTTTAAGTCAATGATTTGTCAGACAACTGACGCTTTATGGGACACGGAATGAAAAAAGCCAAATCAGCGCCGAGTGAGGTGAGCCATCGAGAGAACTGGAGCAGCATTCCCCCCTGTATCGCAAAAGCAGAGATTTTGGAATGAAAATGTAACCTAGAGGAGAAGAAGAAAAATGTCAAACACGAGCAACGCGTCAAAAAATGTGAAGCGCTTCCTGCTGCTGTTCGCGCTCGGGATCGCTTACGGCTTTATGTACGTCATGCCGTACATGAAGTCCAGCTTCTACGATCAGATGATCGCCGCCATGGGCTGCACGAATGCCCAGCTCGGCTCTCTGATGACCGCTTACTGCATCTGCTGCACCGTCTCCTATCTGCCCGGCGGCTGGATCGGAGACAAGTTCAACCCGAAGCCGGTCCTGCTGATCTCCATCTTTGGTCAGGCAGCGCTGAGCTTCCTGTTCATGTTCACGTATAAGAGCTACACCATGGCCGTCATCATCTGGCTGCTCATGGGCCTGACCGGCGGCTTTGCTTTCTGGCCGGCCATCATGAAGGGCATCCGCATGACGGGCACCGATGAAGAACAGGGCCGTATGTACGGCATCTTCGAGGCGCTCAACGGCCTGGCGTCCCTGCTGCTGAGCTTCATCATGATCGGCGTCATGGCTGTCGTCGGCGGCAGCGACCTTATCACCGGCTTCAAGAGCGCGCTGGCATTCATGGGCGGTCTGTCCATCGTGTCCGGCATCCTGGTTGCGATCCTGATGCCGAAAGATGCGGCCTACGGCGTGAGCGAAGAAGAAAAAGAAAATCAGAAAAAAATCACCTTCAAGGACTATGTGTCCGCCTTTAAGATCCCCGGCGTGTGGATCATGGCCATCCTGGTCTGGTGCTATGTGACCATCTCCGCCGTGGCCAGCTACCTGACGCCGTACAGCACGGGCGTGCTCGGCATGTCCGCCGCGCTGGCGGCCACCATCGGCACGTTCCGCACTTACGGCTGCCGCCTGATCGGCGGCCCGCTCGGCGGCTATCTGGCCGACAAGGCGTTCAAGTCCGTCGCCAAGGAGCAGCTGCTCGGCCAGCTTGCCTGCCTGGTGACGATCGGCATCTTCCTGGTCCTGCCCGGCGGCACGAGCGGCGGTCTGCTCGTGGTTTTGCTGCTGCTGGTCGGCATCGCCATGTTCCTGTGCAAGGGCACGTACTTTTCCATCCAGCCGGAAATGGGCATCCCGACGCACATCTCCGCGACGGCCGTTGCCATCGCGACGTTTGTCGGCTACATCCCGGATATGTTCGTGCACACGATGTTCGGCAACTGGATCGACGCTTACGGCGACGCGGGCTATACGAAGATCCTTTTCTACGGCGTCGGCACGGCGGTGCTGGGCGTGATCGCGGCCGTCTGGGCTATTGCGCAGGCAAAAAAGGTTGCAAAGCGGAATGCGGCCGCTGCCAACGCGGCGTAACATTCCCCGCAAAATACAAGGAGGCTTATCCATGAGCAAAATCAAGATCAACACAGCCCGCTGCAAAGGCTGCGGTTACTGCGTGAACGACTGCCCGCGCAAGGCGCTGTCGTTCTCCGGCAACATCAACGACAAGGGCTATGACACCGTTCAGGTCGACGATTCCCTGTGCGTCGCCTGCGGCACGTGCTACCGCGTGTGCCCCGACAGTGTTTTTGAAATCCTGGAATAAGAGGTAAGAACATGAGCAAACAACTTATGAAGGGCAATGAGGCCCTGGCAGAAGCGGCGCTGCGCGCCGGCTGCCGTTTTTACAGCGGCTATCCCATCACCCCGCAGACCGAGATCCTGGAGTACCTGGCCAAGCGTATGGACGAAGTGGGCGGCACGTTCGTGCAGACCGAGTCCGAGCTTGCGGGCATCAACATGCTCCTCGGCGCGGCGGCGGCCGGCGCGCGTGCGCTGACCAGCTCCGCCGGCCCCGGCTTCTCCCTGAATCAGGAGGGCATCTCCTACCTCGTCGCGGCGGATCTTCCGGCCGTCATCATCGACGTCATGCGTATCGGCACTGGCCTCGGCGACATCGCGCAGGGCCAGGGCGACTACTGGCAGATGACCCGCGGCGGCGGCCACGGCGACTACCGCACCATCGTGCTGGCGCCGGCCTCCGTGCAGGAAAACTGCGACATGATGGCCACCGCCTTTGATCTGGCGGAGAAGTACCGCCACCCCGTGCTGGTCGCGTCCGACGCCGCCATCGGCCAGATGGTCGAGGGCGTTGAGCTCAAGGATTTCATCGATCACGATATTGATCAGTATGACTGGGCGATCCGCGGCTGCAAGGCCGGTCAGGCGCCCCGCAAGGTCCAGAACGTCTACTACACCAACCCGCAGTACCCCTCGTTCCTGCGCAGCAAGTATCAGGCGATCGAGGACAACGAGCAGCGCTGGGAGTCCTACTACGCGGAGGACGCTGACGTGGTGCTCGTGGCTTACGGCATCAGCTCCCGCATCTCGAAGGAAGCGGTGAACATGGCCCGCGCCGAGGGCTTCAAACTCGGCCTGATCCGCCCGATCACGCTCTGGCCGTACCCGGTCAAGGCGTTTGAGACCTGCAAGAACGCCAAGGCGTTCATGACGGTCGAGATCAACATCCTCGGCCAGATGGTCGACGATGTGAAGCTGGCTGTGGAAAACAAGTATCCGGTCGGCTTCTATGGCACGTTCTTTGGTCTGCCGGAACCGGAAGAGATCGTCGCGCAGGCCAAGGCCATGCTGGAAAAGGAGGGGAAATAAATGAAACTCAAAGCACCCGAAACTGTCTTTTCCTCCGCCGGCTTCTGCCCCGGCTGCGGCCACGGCCTGGCCACCCGCCTGATCGGTGAGGTCTCCGAGGAACTCGGCATTCAGGAAAAAATGCTGGCAGTCGTGGACGTCGCCTGCTGCTCGTTCAACATTGACTACTGGCGCTACGATACCATCATGGCGGCCCACGGCCGCGACATCCCGACGGCTGTCGGCGTCAAGCACATCCGCCCCGAGAACCCGGTCTTTGCTTACCTGGGCGACGGCGCTGCCTACTCCATCGGCATGGCGGAGACCATTCACGCCGCGCTGCGCAACGACAACATCTGCGTGTTCGTCGTCAACAACAGCGTCTTCGGCATGACCGGCGGCCAGATGGCCCCGACCACCCTGCCGCACCAGAAGACCGCCACGTCCCCGAAGGGCAAGGATCCCGCCCGCTACGGCACCCTGAACGTCGTCGACGTGCTCGGCAAGATGGACATTGCCTATCTGGCACGCGGTGAACTGGTCGGACCTGCCGGTATGAACAACTGCAAGAAGCTCATCCGTAAGGCGTTCGAGCACCAGCTCAACGGTGACGGCTTCAGCCTCGTCGAGCTGCTTAGCCCCTGCCCGACCAACTTGAACATGCCGCCGGTGAAGGCCCGCGAGCATGTGCACAACGAAATGACCAAGTATTTCCCGATCGGTGAGTACATTGACAAGAAGGGTGGTAATCAGGCATGATGGTAGAAATGATTTGCGCCGGATTCGGCGGCCAGGGTGTCCTGACCACCGGTCTGATCCTGGCAGAGGCCGGCATGAAGCTCGGCATGAACGTGCTGTGGTATCCGTCCTACGGCTCCGAGATGCGCGGCGGCACGGCCAACTGCACCATTAAGTTCTCCGACAAGGAGATCGCCAGCCCCTGCGCCAAGAAGATCGACATCCTCATGGCCATGAACGCACCGGCGATCGACAAGTTCGAGAGCAGCCTGCGCCCGGGCGGCCTGCTGCTGGTCAACAGCTCGCTCGTGCACGAGCGCGAATACCGCGACGACATCCAGGTCGTCAAGGTCCCCATGACCGAGATCGCTGCGGAGTATGAGAACCCGAAGGGCGCCAACATCGTCATGATGGGCGCCATGGCCGCCAACTCCGATCTGTTCACGGAGGACGATCTGGAGCGCCTGACCAACGAGTTCTTCGAGAAGAAGGGCAAGATCAACCCGAAAAACAGCCTCTGCTTCCGCGCCGGTACGCAGATTCACTAAGCCGGCGAACTCCACGGGTCTTTGCTCATTATAATTATTTAATCAGCACCCGGGGCGCTGCCCGGCAGCGCCCCGGGAAAATCCCGCTCTGGAGGTGTAAATTTTTTGAATGTCTTCGACGTCATCATCATTCTGGCATATTTTGTCGGCATGATTGTGCTCGGCCTGATCGCAAACAAAAAACAGACCGGCGTGGATGATTATTATCTGGGCGGCCGCTCGATGGGTGCCTTTAAGATCGGCGCGCTCTGGATGGCCGGCTGGATCGGCGGCTCGTCCGTCATCGGCACATCCTCAAACAGTTATTCCATGGGCATCACCGGCGTCTGGTATGTCGGCGCCATCGCCATCGGCTGCGTGATCTTCGCGCTCGTCATGGCCAAGCCCGTCAAGCGCGCGAGCGAAGTGCTCCGGAACATTACATTCCCCGAGCTGATCTGTGCGCGCTACGACCAGAAAAACAGCACCATGGCCAGCATCACGACCATCCTCGCCATGATCGGCTACACGGCGGCGCAGTTCGTCGCCGGGGCCTCGATCCTGAACGTGCTCACGGGCTGGAACCTGGGCCTGTGCTACATCCTCGCGGCCGTGGTCATCGTGTTCTATGTCTCGACGGGCGGCCTGCTCGCCGTGACGTATACCGACATCGTGCAGATGGCGCTGCTGCTGCTCGGCATTGTCGTCCTGGCGGTGCCGCTGGTCGGCGCGCAGCTGCACAAGATGGGCGCCAACCTCGTCACCGATCTGCCGGCGAGCTTCTTTGACCTCGGCGCCTGGGGCTGGCCGACAATCCTCGCGCTTGGCCTGTCGACCATCATGTCGTTTTTCACGAGCATGGACAGCTACACCCGCTGCATCGCGGCCCGGGATGCCAAAACCGCCCGCACCGGAACGATCTATGCGGCCGTGCTCGTGTTCATCATTGCCGGCGCCAGCACGTTCCTCGGCATGGCCGGCAGGCTCGTTCTGCCCGATCTGCCGTCGTCCAACAACGTCATTGCGGCGCTCGTGGTCGAGCTCTTCCCGCACGGGCTCAAGGGCCTCGTGCTCATCGGCGTGCTCAGCGCCATCATGTCCACGGCGGACATTTCCGTCCTGACCGGCTCGGCCAGCCTGACGAAAGATATTTACCAGCGCTACATAAATCCCAATGTGTCGGAAAAGACGCTCCTGCACGTGGGCCTCGGCGCGTCCCTGCTCGTGGGTGTGCTCGGCGCGATTTTCGGCTGGTTCACGCAGGATATCATGAACATCCTGCTCATCACGTTCACCATCAACTCGGCCGGTCTGTTCCTGCCGACGCTCGGCGCGTTCTTCTGGAAGAAGTCGTGCTCGGCGGGTGCGTTCGCGTCCATGCTCTCGGCGACGGTCATCGCCGTTGCCTGGTTTATCGGCGGGAAAGTCAGCACGCTGCCGCTGTTTTCCGTCGACGCGCTCTGGCCCAGCTTCGGCGTGTCGGCCATTTTGTATGTCGTCATCTGCCTGACGCACCGTCAGACCCCGGCGGAGCAGGAAAAGGCGGAGAAATTCTACGCGGCGAAGTGAGCCGCAAAGCCCCCATCCCAAGATAGGAGTATTGTCACAATGGAGCAAATGAAGAAGATGCCCCTCGAGGGGATCCGTGTCGTGGAGCTGGCGACGGTCGTTGCCGCCCCGACCGCGTCGCGCGTGCTGTGCGCGTTCGGCGCAGAAGTCATCAAAGTGGAAACCAAGATCGGCGACGAGATGCGCCGCGCCGGTGAGTTCGAGATGGTCGTGTGCGAGGACGATAAAAATCCGCTGTTCACCATCCAGAACAGCGGCAAGCGCCTGACGAGCATCGATCTGAAAAATCCGGACGGCAAGGCCGCCTTCCTCAAGCTGCTCGAGACGGCCGATGTGTTCCTCACGAACGTCCGCCTGCCGTCGCTGGGCCGCCTGGGTCTCGATTACGAGACGCTGCACAAGGCCTACCCCGGCCTCGTGTACGCGCACTTCTCCGGCTTCGGCCCCAAGGGCCCCGACGCCGCCAAGCCCGGTTTTGACAGCACGGCGTTCTGGCTGCGCAGCGGCCCGATGGCCGACTGGCAGGTGCCCGGTTCCTTCCCGTTCACGCCGACCTACGCCTTCGGCGACATGGCCACGAGCTCGGCGTTCCTGTCCGGCATCCTCATGGCCATCATCGGCAAGAAGAGCACCGGCATGGGCACGTTTGTGAGCACGTCGCTGTTCGCCAGCGGCATCTGGTGCAACGCCATCGGCGTCGTGTCGCACCAGCCGCAGTTTGGCGGCGAGCGCCCGAACGACCCCCTGCGCCCGGCTGACCCGTTCTGCCATTTCTACGAGTGCAGCGACGGCAAGTGGATCGGCGTGTTCGACAATGAGTACCGCCGCGAGCTGCCGAAGTTTGCAAATCTGTTCGGCATGCCGGAGATCGCCGACGATCCCCGCGCCGCCAGCCTGGAGTCGCTGCACGAGACCGACTTCGTCGTCGAGATCGTCACGCGGCTCAACGCTATCTTCAAGACCAGACCCGTCGCCGAGTGGGAAGCCTTCCTCTCGGAAAACAACGTCTCCTGCGAGCGCATGCGCACCATCCGCGACGTGAGCACCGACGAGCAGGCCATCGCCAACGGCTATATCCAGAAGGTCACCTTCAAGGACGACCTCGAGGTCATGATGCCGTGCCCGCCGATGCAGCTGACGGAATACGCCATGCGCCCCTACACGTCCGCCGGCCGCCTCGGCGCCGATACGGACAGCATTTTCCGCGATCTTGGGTATACCGATCCGGAGATCGCCGCCATGAAAGCCAGCGGCGCCATTCAGTAAAGAAAAGGAGATCATACTATGAAAATCGTTCTGGCAGAAGTGCCCTATACCAAAGACAGAGACATCAGCGTCGAACAGTCCTGCGTCCCCGAGGGCGCGGAGCTGACCATGGTCGTGTTCGACGAGCACGCCGAAAATAACGACGCGTTCTACGCCGAGATCAAGGACGCCGACATCATCATCGACGGCTACGTCCACTTCGGCAAGAAAGAGATCGACGCCATGGATCACTGCAAGGTCATCTCCTTCCAGTCCACCGGCTACAACGAGGCCGACCTCGACTACGCGAAGGAAAAGGGCATTGCCGTCTGTTCCATCCTTGACTACTGCACGCAGGAGACCGCCGAGAGCGCCATGGCCCTCATGCTCAACCTCCAGCGCGGCATCCGCCAGTATGACCGCAGCGTCCAGCAGGACCACGTCTGGGATTACCAGGTCGTACCGGGTCTCAAGCGCATCGCCGGTCAGGTCATGGGCATCGCCGGTCTCGGCCGCATCGGCCAGTCCGTCGCCCGCAAGGCGCAGGCGTTCGACATGGAAGTCATTGCCTACGACCCGTTCCTGCCGCCCGCCATCGCCGAGAACCTCGGCGTCAAGCTCGTCGATTTCGACACGCTGCTGGCCGAGTCCGACGTGCTGAGCCTGCACATGAACCTCACCGAGGAGAACTACCACATGTTCAATAAGGAAGCGTTCATGAAGTGCAAGAAGCACCCCATCATCGTCAACGAGGGCCGCGGTCCGCTGATCTGCGACGAGGATCTCGTCTGGGCGCTCGACAACGGCTACATCCGCGGTGCCGCGCTCGACATGGTCGAGAGCGAGGACCCGGACCTGAGCACCTGCCCGCTCGTCGGCCGCGACGATGTGCTGCTCACTCCGCACAGCGGCTACTACTCCGACACCTCCAACTACCTGGTCGCGAAGCTGTCTATGGACAACGCCCTCTACTACGTCAACGGCGAGTACGACAAGGTCAAGTCCATCCGCAACGGCGTCAACGCCTGAGCCATTTTCCCGCTTGCTTCCGCTGGGCTGCCAATTTCCAATTTTCTCTTTTTTCACCCTTCTTTCTGTTCTGTTTTGCGATTTTATCGGACAAATCTTCTCTCCTACCAGCCGTCCAGTGGATTCCCAATATTCCCGTGTTCGCGTCCGGTCTCCGGCGCGGGCACGGGCCTGAAAACCGGCACGCGCCGGGCACCGCGACAGGTGTCCGGTGCTTTTTTGCGGTTGACAGGGCCCCGGCAGAACAGTAAAATCAAAAGAGCGGGCGGGGGTCCGCCAGAGAAAGAGAACGTTTTTTGATCGCGGAGGTATTTCCAATGGAACCTGCAAAAGTATATTTTTCCGATCTGCGCACGGACGAGGTCAGCACGCTTGAGAAGCTGCACCGGCTCATGAAGGCGGCCGGCTTCGAGCAGATCGACTTCAAGGACAAGTATGTTGCCATTAAGCTCCACTTCGGCGAACCCGGCAATATGGCCTATCTGCGCCCGAACTGGGCGCGCGTCGTGTGCGACTATGTGCGCGAGCTCGGCGGCAAGCCGTTTCTCACCGACTGCAACACGCTCTATGTCGGCGGCCGCGCCAACGCGCTCGACCATCTCGACAGTGCGATGCGCAATGGCTATTCGCCCATGACCACCGGCGCGCAGTGCATCATCGCCGACGGACTCAAGGGGGACGATTACGACCTCGTGCCCATCCGCGGCGGCAAATATCTGCGCGCGGCAAAGATCGGCCGCGCCATCATGGACGCGGATATCTTCATCTCCCTCACGCACGCCAAGGGCCACGTGTCCGCGGGCTTCGGCGGCGCGCTCAAGAACATCGGCATGGGCTGCGGCTCGCGCGCCGGCAAGGAGGAGATGCACAGCTCCGGCAAGCCCGTCGTCGATACGGATAAGTGCATCGGCTGCGGCAAGTGCGTGGAAAACTGTGCGCACAACGGCCCGCACATCGAAAACGGCAAGTGTACCATTCTGAAATATAAGTGCACCGGCTGCGGCCGCTGCATCAACGTCTGCCCGATGCACGCCATCCATGCGGACTATGCGATCGCAAACGAGCTGCTCAACTGCAAGATCGCCGAGTACGCCAAAGCCGTCGTCGACGGCCGTCCGTCGTTCCACATCGCGCTCGCGCTCGACGTGTCGCCATGCTGCGACTGCCACAATTTCAGCGACGTGCCGATCGTGCCGAATTTGGGCATGTTCGCGTCCTTCGACCCCGTGGCGCTCGACACCGCCTGCGCGGACATGATCAATGCCCAGCCGGTCAACCCGAACAGCGTCATCGCGCACGAGCATGAGCACCCGCACGACCACTTCACGGCCGCGCATCCGGACACCGACTGGCGCGCCGCCGTCGAGCACGGCGAGGCTATCGGTCTCGGCACGACGCACTACGAGCTCGTGACGGTGTGATTCTGCTTTCATGCAAAAGGCTCCCCCAACAGAAGGTGCTAATGAGGGATATGCAAAAAACATATTTTTAACTGGCATTCTTCAAGCGGGTTGCAAAAGAATAATGACCATATCGGGCTTCGTGCCTGGTATGGTCGTTTTCTCTATTGTTGAATATCCAATTTATACTCGTTGTTAAGCGACTTCAAGTATAAAAAGTCTCCGATGCATCCGTTTAAGCGCCGATGACTAATAATCCGTTGTTCTAATCTCTGCCCATCCTCATTTTCAACCGTACAAGTGCAAAACCGAAATCTGGCAATTTCTAGTACTATATTTACGCTGAAATAATTACGACGTATAATGCCTAACATAAACGCCAAAGTCAAAGCCTCCGTAACGGCGATATGCGGCGGCAAGGCGGCAACGAGCGCACATAAAAAAACGGGCGACCATTGGTCGCCCCTACAGTGTTGCCTGTACTTCCGACAATGATTGCATTTTAATGATTTTTTCCGCAGCCCGTCACAGTGCGGCAGCAGTTTATTAAAACACCATTGTTCGTGGCGAAACGCCGGTAGCGGCGAGTGACCGACCAGTGGCCGCCCGCATATTCGCGGTTTGTTATTGGCGAGATGACGCAGCTAAACCCACTACCAGTGTTGGTAACGCAATGCCCGCCACGGCGAGTGGCACAATCCCTCCGGCTTGCCGCCATGCGGCAACCCACCTCCATTTACACAAGGGAGCCAATGGGTGCGTCAATGTGCCTCTGAAAAAATAGCTGAACAGTCACTGGATACCAACGCTAAATAATTGACAAAGTGTGTGGTTTCATGATATAAACTATTGATAGAGGACATGGGCGTAAAGTTCAAGACCGGCGTTGAGGTCGGCAAGGACATTTCGCTCGACAAGCTGCGCGAGCAGGGCTTCAAGGCATTCTACCTTGCTGTCGGCGTATCCAAGGGCACCAAGGTCGGCTGCCCCGGCGACGATATGACCGGCGTGTTCACCGGCATCGACTTCCTGCGCGAGGTCAACCTCGGCGAGAAGCCCGCAATAGGCAAGTCCGTTGCCGTTATCGGCGGCGGCAATGTCGTAACGGGTCCGAAGTTTGCTATCGACGCTATCGCGGCAGGCAATGCTCCGGCGGCAGTCGCAAAGCTCGTCACCAAGAAGATCGCAAGAAAGTAAGGAGCCGCTATGCACGAGATCGGAGTTGTCCGCTCAATGGTCAAAACCGTCCTCGATATAGGCGAGCTGTCGCTGGTCATCCCCAAGTATGTTGAGGATATATATCCCGTCGTCGTTGGGGATACATGGCTCAAGGACACAAAGCTTGTGATAAATGTCATTCCCGGCATGACTGAATGCGACGAATGCAACGAGCTGTTCAATGTCATTGAGCACGAGGGCTATTGCCCCAACTGCGGCAGCTTTGAAAAAACCATACTTTCGGGCAAGGATTTTCTCATCCGCGAGATACACATACCCGAAGACTGAAAACATTTGGGCTCCATGTTTACCATGGAGCCCCTCAGCGTACAAAAAGTCAGAGACTTTTTTATACGCTTCAAAAACGCCACATTTTTTGTAAAAATAAATTTTCACAAAAAATCTCGCTGCGCTCGTCAAAAAGCCTGATAAAACTGATCAATCAGTTTTTCAGTCGTTTTTGATGGCTATGATCCAATTGCGAGCGGGGGCTTACCCCCCTCGCGCTCCCCCGCTGTACACTTGTCTTTACGAAACAGCTTGGATTTTTAAACAGGCTGTAGTGCTCCATGTCTACATGGAGCCCATTTTAGAAGTGAAAGGAATGAGGTTATGGAGCTTTATACGAACGCCAGATTCATCTCCTGCGAAAAGGAAAACCGCATTTACACCGCGATGGCGGTAAAGGGCGGTCACATCGTGTGGCTCGGCGAAGAAAGCAGCATCCCTCCGCGCTACGGCAAGGCAAAACGGGTCGATCTCGGCGGCGCGACGGTAACGCCCGCGTTCGGCGACACGCATATGCATTTCGGCTCGCTGTGCGTTTTCGAGAACACATTCTATCTCATGGATGTCAAAAATTTTGCCGAAGCAAAGGCGGCGGTCAGGCGCTATGCCGACAGTCACCGGAAAAACAAGGTGCTCATGGGCTACGGCTGCACCGCGAACACCGTTGCCGAGCATCGGCTGCCCGAAAAGCGCGACCTTGACGACTGGACGGAGCGTCCGCTCATGGTCATGAAGTACGACGGTCATGCTGCCGTGTGCAACAGCGCAATGCTAGCACTGCTGTCGGATAAGGTGAAATCCGATCCCGGCTGCAATACCGAGACCGGATGGCTGTACCAGTCGGCGTTTTATAACGGTGTGAACGAGGCGACGGCGTATATCCCCACGATGGATATTATACGCGGTCTCTCCGGAGGCGCGGAGTACCTTGCGTCGGTCGGCATCGGGCTCGTGCACACCGTTGAGGGCGTGGGCTTTGCAAACGATCTGGATATAGACATGATAAAAATACTCGCGCCCGGCCTGCCGCAGGCGTTCCGCATATTCTTCCAGACCATGGACCTCAAGGCCGTGAAAAAGCACGGCTTCAAGCGCGTCGGCGGCTGCTTCAAGCTTGCCCTCGACGGCTGCTTCGGCTCAGAGGACGCGGCGCTCAAGGAGCCGTACGCGAACGATCCGAACAACTACGGCGTTTTGAATTATCCGCAGGAGCGCGTGAACGAGTTCGCCATCGGCGCAAACCGCGAGGGCTGGCAGATAACCATGCACGCCATAGGCGATGCGGCGGTGGAGCAGTGCATAACGGCATATGAGGCGGCTTATGCCGATAAGCCGTGGGACGATGCGCGCCATGTGATGATCCATGTCTGCCTTGCAAGCGAGGAGCAGCTAAAGCGCGCGGCAAAGATAAAGCTGTGCATAGCCGCGCAGTCGCCGTTTATATATTGGAAGCAGGAGCCGAACGAGTATCTGTGCTTGGTGCTCGGCAGAGAGCGCACTGACAGACTAAACGCGCTGGGAACGATGCACCGCCTCGGACTTGTCGTAGGCGACGGCTCCGACGGACCGTGCACGCGTCCAAAGCCCCTGTACGGTATGGCGTGCTCCGTAAATCATCCCAATCCGGACGAGCGCATATCGCGTCTCGACGCGCTGCGCATGATAACGGCAAATCCCGCGTATATGAGCCATGAGGAGAATAAACGCGGCACGCTTGCACCCGGTATGATTGCCGATTTCGTCGTTCTCGGCGATGATCCGCTCACCGCGGAGGACATAGCGGGCATCGAGGTCAAGGCACTCTATCTGCACGGCAAGAAGCATGTTGCAAAAAAGATAGGCGTCGCCGGACTTCTGGCTCGGGCGATCATAAAACGGATCACCCAAAGAGAATACATATGACAAAAAAGGCTCCCCCATCCGGGGGAGCCTTTTGGCGTTATTGAGGCCCTTCAATCCAGCAGCGCGAGCGCCTGCAGGACGGCCGCGGCCGAAACGTCGGCCGCATGCTGCTCAAACTGCTCGAACGACGCGGCGGCCGTGCCGTCGGCGAGGTCCGAGATCGCGCGCACCACGGCAAACGGCACGCCGCTCATGCTCGCCGCCTGCGCGACCGCGCCGCCCTCCATCTCCGCCGCCATGGCGGCGGGGAACGCGCGGCGGATGGCCGCCTTCGCCGCCGCACCGGAGATGAACTGGTCGCCCGTGGCGATCAGGCCGCGGTGCACCCGCTGCGCGCCGATCGCATTGCCGGCCGTCTGCGCCAGCAGGGCAGACAGCGCCGCATCGGGCGCGAACACCGTTGGCGCGCCGGGGTCGCCCATGCACACGCAGCCGCGCACGAAGCCGATGGGTGCGGCGTCAAAATCGTGCTGCACCAGCCCGTCAGCCACCACGATGTCACCGACGGCGAGGCCGCCAGCCAGTCCGCCCGCGATGCCGGTGTTGATGACCGCGCCGGGTGCGAACCGGTCGATGAGCACCTGCGTGCAGCGTGCCGCGCTGACCTTGCCGATGCCGCACCGGACGAGCACGACCTCCCGTGCGCCCAGACGGCCCGTGTGAAAAATCAGCCCCTGCACGGTCTCCTGTGCGGGCTGCGCAAGCGCCGCTATGAGCGCGGCGAGCTCCGAATCCATGGCGCCGATCACACCGATCCGGCCGTAAGACATGGTGATAACTCCTTCCGGAGGCACGGCCGCGGCCGTGCCGTTTTTCGTCCACCTTAATCCATCCGCGCGCCGGTGTCAAGCCGCACTATGAAATTTATGAGTCGCTCATAAATTTGCGGATATCTTGTTCCCGCCGTGCGGCTTGCTATCATGGAGGCAAGCTCAAAAACCACAAGGAGGAACGCATCATGCTCAACGAAAATGTCAAAAAACTGCTCAAGGAAAACATGTGGGACCTGGCCACCTGCAGCGCCGGTGTGCCGAATGTGGTGCCGGTCGCGTTCAAGGACGTGACAGACGACGGCAAGCTCGTCGTCGGCGACGTGTTCCTGGACACGACGCTGCGCAACCTTGCCGCGAATGGCGGCCGCATCGCAATCTCCGTGTACGACGCCAAGACACTTGAGGGCTACCAGATCCGGGGAACGGCCGAGCACGTCTCGGACGGGCCGGTCGTGGCCATGTTCAAGGCCATGGTCGAGCAGATGCTTCAGGGCGCGGCCACGGCGAAGGGCGCGCTGGTCATCACGCCGGAGGCCGTCATCGTCACGACGCCGGGCGCCGAGAACAAGAAAGTTCTGTAACGGCGCACGCGCGCTTTCCATCGCTTTTCATCCTTCTCTTTTTGCCCGGAGGCGGGCGCGGGTACCGGAATGCGGCCCGTGCCCGCCTTTCACACACGCTTGAAATACTTGAAACTTTCCTGCGTCTGGTATACAATATCCTAAATGCCAGCCGTGGATAATCACGGGCAGGAGGAAAAGGAGACCACCGGGCTATGTTTCAAGTGGCGGTGTGCGATGATGAGGCGGTATTTCTCGACCGGACCGTGCAGATCCTGCACGACGCGTTCGGGGAGATGCCGCATGCCATTCAGACATTTCAAACCGCGGGCGCGGCGCTGTCTGCGATCGGGGAGACGGACTACCGGCCGGATATCGCCGTGCTGGACATCCGTCTGGCGGACGCAGACGGAATCGCGCTGGCCAAGCAGATCAACCGCAGCGTGCCGGCGTGCCGGATCATTTTTCTCTCCAGCTATACCGGCTACCTCATGGACGCCTACGAGGCGGAGCACGTCTACTATGTGCTCAAGCCGGACATGGCAGTGCGGCTGCCGGTCGCGCTGCGCAAGGCGCTGACGGCGCTGGCATCCGATAAGGCGCTGACCGTCCGGCGCGGCGCATCTGTGCAGCGCATCGTGCTCGACCGGGTGCTGTGTCTCGAGCGCTTTCTGCACCGAACGGTCGTTCACATGACCGACGGGGATCTGGAGACCACACAGGATCCGCGGGAGCTGCTCGAGAGCGGACAGGCGGAGGATCACTTCATCCACTGCCACAAGAGTTTCTGGGTCAATGAACAGATGATCGCGTCCATGGAGCGCGACAATTTCCGCCTCAACGGCGGCATGCTCATTCCCATCAGCCGCTCGCGCCGGGACGCGGCCAGGGCGGCGTTTTTCCGGCTGCTGGCCGGCCGGGCCGCGCAGATCGATGCACAGGCGGACGGCAGCTTCGCCGCAGAGGGCGCATGTGATGACTTATAACGGTTATGTGGCTGACCTGTTTTTTAACGCTTGCGCCATCGCCCTGTGGGCGGCGTTTTTGTGGCGTGTGCTCGACGGGCCGCGCTTTTCGACCTGGCTGACAGCGGTGCTTGCCGCAGCCATCGGGGCTGTGTATATGGCGGCGACCCTGCTGCTCACCAACGCGGGGCAGGTGCGCGCGCTGATGTTCCCGCTGTGCTCGCTCGCGATGGCGTTTTTGCTCTTTCGCGGCCGGGCCGGACGCAAGATGCTTGCGGTCGCGGCGGAGCTGGCCGTCTCTCTGCTGATGGAGCTGATGTTTACGCCGCTGATGATCGACCTTCAGCCGAGCGACAAGCTGTCGGTCTGGGCAGACCCGCGCGCGCTGATCTACGGTGTGACGTTTTTGCCGGTGCTGGCACTGGGGCTGGGGCTGCTCAGTCTGCTGTTCACGCGCTCGAAAAATAACCTCTCCGGCAAGCAGCTGCTTATCTTTTCGGCATTTCCGATCACGCAGATGTTCTGCGAGGCCTCGCTCGTGACGCTGATGTTTTCGCCGCCGCACTTCGAGTATATCCCCATGCAGCTGATCGTGTCGGCGCTGTTTCTGGTCTCGGACATTCTGCTCTACCGCACCATGGTGCATACGGAGCAGCGCGTGCAGCTCGAGGTGGAAAACCAGCTGCTTGAAAAGCAGCTCGACGCGCAGCTCGCGCACTACAGCGACCTGACCGGGCAGTACGAGCAGATCCGCGCCATGCGGCACGATATTTCCCATCATCTCAACACCATCAACGCCCTCCTGCAGGCGGGCAATCTGACAGCGGCCTCGGAATATTCCGAGCAGCTGCTGCCGATGCAGACGGATATCTCCCAGCTCGGCAAATGCAAAAACCCAGTCGTGGATGCGTTCCTGTACAGCCGCATGCAGGACGCGGAGGCGAAGGGCGTGCCGGTGCAGGCGGACGTGTCGCTGCCGGTGGAGCTGCCGGTGTCCAACACGGACCTGATCGTCGCGTTCGGCAACATGCTCGATAACGCCCTGGAGGCCTGCGAGGGCGTGCCCGGTGCGCAGATCCGCTTGCAGGCGTATCTCGCGAAGGGGTATCTCGTCATTCACGAGCGCAACCCGGTGCGCGCAGAGCCTGCAGCGGCAAAGCCGCGGCGCATTCCGGAGCTGGAGCGCGGCGTGGGCTTTCGCGTGCTGAGCGCTCTGGCGCAGAAGTATGACGGCAGCTTCCGGCATGCACTGGAGCCGGGCGGTGACTACGCCGTCACGCTTATGCTCAAGGCTGCACCCGATCCAGTCGTAAATCCAGAAAAAATAGCAGAGAGGAGCTAATTTTATATGCGTATTGCAGTCCCTTATGAAAACGGAAACATTTTTCAGCACTTTGGTCGCTCGGAGGCGTTTAAGTTTTATGACGTCGACGGCGGCGCTGTCACGGCGACGGCCGTCGTGTCCACGAACGGCAGCGGCCACGGCGCGCTGGCGGGTTTCCTCGTGGCGCATCACGCCGATGCGGTCATTTGCGGCGGCATTGGCGGCGGTGCGCAGTCGGCGCTCACGGAGGCGGGCATCCGGTTTTACGGCGGCGTGAGCGGCAGCGCGGACGCGGCGGTGCAGGCGCTGCTCGGCGGCTCGCTCGGCTATGACCCCGAGGCGCGCTGCGATCATCACGACCACGCGCACGGCGCGGGCCACACCTGCGGCGAGCACGGCTGCGGTGAACACGGCTGCCACAGTTGATGGCAACGGCATTGAGCAAGGGCTCCGGAAAACCGGAGCCCTTGCTCATTTTCGGCGGCACAAAGAAAATTTCCAGTTTTCTCTGTCAGCGTCTTGACATTCCGGGCTGGATGTGCTACTTTTTTGTTGACCAGATGGTAAATGAAAATCTGGGTACATATTGATTCGATCAAGGGGAGGAAATACCATGACACAGTCCGTGAAAGACGAAGCAAAATTCCTGGATACCCGCCTCGACGACGAGACCGCCGCCGTACTGGAAAAGTGGAACCTGGTCATCCTCGGCGCAGCCCTGCTGCATGATGCCGACCACATCCGCCAGGCCATCCGCTGGCGCTATAAGATCCCGATGCAGCTCTGGATCATCAACCTGGCCGTGTACGTTTTGCCAACCGTGGCGGAGTTTTTGCTGAAAAACAAGCGCGCGTCCTCGTTTTTGACCGTCGCCGCCAACGGCATCGTCACGAGCACGGCGTTTTTGAAGGTGCACCTGTTCAAGCCCACGACGGACATCTGGGGCGCCTGGAACTACAACTACTTCAAGCTCGCCAAGGGCGTGTGGCACGAAGGTCAGTTCATCAAGGGCATCGACTGGATCGACTGGGCGCTGCTGCTCGACCTGCCCGCCGTGGCCATCCCGGCGTGCATGACGGCAATCAAAAAGCGCAGGGAATTCAAGCAGAACCTGCTGGAAGCGGGCGAAGAGGCCTGATTTTATGGAGGGGGAGCGCCGGCCGTGCGCTCCCTTTTTTGACTTGGGGACGAAGCAAATGAAAGACATTTCGCTGAGAATTCTGGACATGGAGTGCGCCGCGTGCGTGGCGCGGCTGGACCGCGCGCTGGAAAAGCTGCCCGGCGTGCAGCGCGCGGCGGTGAACTACACCGCCGCCTCGGCGCTCATCACCTACGACGAGGGCGAGACCGATCTCGCCGCGATCGCGGCGCGGATCCGTCGCGCGGGCTTTCGCGTGCCGGTCGAGGAGCAGGATCTGCTCCCGGCGGAGGCGGATGCGGCCAAGACTGCCGCTGCAGCGGACGCACTGCGCGCGGTGTTCGGCGTCAAGGATGTGGCCGTGCAGGCGGACGGCACGCTCACGGCGTACCTCTGGCCCATCGGCGTGGACGGGCGCGACCTTGCCGCCTGTGCGGACGCGGGCTGCGCCGTCACGCTCGGCGAGCTGCGCGGCGGCGACGCGGATCAGGAGCTCGAAAAGCGCATGGACCTGCTCAAAACGCTCGTGACTTCGGCCTGCTGTACGGCGCCTCTCATGCTCGAGATGCATCCGAAGCTGCAGTTCCTGGTCGGGACGGCGCTGCAGTTTGGCCCCGGGCGGTATTTTTACAAGAGTGCGTGGAGGGGAGCGCGCAACCGCACGTTCGGCATGGATTTTCTCGTCTCGCTCTCGTCCACGCTCATCTATCTCTACAGCGCTTACGTGACGTTCACGCCGCGCCGCAGCTACAAGCTCTACTTTGCGTCCGACGGGGTGCTGCTCTCGCTCATCCTCTTCGGCAAGTATATGGAGCAGGTCGCGGCCGGGGAGGCCAACTCCGCCATCCGCAAGCTCATGCACCTGCAGCCGCGCACGGCCATGGTCCAACGCGGGGACACGTTTGTCGAGCTGCCGGTCGACCAGATCGCGGAGCGCGACCGGGTGCGCATCCGCACCGGCGAGCGCGTGCCGGTCGACGGGACGATCGTCAGCGGCCAGTGCGCGGTCGACGAGTCCATGCTCACCGGCGAGAGCATGCCGGTGGACAAGGTCTCCGGCGACAAGGCCATCGGCGGCAGCTTAAACCGCTCCGGCTCTGCCATCGTCTCGGCCGAGGCGCTGGGCAAGGCGTCCGTGCTCGAGCAGATCATTCAGATCGTGCGGCAGGCCCAGTGCGAAAAAGCACCCGTGCAGCGCTTTGCCGACAAGGTCGCGCGCTGGTTCGTGCCGGGCGTCATCGGCGCGGCGGCGCTGACGTTTCTCGTCTGGTACCGGCGCGTTGCGCCGCGCAATCTCGAGCGCGCGCTGCTCACCTGCTGCGACGTGCTGTCGGTCGCGTGCCCGTGCGCGCTCGGCCTCGCCACACCGACGGGGCTCATGGTCGGCTCCGGCCGCGCGGCGGAGCACGGCATCCTCTTCAAGAGCGGTGCGGAGCTAGAAAACGCCTACAAGGCTGACTGCGTCGTCTTTGACAAGACCGGCACGCTCACAAACGGCGCGCCCGCGCTCACGGACGTCTGCCCGTGCGGCACCGTGCAGCCGGAGACGCTCGTGCGGCTCGCCGCCGCGCTCGAGCAGTGCTCGGACCACCCGCTGGCGCGCGCCGTCACGGCGTATGCGCAGCAGCAGTTCGACGCGCCGCTGCCGCAGGCGGAAGACTTTTCCTATGAACTCGGCCGCGGCGTGCGCGGCACGGTCGCGGGCGCGGCCGTCGTCTGCGGCAGCCGGACGTGGCTTGATGAGCTGGGCATCGACGCAGCCTCGCTCACCGCGCTGCCGGATCTGCGCGCGCAGGCCAAGACGGAGCTGTGCGTCGCGCGCGACGGTGTTGTGCTCGGCACGCTCGGCATCGCCGACACGCGCAAGACCGAGGCGGCCGCCGTCGTCGCACAGCTCAAGACGGCGGGCAAGGAGGTCTGGATGATGACGTGCGACCACGCCCGCACGGCCGAGGCCATCGCGGCCGAGGTCGGCATCGGCCACGTGCTCTCCGAGGTACGCCCGGACGAGAAGGCAGCCGCCATCGAGCGCCTGCGCGCGCAGGGGAAAACGGTCTGCATGGTCGGCGACGGCATCAACGACACCCCGGCGCTCGCCGTGGCGGACTGCGCGGTCGCCATGGGCGGCGGGTCGGATATTGCCATCGAGTCGGCGGGCATCCTGCTGCCGTCCGGCAACCTCGAGAAGCTGCTGGAGCTGTTTGACATCTCGCGCGCGACCATCCGCACCATCCGCCAGAACCTGACGTGGGCGCTGTTTTATAACCTCGTCAGCATCCCGGTCGCGGCGCTCGGCGTGCTGCATCCGTCCATCTGCGCCACGGCCATGTCGGCCAGCTCGATCGGCGTGCTCATGCACTCGCTGCGGCTCAAGGACGGCGGCAAAAAGGAGAGACGTTTCCCATGGAAGAAAAAGTCCTGACGACGCATGTCCGCGGCATCTACTGCCGCCAGTGCCCGGAGTGGATCGTGGACGACCTGCTGCACACGCGCGGCGTGCTCGACGCAGCGGTGTCGTTCTGGCGCGCGGAGCTGACCGTGCGCTATGACCCGCAGATCGTCACCGAGGCGGAGCTGCGCCGCGTGCTCGCGGATTGCGGCTACCCCGCCTGCGAAAAGGGAGCACCGGGGTCGAACCCGCTGCGCAACGCGCTCAAAAGCGCCCTTGGCCGCGGGCCGGAGGGGTGAGGGGCGTACCTTTTTGCGCCTGACCAGTATTGCGGACAGCTTTTGCGGCGGCCGCCGCATAAAATAAAGGCAGCCGTGACCCATACCGGTCAGAAAATGCTGTGCGGTGGTGAGAAGATGGAGCAGAAATTACGGCGGGACCGCAATCATGGCAACAACTTGCGCTGCCTGCGCAATGCCAGCGGACTCTCACAGGAGAAGCTGTGCGCCGAGCTGCAGCGCCGCGGCTGCGACATTGACCGCACGACCTACGCCAAATACGAGGCGGGCGAGCGCAATGTCCGCGTGAGCGTGCTGCTCGCGCTCAAAAAGCTCTACGGCTGTCCGTATGATGCCTTCTTCGCGGGGCTGGATACGGCGGACGACGCCGAAGCCTGACAAGAAAGCGCCGCCCCGGAAGCAGATCGCTTCCGGGGCGGATTTTCACGTTATAGATAGAATTTCGGCTCCTTGCGCCCGGCACAGTATTTTTTCACCGTGGCGGCCGCGGCCAGGCGCAGCGGCAGCGGCACGCTGCGCGCCGACTGCGGGCAGATCTGGATGCAGCGCAGACAGGAGATGCACTTGGCTTTATCCACCTTCTGCGGCGCGTCCTTCGGGATAGCGCCGGCGGGGCAGTTGTCCGCGCACAGGCCGCAGCGGATGCAGCGCAGGCCGCCGGCCGGCTTGAGCGGTAGGCCGTTGTAGGCGCGGTAGTTCGGGCTGCCGGGCACGGTGATCCCGGCCGGGGCGTCGGCGGCGATGCGGGATTTCAGCTGCGTGCAGAATTCTGCGATCTTTGCGCGGTCGGACGCGTCGGGCCGGCCGGCGGCGATGTCGGTGTTGACCGAGTGCGGCGCAATGACCTCCGCCGCCGCGATCACGCGAAAGCCCAGCGGGGCGAGCGTGTCGCGCATTTCGAGCAGGGCGTCGTCCACGGCGCGGTTGCCGAATACGGCTACAAGCACGGCCGGGGTGTCCGTCCCGCGCAGGGCGCGCACGCGCGCGAGGCACGGCCCGGGTACGCGGCCGCCGTAGACCGGGAAGAACACGAGCAGACAGTCATCGGCAGAAAACGTCTTTGCCTCGGCGCAGACGGTGATGTCGGTGCAGGCATCGGCGGCGTTCAGGTTTTCTGCGAAGAGCCCGGCGACATGCTGCGTGCCGCCCGTGGGGCTGAAGAAATACAGGTGCAGGTTGCGCGGATGCATGGCATGGCCTCCCAATTTCAGATTGCCTGTATTATAACGAAAACCACCTGTGATTGCAATGCTTCGGGGACACAATGGGCAGGAACTGTGTCATTTTGTGCAGGCCGCCGAATGGCGCGGCCGGCCACCGGCCGGGGCGGACTCTGCCGGTGTCGGTGCGCCGGATCAGTCGTTCGACCGGCCCCGGTGTGCGTAGTCGGCGTCAATGCGCCGCTTCCAGTCTCCATTCAGCGGCCGGCTGCTGCGGACGGCGCTGATCGCCTCGCCGATGACGTCGTAGTTGAGCGCGGTGCCGGCGCTGTCACAGCAATAGTTGGCGGCGCGGCTCGCGTCGATGCCGAACGCGTTCGCCGTCTCTACGGCGTCGATATTCGCGCCGAGGAACAGGAACTCCCAGCCGTATTTCGCCTTTTCCTTTTCGATCATCTGCCGGACGTGCGCAATGCCGTAGCGGCGGCTGGCGTTTTCCATTCCGTCGGTCGTGATGACGAACAGCGTGTGTTCCGGCACGTCCTCCGGCCGCGCGTATTTGTGGATGTTGGCGATGTGGTGGATCGTGCCGCCGATGGCGTCGAGCAGCGCTGTGCAGCCGCGCACGGTGTAGTCGTCGGTCGTCAGCGGGCGAACGTCCTGCACGTTCACGCGGTCGTGAATGACCTTGCTCGCGCTGTCAAACAGCACGGTCGAGACAAGCGCCGTGCCGTCCGCCTTTTTCTGCTTTTCGATCATGGCGTTGAAGCCGCCGATCGTATCCGACTCCAGCCCCGCCATGGAACCGTTGCGGTCGAGGAGAAAGACGATCTCTGTCAGGCCCTTTTTCATGTTCCGTTCCTCCTGAAATCAAATATGACTGCTCGGTTTTCACCTTGCAGTCATATTCTAGCGCCGGTTCGGGCCGGAGTGGTCGCCTGGCAGGCGACATTGTTCACATGCCGAGGAGGGGCTGGTCAAATGCGAACAGCGCCTCGTTGATCTCAAACACGTTGTAGTTGCCGCGCTCGACGAAAAACTCCACGATGATGTCAAACTTGCTTGCGTGCGACAGGGCGAAGCCCGCCTTGGCGAGCATGTCCCGCATTTCCGCCGGCGGCAGCTCGAGCGCGAGCGCAAACGCGATCACCGTCGGCTTCGATGGCCGATAGTTTTTGCCCGAGCGGATCTTGGAAAAGAGCTTGCGGTCGATGTTCGCTTTTTTATAGCACTGTGCGTCGGTCATGCCGCGCTCGTCGATCTTCCGCAGCAGCATCTCTGAAAAGCTCTCGTCAAGCTGGGCCAGCGCATTTGCGAGCAGTGCGGTATCTGCCGCCACGGCCGGTCCGCACTCCGGCGCCTGCTCCGGCATTGGTGCGCGCGGCTGCTGCAGGCACGGCCGCCGATGGTCGATCTGTGCGGCGGCATAGCGGTCGTCAATATAAGCGGTGATGTCTGCAAACAGCCGGCTGCCGATCCGGTATGCCTCGCGGCCGAAGATGACGAGATAGATCGTCATGTCGTGCTCCAGCAGAAAATCACGGATGGTGTCCACCGCGGTCGTCAGTGCCTGGTCTTTCGGGTAGCCGTAATTGCCCGAGGCGATCAGCGGAAAGGCGACCGACGTGCAGCCGTATTCCTCTGCCAGCGCCAGTGCGGCCCGATAGCAGGAGACGAGCCGGGCCTGCTCGCCGTGCTGCCCACCATGCCAGCGCGGGCCGACGGTGTGGATGACATATCTGCACGGCAGACCGCAGCCGGCCGTGATCCTGGCCTCGCCCTCGGCGCAGCCGTGCAGCGCGCGGCACGCCGCGGCCAGCTCCGGCCCGGCGGTGCGGAAAATGGCGCCGCTGACGCCGCCGTCCCCGAGCAGCGTCGGGTCGGTGGCGCTGACGATGGCGTCCACGTTCATTTTGGTGATGTCATTTCGCACGATCTGCAGCGGCATGGCGGCCCCGCCTTTCTTTTCTTTTGGCTGTAATCATATGGTAGCACATCCGCGGCACATCTGCAACGCCCGGCTTGCCCGCCGGCGCGCCGCGTGCTATACTGGCGGCAGCAACACCGGAAGGGGGCGGCCGCCATGCGCGAATCCGCAACGAAAAAAGTGCTCGCCGAGAGTCTCAAGGAGCTCATGCTCCGGTGCGATTTCACGGATATCACCGTGACCGACCTCTGCGCGGCCGCGGAGATCAACCGCCGCACGTTCTACCGGCACTTTACGGACAAGTACCAGCTCGTGACGTGGATCTACGACAAGGGCTTTCAGAAGGCAATCGGCGACGATGAGCCGGGCCTGTTCGACCTCTTCGGGCGCGTGTGTACATATCTGTACGCCGACCGCGCGTTTTATGCCCGCGCGCTCACGTTCACGGGGCAGAATTCATTCCACGACTTTCTCTGCGCTCGGCTGCGGCCGTACCTGCAGGCGGATTTTTCCGACCTCTTTTCTGACCCGCAGACCGAGGCGTTCATGTCCGGAAAAATGTCGGATGTGGTCATGGACATCATTCAAAACTGGCTCAGCCGGCCGGATTGTCCGCCGCCGGAGGTGTTTGCGCCCTGGGCGTTGCACCTGTGGAAGGACATCATGGGCCGGTGGAAGGAGCTCGGCGATGCGTGGGAGCACACATTCGACCACAAAAACGTATAAGTGAGGCAAAAAGCCACGGAACAGCGGTTCCGTGGCTTTTCTTGAGGCACAATTTGTTTTATGCTGAACACACCCCCTCATCTGGAAGCGTGCAGGCCCAGAGGTCTCGTTTTGATCTTTCATGGTACCTCTTCCTCCGTTGCGCGACGGTGCCCGCGCGCTTCCGATTTCGTCCTTTCGGCAGAGCATGCCTTCCTTTGATACCAGATGCCCCGGACTGCATTTGCAGCCCGGGGCATCTGTGGTTTTGGGTTGTGTGGGCGAGCTGCCTGGGAGCCGCTGCACCGATTTCAATCCACGCGCACCAAATTTGATATTGTTTTATCAGTTCTTTCGTGCAAAAACCGATCTTCTGTTCCATATACATCCATAACCGGAGAGATATCAATCGCACAGAGTGCCCGGGTCTGAGCACTCTGCGCGATTGGCAGTGTTATTCGGTTTTTTGATATTGCAGCAGTCCTGCGAAAAACGTCTGCGCGAAGGCAATGAATCGCTGCGCGGACGGCTGCTGCGTCAAGCGCCGGTTCCAGCACAGGGCCACTTCGCCGCCGAGATCCGTATTGTGGCGGCGGCAGTAACGCCCCCATACAGGGTGGTCCATAAAGCCGACGTTCATCACGCCGCAGGCGCCCCCCCCTGCGAGACCATCATCACAACGGTGCTGGCGTCCGCCAGCTCGGAGACGATGTTCGGCCGAAGGCCGTGCCGTGCAAAAAACAGGTCCAGGTCGCCGCGGATGCCGCCGCCCTTTGGCGAGGTGACAATCGGCAGATCCCGCAGGTCATCCACATCATCGTGCAGCGCATCCACAAGCGCAAGGATCGTCTGACTCTTTTCACATAGACTAGCTTTCCGCAGGGGCTGAGCGTCACGCCGCGGCCCGTATGGTCAAACAGCGGTGCACCCAGTTCGTTTTCCAGCTGCCGGATGATTTTCGTCAAAAACGGCTGGGATACGCCCGGCGCCGCGGCTGCGCGGGAAATGTGCTGCATTTGCGCGGCCAGCGTGAAATAGCGCAGATCACGAAGCTCTATCGGTCCGTCCTCCATCCTCTGCTGCAGCCAATATCCGCAGTTTCGATTTTTCATCATGGTAACACGCATCTGCCCACGCGTCAAACAGATATCTCTTGTAGTCGCTGCGGGCGGCAAAGCCGGATTTCTGCATGCTGTGCGTCTGCGATGCCGGCAATTGGAAGACATGATTTTTATGAGAAAAAACTGGATGCCGGGCCGGCGGCACGGACTGCATAGACTACCGGAATTTGCAGAAAATAGGGTTGCCGAAATGCAAAACAGAGCAAAGGAGTTTTCAGAATATGAAGGCAACCGGAATCGTGCGCCGGATCGACGACCTCGGCCGCGTGGTCATCCCCAAAGAGATCCGCCGCACCATGCGCATCCGCGAGGGCGACCCGCTGGAGATCTACACCGACACCGACGGGCAGGTCATTTTCAAAAAGTATTCCCCGATGGGCGAACTGTCCGAGTTCGCCGCGCAGATCTGCGACGCGCTGCACAAGACTACCGGCGGCATCGCCGCCGTGTGCGACCGCGACGCCGTCATCGCCGTGGCCGGCGGCGGCAAGCGTGAGCTGCTCGACCGGCGCATCAGCCGCGAGCTCGAAGAGCTCATGAGCACGCGCGGCCAGTACGCAGCCGACAGCTGCACGCTGCCGGTCGTCGACACCGACGAGCGTTATGCCGTCTCCGTCGCCGCGCCCATCCTCTCCGAGGGCGACGTGCTCGGCTGCGTGCTGTTCGTGGCCGCGCACGGCGACGACCCTGCCGGCGAGACGGAGCGCAAGCTTGCGCAGGCCGTGTCGGGCTTCCTCGGCAAGCAGATGGAGAGCTGAGGGCACCGCGGGACCCAAAAGCGTCAGGGCGTATGTACGCCCTGACGCTTTTTCCGATCGATATAAAAAGACCTCCGGGCGCCCCCGGAGGTCTTTCGCTGCAGATGCAGCCGTTATGGACACGTGCCCCGTACGCTGCAGACACGCACCATGATCACTGTGGCGGGATGAGATTTGCCATGCGGCGGAGAACAAAAAGGGTAGATAAATCCGTAAAAAGAGATCAGATAAAAGAGAAAAGAATTGATAAAAAGAGATGGGCCAGATTGCGAAAATGGGTAAAAAATGTGCGTACGCAGACATCCCGACTTCACAAATGATACTTGCAGTTTATCTTAGCGGGCCGGAAAGTCAAGAGAAATCCACCTTATTTTTCGAAAATCAGGGATTGTCAGGAAATTCACGTGTCTGGCAATTCTCTGGCAAAGGAAAACCGTTGAACTCCGCCGGAATGTGATGTAAAATAAAAATAGACATACGCAAGCAAAAGGGGGTACGGTGCATGACCGTATTGGTGACCGGCGGCATGGGCTACATCGGCAGCCACACGTGTGTGGAGCTGCTCGAGCAGGGCATGGATGTCGTCGTGGTGGACAATCTTGTCAACAGCAGTGCAGAGGCGGGCAGACGGGTCGAACAGATCACGGGCCGGCCGCTGAAATTTTATCAGATGGACGTGCGCGACCGCGCCGGGCTCGACCGCATTTTTACCGAGCAGAAGATTGACTGCGTCATTCATTTCGCGGGCCTCAAAGCCGTGGGCGAGTCGGTGCATATGCCACTGGAATATTACGACAACAACCTCGGCTCGACGATCACGCTCTGCGAGGCGATGCGTGACCACGGCGTCCGGCAGATTATCTTTTCCTCGTCGGCGACGGTGTACTCCGGCGACAATGAGATGCCGCTCTACGAGACGTCCCGTACCGGCGGCTGCACGAATCCTTATGGTTGGACGAAGTACGTCTGCGAGCAGATCCTGCGCGACTATGTTGTGGCCGACCCGAGCTGGTCGGTCGTGCTGCTGCGCTACTTTAACCCCATCGGCGCGCACCCGAGCGGCCTCATCGGCGAGGATCCGCGCGGCGTGCCGAACAATCTTATGCCCTACATTTCGCAGACGGCCATCGGCCGGCTGGAATGCCTGAGCGTCTTTGGCGACGACTATGATACGCCGGACGGCACCGGCGTGCGCGATTATATTCACGTCATGGATCTCGCGCGCGGCCACGTCGCGGCAATCGCCTACATGGCCGAGCATCCGGGCGAGAGCATCTTCAACCTCGGCACCGGCAAGGGCTACAGCGTACTCGAGATGGTGCACGCCTTTGAGACGGCCAACCACGTGCATGTGCCGTACCGGATCGCGCCGCGCCGCGCGGGCGATCTGCCGACCGTGTATGCCTGCCCGGACAAGAGCGCGCGCATCCTCGGCTGGCGCGCCGAGTATTCGCTTGAGGACATGTGCCGCGACAGCTGGCATTGGCAGACACAAAACCCCAACGGCTACGAAACTGCCTGACGGACTGACCGCGCCCGGGCCGGAGTTTTCTCCGGCCCGGGCAGCGCTGCGCCGCCTGCGGGCGGTGCTTTTTTGCGGCCTGAAGGGGCCGCGCTGTTCACATAATGTGCAACAAAAATCGAATTGCTTATTGACAGCCTGTACTAGATGCTGTACGATATAGCAGATCGATATGCAAGATAAAGGGGATTTACACACAAGATATTGTGTTTTCCATTCGGAGGGGGAGGAACAGAGAAATGAAGATCATCAAGCGCAACGGCGCTGAGGCGACGTTTGACATTTCCAAGATCATCATGGCCGTCACGAAGGCTAACGCTGCCGTCGAAGAGAGCGACCGCATGACGCCGCGGCAGATCCAGCGCATTGCCGAGAGCGTGGAGCTCGCCTGTCAGGAGCTGGGCCGCAGTGCCGCCGTGGAAGAAATTCAGGACATGGTCGAAAAGCAGATCATGGCCCACGGCGCGTTCGAGGTCGCCAAGGCCTACATCACCTACCGCTATACCCGCAGCCTGGTGCGCCGCGCCAATACGACCGACGACCGCATCCTGAGTCTCATCGAGTGCAACAACGAAGAGGCCAAGCAGGAAAACTCCAACAAGAACCCGATCGTCAACAGCACGCAGCGCGACTACATGGCCGGCGAGGTCAGCCGCGACATCACGAGCCGCCTCCTGCTGCCGAAGGACATCGTCGAGGCGCACGAGGAGGGCATCATCCACTTCCACGACGCAGATTATTACGCGCAGCACATGCACAACTGCGACCTCGTGAACCTTGAGGACATGCTCGAAAACGGCACCGTTATCACCGGCACACTCATCGAGCGGCCGCACAGCTTCTCGACCGCGTGCAACATTGCGACCCAGATCATCGCGCAGGTCGCCTCCAACCAGTACGGCGGGCAGTCGATCTCGCTGACGCACCTGGCCCCGTTCGTGCAGGTCAGCCGTGAGCGCATCCGCCGCGAGGTCGCGGCCGAGATGCAGGCCATCGACGCGCATCCGGGCGAGGAGAAGCTGGCCGAACTCGTCGAAAACCGCGTGCGCGAGGAGATCCGCCGCGGCGTGCAGACGATCCAGTATCAGGTCGTCACGCTGCTGACTACGAACGGCCAGGCCCCGTTCGTGACGGTGTTCATGTACCTCGGCGAGGCGAAAAACGAGCAGGAGCGCCACGACCTCGCCATGATCATCGAGGAGACGCTGCGCCAGCGCTATCAGGGCGTGAAAAACGAAAAGGGCGTCTGGGTCACGCCGGCGTTCCCGAAGCTCATTTACGTGCTCGAGGAGGACAACATCCACGAGGATTCCCCCTACTGGTACCTCACGGAGCTGGCCGCCCGCTGCACCGCCAAGCGCATGGTGCCGGACTACATCTCCGAGAAGAAGATGCTCGAGCTGAAAGTGGACAAAAACGGTGAGGGCCACTGCTACACCTGCATGGGCTGCCGCAGCTTCCTGACGCCGTACGTCGACGAAAACGGCAAGCCGAAGTACTACGGCCGCTTCAATCAGGGCGTCGTGACCATCAACCTGCCGGATGTGGCGCTGTCCTCCGGCGGCAATATGGAGAAGTTCTGGAAGATCTTTGACGAGCGGCTGGAGCTGTGCCACCGCGCGCTCATGTGCCGCCACGAACGGCTCAAGGGCACGCTCTCGGACGCCGCGCCCATCCTGTGGCAGTACGGCGCGCTGGCCCGCCTGAAAAAGGGCGAGCCGATCGACAAGCTCCTCTACGGCGGCTACTCGACCATTTCCCTCGGCTACGCGGGATTGTATGAGTGCGTCAAGTACATGACCGGCAAGTCTCACACCGACCCCTCGGCCACGCCGTTCGCGCTCGAGGTGATGCAGCATATGAACGACGCCTGCGCCAAGTGGAAGCAGATGCACAACATCGACTTCAGCCTTTACGGCACGCCGCTGGAGTCCACGACGTACAAGTTTGCCAAGTGTCTGCAAAAGCGCTTCGGCATCATTCCCGGCGTCACGGACAAGGGCTACATCACCAACAGCTACCACATCCACGTGACGGAGAATATCGATGCGTTCAGCAAGCTGGCCTTCGAGTCAAAGTTCCAGGCGCTGTCGCCCGGCGGCGCGATCAGCTACGTCGAAGTGCCGAACATGCAGAACAACATTCCGGCCGTGCTCGAGGTCATGAAGTTTATCTATGACAACATCATGTACGCCGAGCTCAACACCAAGAGCGACTACTGTCAGGTCTGCGGCTACGACGGCGAGATCGAGATCGTCGAGCACGACGGCAAGCTCATCTGGCGCTGCCCGAACTGCGGCAACACGGATCAGGACAAGATGAACGTGGCCCGCCGCACCTGCGGCTACATCGGCACTCAGTTCTGGAACCAGGGCCGCACGCAGGAGATCAAGGAGCGCGTGCTGCACCTGTAACGCGCGAAATCAAAAATAACCGGCGGGCGTGTCCACATGGCGCGCCCGCTGCTTGCGAGGAATTGCTATTATGTATTATGGGGAGATCAAAACCTGCGACATTGCCAACGGCGTCGGCGTGCGCGTGACGCTGTTCGTCTCCGGCTGCACGAACCACTGCTACAACTGCTTTCAGCCGCAGACGTGGGACTTTCACTACGGCAAGCCGTTTGACGCGGCGGCAGAGCAGGTGATTTTTGCCGAGCTGGAAAAGCCCTTCATCCGCGGCCTGACGCTGCTCGGCGGCGATCCGTTCGAGCCGGAAAACCAGCGTGCGCTCGTGCCGTTTCTGCGCCGGGTGCGTGCGCGGTTCCCGGAAAAGGACATCTGGGCGTATTCGGGCTTCACGCTCGACAAGGAGCTCACCGTTGACGGCGCGCACCCGCGCTGCGAGGTCACGGATGAGATGCTCTCGCTCATCGACATTCTTGTTGACGGACGCTATGTGGACGCGCAGCGCAACATCAGCCTGCGCTTTCGCGGCTCGGAAAACCAACGCATCATTGACATGAACCGGACCCGCGCGGCGGGCCGCATCGTACTCTGGGAGGGCATGAACGGATGGAAGTAAAGATTCAGAAGCTGCGCCCCGGCGCCGTGACGCCCCGCCGCGGCAGCGCGGACGCCGCCGGCTACGACCTCTATGCCTGCCCGGCGGACGGGCAGAGCGTCACCATCGCGCCGCACGCGACGGCCATGATCGGCACGGGCCTCGCACTCGCCATCCCGGCGGGGTATTTCGGCGGCGTGTTCGCGCGCAGCGGCCTCGCGTCCAAGCAGGGGCTGCGCCCGGCCAACTGCGTCGGCGTGATCGACGCCGACTACCGCGGCGAGTGCACCGTCGCGCTGCACAACGACACCGACGAAGTGCGCACCGTCGCGCCCGGCGACCGCATCGCCCAGCTCGTGATTCTGCCGTTTCTGGCGGCGGAGTTTTCGGAGGCGGACGCGCTCGATGCGACCGACCGCGGCGCGGGCGGCTTCGGCAGCACCGGCCGGTAAACAGAATAGAAAGAGCCAGATCCCCGGAGCGCTGCTCCGGGGATCGGGCTTCTTTTATGTTCAGCGGTCGGCGGCGAACACAGGCGAGAACTCGTCGAGCCGCTCGGAGGTGTAGCGCCGGGTGTTGTCCTCGCATACGGGCAGCATCTGCTGCGTAAAGGCGGCGCAGCGCGCCCACTCATCCGTCACCTTGTCGCTGTGCGCGGTGTTCAGGTCGTAGTGCGCCGCGAGATAGTCGGCGAGGTAGGGCGTGAACTTCTCCGCGCCGAAGACGTTCAGGTGCTCGGCGTTGGCGAAGTCGCTCAGCGGGTCGAGGCCGATGGCGTCTATCTGCGTGTCGAAATTCACGAAGTCGTAGCCGTACTCCTGCACGACGGATTCAAGCTTTGCAAACACGGCATCATAATTTTCAATGACGGTGCGGTGCGGGAAGCGGGCAAAGAGCACGTTTTGAATGCCAAGCTTCTTTGCCGTCTCGCAGAACGTGCGCAGCGACTGCTCGTTGAACGCGTCGAGCGCCTGCTGGCGGACGGGGATCTCATCCGTTTCCGTGAGGAACATGGAGATGGACAAAAACGGCTTGGTGTACGAGTAGCCCACGCTGCGGGCCTGCTGCTGCAGGGAGAGCGAGCGGCGGATGTCGCCGGCGCACTTCCAGAACGTGTGGTATTTGAGCAGCGGGAAGTAGTACGTCGAGCGCTTCTCGGCCGGGATGCACGTGCGGATGGTGTCGAGCTTGTTGGCCGACAGTGGGATTGTGTCGATCCATTTGCGCAGCGCGGCGTGCGAAAACTCGTCGCGCTCTTCTGCGGTGTACAAAAAGCCGTTGACCTCCACGACGTAGACACCGGGGGTCTGCCGCTTGGCGGCCTCACGCAGCATGGAGGGGTACATGGTCCCCTGTGCGGCCGACACGGCCAGCGGATAGCTCGTAAAGCCCGCGTGCTGCCACGCCAGCGGCGCGCAGTAGTCCGTGAATGTCTCGCTCGCGCCGAGGATCATGACATCGAGCGAGTTTTTCGGCTCGAGGTAGAAGCTGTGGATATACTGCTGCTCGGTGGCGTCGTTCACGGCCAGCAGCCGGGAGAGCGCGCCGTAGAGCAGCGCCGCCACGAGCAGAAACGCGATGACGCGCACAACGGTTTTGGTTTTGGAACGGTTTTGTTTCATAACGTCCTCGAAGATACAGGGTCAGCGGTAGGCTGAAAATTCCGGTGAGAATTCGTTGTAGTTTCCGCCGTCGCCCGGTGTTTTCTGTTTGCAGATGGGCAGCATGTGCACCACAAATTCCGCGCAGCGCGCCCATTCGGCGGTCACCTTGTCGCTGTGCGCGGCAGTCAGGTCGTATTGCTCGGAGAGATACTGCCCGAACCATGCGGTGAACTTCTCCATGCCGAACACGTTCATGTGTTCGTTGTCGCAGAAGTCGCCGTCCAGCTCCAGACCGATGCTGTCCATCTGCTCGTCGCAGTTGAGAAAGCCGTAGCCATATTCGCTTACAATGTCCGCAAGCTGCGAAAGGACAGAGGGATCGCTGAGCACCGTGCGGTGCGGAAAGCGCACGAAGAGCACATTCTCTACCCCGAGCTGTTTGGCCCGTTCGCAGAAATCGCGCAGCGTCTGCTCGTTTTCTGCGCTCAGCTCCAGAGACTTGACCTGACGCTCGCCGGTCTCCACTTTCGGGATGACCTCAAAGGATTTGGTCAGCGAATAGCCGGTCCGGCGCATGGCCAGCTGATCTTTGGCAGCCCCGCCCCAGACGCCCGGCTCGATCCAGGTGTCATGGTACTTTTCCATGCGGAAAAAATAGGATGACTGCTGGTCTTTCGGCACGCAGTCTGTGATCGTCTGCACCTTGTTGCGCGACATCGGGATGTTATCGAGCCATTTGTGCAGGCCGGTGTCCGTTTCGTCCTGATTGAAGTCGTACAAAAAGCCGTTGATCTCCACGACGACGACCTTTGGCGTTTGCCGGCGCATGGTTTCGGTGAGCATGGAGTCATACAGGCATGACGGCATGCTCGACACGGCCAGCGGATAGCTCGTAAAGCCATACTGCTGCCACGCCAGCGGAGAGCTGAAGCCGGTGTAGAGCTCGCTCGCGCCGAGCATGACGACGTCGAGCGAATCCTTCGGCTCCAGATAAAAGCCGCGGATATGGCGCATATCCCACGTGTTGTTCACGCTCAGCACATTGGCCGCGGCGCTGTAGAGCAGCACGACGATGAGCAGAAAGATGACGGCACGCAGGGCGCGTTTTTGAGGCTTGGAACGTTGCTGCATAGGCTTTGCGCTTTCTGTGCCGGGGCGGCACGGTTGGATCATCGGGTCAGCGGCAGGCATCAAACGCCGCCGAAAACTCGTTGAGGGTCTGTTTGGTGTTGTCCGCCGCCTGCTGTTGGCAGGTGGGCAGGATCTGCGCCATGAAATCGGCGCAGCGCTGCCACTCGGCGGTGACGGTCTCGCTGTGCGCAGTCGTCAGGTCATAGTGCTCGGAGAGGTACTGCCCGAACCAGGCGGTGAACGTCTCCATGCCGATGGCGTTGAGGTGGTCGGAGTCCATGAAATCGGCACAGCGGTCGAGCCCGATCGTGTCGAACGCGTCGTGCAGGTCGAGCAGCTCATAGCCATAGCCGCCGACTACGGCCGCCACGTCGGCGAACACGTTCGGGTCGGTTGTCTGCGTGCGGTGCGGCATGCGCAGAAAGAGCACGTTTGCGCCGAGTGAGCGCGCCTGCGCGCAGAAATCGCGCAGGTACTGCGCGTTCGCGCCGCTGAGCGTCAGCGGCCGGATGTCCGGCTCGTCGGCGTCCGTGAGCGACTGGCCGATGGCCTCAAAGCTCTTCGTGAGCGAGTAGCCGGTCTTGTCCATCGCGCGCAGGCGCCGCTGCACCGGCAGCCAGGAATCAATCTGATACCAGTTGGCATGGTATTTGGCGATGTTGAAGTAAAACGAGGTCTGCAGCTCTGCGGGCACGCAGGTGCGGATGGTCTCGATCTTGTTGCGCGACCAGGGCATGTTGTCGAGCCACTTGCGGAGGTTGGCCTCGAGCTTTTCGGGGTCCTCGTCGGTGAGGAAGCCGTCGATATCCACGACGATGAGCTTCGGGTGCTGGCGGTTCACCGCTTCTGTGAGCAGGGAGCCGTAGAGCCGGGAGGGGATGTTCGACACGGCCAGCGGATAGCTCGTAAAGCCATAGTCCCGCCACGCGAGCGGGGCGCTGTAGCCCGTGTAGAGCTGGCTCGCGCCGATGAGCACCACGTCGAGACTGTCCTCCGGCTCGAGGAAGAAGCCGTGCACGTGGCGCATGTCCCACTCGTTGTTCACAACGAAGGCCGGCGAAATGAGCCCGATGCCCAGCACGGCGATGAGCACGAAAATGACCGCGCGCAGCGCCGTGCGGGTCTTGGAATTACGTCCGCTTCCCATGGCTTAAAACTGCATGTACACAAACTCGGACGCTTGTACGCCTGGGCCGTACATACCCATGAGCACGACGGCGAAGATGCCGCCGAGCAGCACGACCCAGCGCAGGGCGAGACACTTCTCGTCGAGGATCTCGCGGATGGCGCGCTGCGAGCGCTCCTGAATGACGGAGGCGACGAAGATCACAATCGTGCCGAACAGCAGCACAGCCCAGTCATACTTCGTCAGCGGCAGGGCCTCGAGCACGGCGCCCGGCCGCAGCTGCGACAGGTGCAGGTCGGTCACGGACTTGGCCATCATGCCCATGGCGGCGCGGAAGCCGTCGGCAATGTCAAAGTAATAGCCGATGAGCACGACCACGAACGTGCGCAGCATGGAAAACACCTGATACCACGCGCTCTTGCGCTCGATGTGCAGACCGGCGACGACTTTGTCCGACACCGGCTGCAGCAGTGTGGACACGAGGATGACCATACCGTTCCAGAAGCCGAAGGCGACGTACTTCCAGCTCGCACCGTGCCAGATGCCGATGACGAGGAACGTGATGAGCGAGGCCACGGCCGTCGGCAGAACCTTGCCGATGTGGTTGCCGAGGTGCTGCTTGGCGTGGCGGCCCCAGTTGAGGAACGCCTTCGAGATCGACAGCGGGTAAAACAGATAGTTGCGCAGCCAGTCGCCGAGGGAAATGTGCCAGCGGTGCCAGTACTCGGTGAGCGTGCGCGAGAAGTACGGCCGGCGGAAGTTTTCGCCCATGGTGATGCCGAACATCTGCGCCACGCCGCGCGAAATGTCGATGCCGCCGGAGAAGTCGGCATACAGCTGCAGCGCGTACACGAGCGCGGCCAGCAGCACGTAGGTGCCGGCGTAGTCGGTGTATGCCCCGGCGACGGTGTGGATCATGCCCACGGCGCGGTCGGCGATGACGAGCTTTTTGAAAAAGCCCCACAGGATCAGCTCCGCGCCGTAGCGGATGTTGTCAAAGTTATATTTGTGCTCGTCGTAGAGCTGGTGCGCCAGCTGATCGTACACGCCGATCGGGCCCTGAATGATCTGCGGGAAGAAGGACACGAACAGCGCGAGCTTGCCGACGTTGCGCTCGGCGGGGACCTTCTCGCGATAGACGTCCAGCACATAGCCCATGGACTGGAACGTGTAAAACGAGATGCCCAGCGGCAGCAGCAGCCCGATGTGGCCGAGCGAGACCGTCAGCCCCACGGACGCGAAGAGCGCCTCCATGGACTCGGCAAAGAAGTTATAGTATTTCAGCACGGCAAGAATGCCGAAGTTGAACACCAGAATGCCGATCATGAGCGCCTTGCGGCGGGACTTGCAGCGCTTTTTGTACGCCTTGCGCGCCTCGCGCTCCCAGTCCTGCTTGTGCGCGGCGACGGTCTGCTCCATGCGCGCGGTCATGGCGTCCATGCCGCGGGCGCCAAAGTAGGTCGTGAGCGTCGTGATGACGATAAAGCCCATGTACCGCAGGCACACGAACGCATAAAACGCGTAGCTGCCGATGAGCAGCACCACCCACTGGAACCGCTTCGGCACCAGGTAGTACAGCACCAGCAGCGCGAGCACCAGCAGATAAAACGACAGCGATGTCAGAGTCATGTTCCGTCCTCCAGCGTCTGGCAGGTGTTGAGCACGTCGGTCGCGAACCGGTCGCGCACGAGCGTGAAGACCCCGTCGCGATACAGCGCCACGCGCGGCATATCGCGCGACAGGAACACGGACACGCCCTCCGTCACGGAGTACGCGCCGCAGCGGCCGAGGGCGATCACGTCGCCCACGCGCAGGGGCGGCAGCTGCGCCTCGCGCACCAGCACGTCCGCCGTTGTGCACAGGCTGCCGCAGAGCATCCACGGCCCGGCGGCGTCCGCGCTCTCGCGCAGGAGCGTCAGCGGCGGGACCTGCATGCCCATGAGCTGGCCGTCATACTTGACCTGGTGCATGCCGCCGTCGCACACGGCGTAGTTCACGCCGAGGTTGCACTTGGCATCCGCCACGCCGGTGAGGAACGTCCCGCACGGCGCTGCGAAAAAGCGGCCCATCTCGATCGTGAGCGGGTACTTTTCGCCGAAGGCGCGGATGTGCGCCGCCGCCGCGTCGAGCAGCGCGCAGTCGCGCGCCTCGGCATCGTCGCGGAAGCACTCGGCGTTCAGCCCGGGGCCGTATTCCACGTGCTGCGCCGTGAAGCCGTATTGCTCGTGCAGCATCGTGAGGTACTCGTCCAGATGCGTGAGCTCCTTTGCGATCACGGCGTCCTTGCGCTTTTGCGTGCCGGAAAAGTAATGGATGCCCACGATCGTCACGTTCGGGAACTCCGCGCGCCGGGCGACGAGCTCCGCCAGCGCGTCGGGGTCCATGCCGAACTGGCTGCCGGCGGTCAGGCGCGGCAGCACGCGGACGTGCTTTCCCTGTGCGGCCGCGGCGGCGCAGATGAGCTCAAAGTGCAGCGTGCTCTCGGCCGTGAGCAGATCTGCCCCCAGCGCGACGGCGCGCGCGACATCGTCCGCGCCCTTGTTCACACCGGAGTACAGGATGCGCTCCGGCGGGATGCCGAGCCTTTCGCAGATCGTCAGCTCGCCGGGGGAGCACACCTCCACCCAGCGGAACACGTCCGGCAGGCCGCGCAGCACGAAGGGGTTGGCCTTCATGGAGTAGCACAGATTTACATCAGAGCCGAACGCGGCGCGCACCCTTTGAGCGCGCGCCGTGAAGGCCTCCAGATCAAACAGATACAGCGGCGTGCCGTATTTCGCGGCCGCCGTCCGGAGTGCAGTCTTGTCCATCAGTCCTCGTCCTGCAGGCGCTGCACCATGGCCAGCAGACGCTTGGCGGAGTTGAAGTTCTCCGGCACGAGGTCCTTGGCGCCGATCTCGATGTCGAACGCGTCGTTGAGCGCCGCGACGAGCGACACGATGTCGAACGACTCGAGAATGTGGTCGTCGATGAGGGCGGTCTCGGTCTCAAAATCCACGTCGGGGCGCAGATCGGTCAGAATGTCCATCAGTTCCTGTTCCATAGTAATATACCTCCTGAAGTAAGTAGGATCAGCAAAATCAGTGTTTGGCCGCGGCGGTGATGCGCTCGGCCAGCGCGCGCATGTTCGTCTTGCCGTTGTCGAGCCGGGGCATGGCGTCCAGCTGCTCGATCTTGCGCGGCACCATAAAGCCCGGCAGGTCGGCGCGCAGGGCGACGGCGATGTCGCGCTTGGTCACGCCCTCGCCGGTGTAAAACAGCCAGATCTGCTCGTGCGCCTGGTCATAGAGCGCGCAGCAGTCTTCCACGCCGGGCACCTTCGCCGCGGCGAGGTCGATCTCCCCGAGCTCCACGCGGTGGCCGAGGTGCTTGACCTGCCGGTCCTTGCGGCCGTGGAACATGAGGTTGCCGTCGGGCGCGAAGTGCCCGAGGTCGCCGGTCTTATAGATGCGCTCGTCGTAAGCGTGGTTGAGCGGGTTTTGCAGGAAGCTCTCGGCCGTTTTCTCGCGGCTGTTGTAGTAGCCCAGCGCGAGGATGGGCCCCTTGACGCAGATCTCGCCGATCTCACCGTCGGGCACGGCCTCGTTGCGCTCCGAGAGCAGAAACACCTCGTAGTGCGGGTACGGCTTGCCGATCGGCAGCACGTCGGTGTCCTCCACCAGACCGGGCACGACGTAATACGTGCACGAGGCGGTCGCCTCCGTGGGGCCGTACTGGTTGACGAACCGCGCCTCCGGCAGCGCGAGCTGCCACTGGCGCAGGCAGCTGCACGGCATCACCGAGCCGGAGAAGCACACCTTGCGCAGGTGCTGCGGCACGCTGCACTCGAACGCGCCGAGCGCGGCCGGCACCGTCAGCGCCGAGACGCTCCAGCCCACGGCCGTGACGCCCTTGTCGTTCATGTATTCGAACAGGCGCTCCGGCGACATGAAAAGTTCCTTCGGGATGATGGCCGTCGTCGCGCCGAAGCGCAGCGGCAGATAGATGTCGCGCACGGCGGCGATGTAGTCCAGCGGCGACTGGTTGCCGAGGATGTCCTCGCGCGCGATGCCCATCACGCCGGCGTAGTCCTCGATGTAGCACATGAGCGAGTGCTGCGCCGTGATCACGCCCTTGGGCGTGCCGGTCGAGCCGGAGGTGAAGATGATGTACAGCGGGTCGAGCTCTCTGGCCCGCGCGCGGCAGTCTGCGAGCAGCGCCGCGTCCTCGCTGCCCTCGAGCAGCTCCTCCGCGATGAGGATCGTGCCGGAAAAGTCCAGCGTCTTCGCCTTGTCGTAAAACGCGCGCTGCACGATCATCAGATCGGTGTCAAGCGTATTTAAAATAGAGTTGAGCCGGTGTACGGGCATCGTCCCGTCCATCGGGGCGTAGCAGCACCCGGCGTACACCGCGCCGAGAAACACCGCCGGCGTGTGTGCGTTGCGCCCGCTCATGACAGCGATGGGTTTTTTCTGCCCGGCGCGGCGCTTTGCCGCCGCCGTACCGATGATGCGCGCCTCGCGCCGCACGTCGGCAAACGTCACCGCGCTGTCCTCATCGAGAAAAGCGGGCTTGTCCGGACAGGCTGCGGCGGTGGTTTCCAGCCAGTCGAGCACGTTGGTTTCCATGCTTGCCAGCTCCTTTCCGATAAATGTCCACAATCGCCTTATCCTATCATGTTTTTCACGCAAAAACAAGTCGCCATGTGTCATATTTAAGAAAAGGTAAGAATGTGGCGCCTCGGTAGGGGAGTTCGAGGGGGCCCGCCCGTCTCGAATTGAATGAATGTAAAAGACTGGATGCATCCGGCCTTTTCCCCTTGACGCATCCGCGCCCGCAAAGTACAATAGGAATTACCAAAAACAAGCGCTCCGCGGCGCAGCAGAATTTGCACGTTTTTCGGCATATTTTGCAGCCTCTTGTCTGTTATTGCCAAAATCATACCTGGAAAATTGTGAACAATTCTTCTTCCACATTTGTGGAGAATGTGGTATACTTTAGGAAACTGCGCGAATTTTTCGCGCGCGGTTTCGACGCGTTTTGCGTCTGTCGTGTGCTATGATCGTTCCGGTTTCCGGGTACGGACCGGCGTCTCCGCGAAGGGGGGAAAATGCAGCGGGGCGGAAAGGAAGGTCACAGATGTCAAAGAGAGTTCAGAAGGTGTGGAACGCTGTCACCACCGTGCTGGTGATCCTGGTTGTCGTTCTGGCGCTGCTTCTGGTGGGGGTCCGGCTGGTCGGCCTCCGGCCGATGTGCGTCCTGTCCGGCAGCATGGAACCGACTTATCACACCGGCTCGCTCATCTATGTCAAGCCCTGCGCGCCCGAGGACGTGCAGGTCGGCGATCCGATCACGTTCGTGCTCAATGAGGACTTGGATGTCGTCACGCACCGCGTCGTCTCCATTGATGCGGAAAATCAGCACTTTTATACGAAGGGAGACGCAAACGATGCGCCCGACGGCGCACCCGTCTATTTCAAGAACCTCATCGGCCGCCCGGTGTTCACCATCCCGTACCTGGGTTATGTCTCGCACTGGGTCTCGAACCCGCCCGGCATGTATCTGGCCATCGCGCTCGCGCTCGTGCTCATCATCCTGACGTTCCTGCCGGATGTGCTGCGCAAAGCGTCGGAGGCGGACGCGCGCGACGCGGCCCGCCGCGCCGCGGACAAGCCCGGCGATGCCCCGGATGCCAAAAATTCCGGCGAAAATATGGAAAAATAAAGGCTCCGTGCAATATTTTTGCCTGTTCGTGCATTAACTTGGTGATTGCTGGCAGCGCCCGGCACGGTGCTGTTGGATATAGGAAGCTTTGAACAAATTTAAGGGAGGAAAACATTACATGAAGAAGAAAACTCTGACGATCGCCATCGCGCTCGTGCTCGTCGTGGCGCTGGCGGTTGGCGCGACGTATGCGTATCTGACGGCAAAGACTCAGACGGTTACCAACACGTTTGTTGCAGGTAAGATCATCGATCAGGATAGCCTGAAATTGTACGAGCACAATGCTGTTAAGGGCAATGACGGCACTTATACGCTTGGCAATGATGTTCTTGATGGTAGCGAAGGCAAGGCGGGTAACACCTACACCATTATGCCGGGCGTGAACCTGCCGAAGGATCCGACTGTCGAGGTTGCTGGCAATACGAGTACCGGTGAGTACTACCTGTTCGTGAAAGTAACTGAGGGCGCTGGTTTCAACAAGGGCATTCTGGGTTACAAGGTCACCGATAATTGGCTGCAGCTGAAGGATGCTGATAACAACGATGTGCCTGGCGTTTACGTTTACACGACTAATAAGACGAACGCTGCGATCCTGACTGGTAATCTTGCTGCGACGAAGATTCTGGCTCCGACTGCAGACGCGAATGATGCTGCGGACAACACCATCACGGTTAAGGATACTGATATTAGCGGCCTTAGCGCAACGGACTGCACGCTGATTTTCCAGGCTTACGCTTGCCAGGCTGCTGGCCTGACCCCGTACGCTGCTTATCAGGCGGCAACTAAGTAATTTCCCTCGCGATTTCCCTATGTAACTGACGCACAGAAGGCTGTGCGGAAAAATAGAAAAGGAGAACGCTACATATGAAGAAGAAAACCATTCTTGTGGCTGCCATCGCAGTCATGCTCGTCGCGGCGCTCGTCGTCGGCGGTACCCTCGCGTACTTCACCGATACGAAGTCCGCGGACAACGTCTTCACCATGGGCAACGTCGCGATCACGCTCGATGAGACGGACGTGAGCAATCCGGATGCGCGTACCACGAGGGGCAACACATATAATGTCTATCCCGGTCAGACCGTGAAAAAAGACCCCATTGTTCATAACACCGGCAAAAATGCGGCTTATATCCGTGCGACTGTTAACGTCAGCGACTGGATGAATCTTGTTGCCGCTTACTATCCGGACTTTAAGGAGACTTTCCCGAACGACGGTTATAAGGCCGCTCTGAACCTGCTCGTTGGTGAGCTGGGCAAGGGCTGGAGCGTTGTTGACGTTGTGGCTGGTGATACCTTTACGATTGGCCAGTTCGATGCAAAGTTTATCCTGAAGTATGATGGCACGCTGGCCGCTGGCGCGGACACTACGGCGATGTTCCAGAACGTCATTGTCCCGGCGGGCCTTGACAATGCGAATGCTTCTTCGTTCAGCTCTGTTAAGGTGGTCGCTCAGGCCATTCAGGCGGACGGCTTCGCTACTTGGGATGATGCCTTTAAAGCCTTTGATGCTGCTCAGAAGTAATTAAAGGAGAACGCTACATATGAAAAAGAAAACCATTCTTGTGGCTGCCATCGCGGTCATGCTCGTCGCGGCGCTTGTCGTCGGCGGTACCCTCGCGTACTTCACCGATAAAGGCAATGCGACCAACACCTTCACCGTCGGCGATGTGAAGATCAACCTGCTTGAGCAGCAGCGCAAGCTGGACAAGGACGGCAACAAGACCACGGAGCTCGAAGCCTTCAAGCAGAATCAGCACCTCTACCCGATCGTCGGCTCTGCGCAGGGCGAGAAGGATGCGCTTGGCATGCCGACCGCTAAGAACTATGTGGACAAGATGGTCACCATCCAGAACACCGGTTCTGAAAAGGCTTACATCCGCGCTTACTTCGCCATTCCCTCCGCGCTGGACGACGGCTATGAGACCTTCAACGCTGGTCTGAACGTCCTGCACTTCAACTTTGGCAATAAGGTTGAAAACGGCGTTATCACCTCTACCGAGGGCAAGGAGTGGCAGTGGACGCACGGCAGCAAGTGGAATTACTTTGAGACCACCATTGATGGCATCCAGTACAACGTCTACTATGCTGACTACTATAAGGCGCTCGACGCCCATGCTACCACCGAGCAGCTCGTGCAGGGCGTGTATCTGGACAAGTCCTTTGACATGCAGAACGGCACTCCCCGTGCGTTCGGTAAAGAATTCGCCGTTGACAGCGGCTGGGACTGGAGCAAGGTCTCCTGCCCGGTGTTCGCCGTTGCGGTTCAGGCCGAGGGCTTTGACAGCGCTTCTGAAGCTATGGATGCTGCTTTTGGCACAAACTACAACCCGTGGGGTGGCGCTGCTACCAACTGGCAGTAATTCCCCAACATTTTGACCCCGATGGGGCGGCGCTGCGCGCCGCCCCACTCGGAGCCTACGGGCCCGAAAGGGGCTGGCTTCCGTCCGGCGCAGATGCCGGCCGGGCCAAAGCTTCCCCGGCCCCTTTCAGCCCTTTATTCCCGGTTCCGTCCGGGCGCGGGCGGCGGAGCTGCCGCCGTCCGCGCGCAGACAGAAATGGAGATCCCACAAAAATTTCCTGCGCGCGCCCTCCCGGGCGCGGAGAATCCCTCAGCATCAAGAAACATTCCCTCGAGGAGAAAGGTGGTTTGTGCATGAAGAAGAAGTGGACCATCACGGCGGTGCTCGTCCTGGTGGTGGCGCTGCTTGCGGTCGGCACGTGGGCGTATTTCTCGGCCGTCGGCCGGGCGGATAACGTCATCACGATGGGCTCCGTCAAGCTTGCACTGCACGACGAGGACGGCACCGGCCAACCGTTTACGACGGTGAGCGCCATGCCCGGCAGCGTCGTGGACAAAGTGGTTTATGTGGAGAACGTCGGCTCCGGCGCGTTTTACACCCGCGTGAAGATCACGCCTGAGGTGGTCGCCGCGAATGGCGAGCTTGTCCCGCTCACGGACAGGAGCCTGCTCACGCTCGACCTGAACGACACTGACTGGATCCCCGGCGCGGACGGATACTATTATTATAATGGTACCCTCTCGCCGAAGGCTGCCACGTCGAAGCTCTTCAACCACGTCACGTTCAGCAAGGACATGGGCAATGAATATCAGAACACCACGGTGCATATCTACGTCACGGCCGAGGCCGTCCAGACGGCGAACCTGGACAAGTACGGCCCCATTGACGTGTGGAAGCACGTCGGAACGGTCGAGGTGAGCACTTCGAGCACGCAGATCGATCCGATCCCGACAGCCTGAGAAAGGAGGACGAAAACATGAAAAAACGTATTCTCTCGCTCGTCCTCTGCGCGGCCATGCTCCTGAGCATGTGCCTGTTCATGGGCGCCGGCGTTATGGACGATGCCTCTGATGCCCCGGCCGAGAGCACCGCCGCAGCCCAAGTCCAAGCGCCTCAGACAGTTGTGTATACGGCGGCCGGCCCGTTCCTGTCCGCTGTTTCGGTGCAGCCGGTTTTGCGTGCTGTGCGCGCCAGCGGTGCAAATGAACTCAAGGACGGCCTGAACCTGTCCAAGACGGCGACTGCCAATGCGGATGGCAGCTATAAGATCCGCATGGAGGCGTTTACGACCGGCAAAGTGACGACGACGACCTCGATCGAACCGTGTGACATCGTGCTCGTGCTCGAGCAGTCCGGCTCGATGGCGTATAATTTTGACGGGAATGAGACCAGCACGGATTCGGCCCGTCGCCAGTATGCCATGAAGCAGGCCGTGAACACGTTCATTGAAGCGGTGGCGGATAAGTATAACGCGGAAAAGTCCGATCACCGGATCGCGGTCGTGACTTTCAGCACGAACGCTTCCACGCTGATGGACTGGACGCTCGTGACCCCGGCCGAAACGGGCACGGCGGAAAGCCCGTCCGGCGAGACCGCGCTCAAGGCCAAGATCAACGGCCTCCCGTCGGAGCCGGAGGGCGCGACGAATGTCGCCGACGGCATGAAGCAGGCAGAGACGCTGATGGGCAGCGGCTACAATTACACGGGCAGCAACACGACGCGGCAGAAGGTTGTGGTCGTGTTTACGGACGGTGTGCCGACGCAGAAGCGCGATTTTGACACGACGGTCGCCAACGGCGCCATCCAGTCGGCCAAGGCGCTCAAGGACGCCGGCGCGACGGTCTATTCCGTCGGCATTTTCAACGGCGCGAATCCGGAGCAGCTCTACGGCGACAGCGGCTTCAAGTACAACAGCAACGGCCAGGTCGGAAGCTACTGGGCCAGCTTTAGCTGGTGGGGGATCGGAGACGTCAAGAACTATGACATCCCGGCCGGAAACCGCTTTTTGAACTACATCTCCGGCAACTTCCCGGATGCGACGGAGATCGGCATCCAGCGGTACGATTCCAGCTTCATCGGCATCGGCCATTATGGCTGGCAGATCACCAGAAATTTTGCCCGCGAGCAGTCCAACTACTACCTGACGGCGAACGATTCCGCCTCGCTGAGCAAGATCTTTACCACGATCAGCGAGAACATCGGTCAGGCGAGCATTGACCTCAGCAGCTCGACGGTTGTTAAAGACATTGTGACACCGTATTTCACTATGCCGGCGAACACCGCAGATGTGAAGCTTTACACCGCCGATTATAACGGCAAGAGCTTTGGCATGGAGCAGCCGGCCGGCAGCGACGTGCGGGCGACGATTGACGCAAAAACGAACACGGTGAGCGTGACCGGATTTGATTTCAATAAGTACTACGTCGCCGACAAGCAGCACGAGGGTACGTATGGCAAGAAACTGATTATCGAGTTTTCTGTGCAGCGAAAGCCCGGATTTGTTGGCGGCAACAACGTGCCGACCAACGGAGATACTTCCGGCGTTTACACGGAGAAGGGTGTTTCTGCTGGCCTGTTTGATGTTCCAAAGGTCAATGTCCCCATCATTGCACCGGAATTGGCCGGGCAAGACTGCCATGTCTATTATCTGGGCACGCAGCCGACGCCTGAGCAGATGTGCACACCGTATGACACCGCAGGGAGTGATTTCTCCTTTGTGAAAGTCTCTTATACGACGAGTGGTTCGGTTGATATGACGCAGGATGGCAGCTATACGGTGACTGCGACCGTTTCTCCCCAGGAAGAGGCTGCGTCGGATTCGGCTGGTGCATCATCCCAGCCGGCAACTGCCACGGCGACTTCTAATGTCTATGTTTACAAGCCGGAGCTGACCTTCAAGGACAGCGAGGGCTATTACGGCGACACCGCGCCCGGCTTTGACGGCAACCTGACCGCCACCGTGTGGAAGCACGGCGAAACCGAGGCCAATACTGCTGTGATGGGCGAAGCCCCTGAGTTGACGCTTACCTACACGCCGGACGCCGATGCTATCGTGGACGGCAAGATCAACACCCGGACGGACTTCGGTGTGGACGTGACTGTGAAAATTGACAATACTGATGTGACCGGAAAAACCGCGTTCCTTCACACGAATTGTGCTGGCAAGACTTGTGTGCCCCCTGCTGACAAGGAGTTCCTGGTTCATGTCAACACTTGCAGCCTGACCATTTCCAAGACGGTGACCGGCCAGAACAACGGACAGTCCTTCGTGTTCACAGTGAAGGATGCAAACGGAAATGTGATTACCACCGTCGCGGTCAAAGGCGGAGCGAGCAAGACCATTACGGGTCTGCCGATCGGTACTTATACCGTTACGGAAGATACCCAGTGGTCGTGGCAGTATAACTTGACATCCGGAAACGATGTTACAAAAGAACTGAAGGCCAATGCTGCGGAAGATTACGCGGCAGCAGACTTCACCAACGAATATAAAGGCACCAACTGGCTCACGAGCATTGCCGACGTGATCAACAAGTGGGTCAGCGCAACCCAGATCCAGCAGATTCCGGCTCCGGGCGCGAACTGAATAGGAGGGATGACACATGAAACGTATCTTTAACGGTTCAGGCGGGAGAAAAGCCGCGCTCATCCTCTCCCTGTGCCTGATTTTCGCGCTGGCAGTCGGCACCACGGTTGCCCTGCTCAAGGCGAACACCGCTCCGGTGACGAACACGTTCACCGCCGCCAAGTCCGATATCAAGATTAATGAGAACGTGGAAAACGGCAAAAAGTCCAGCATCCAAGTTGAAAACATCGGCACGGCCACGTCCTATGTCCGCGTCAAGCTGGTCATGAACTGGGTCAGCGACGATGATAGCAAAACCATTTCCGCCACGCCGGTGAATATCACGGTCGATTACGACAACACCAAGTGGTTCGAGCAGGGCGGCATCTACTACTACAAGACGCCGGTCGCACCGAAAGATGCGGAGACGGGCAATGTCACGAGCAACCTGCTGAAGACCCCCATCACGCAGCCGGAAGGTGCTCCCGATGGCTATCACCTCGAGGTCACGGTGCTGGCCGAGAGTATTCAGGCCGCGCCGAGCAAGGCCGTGACAGATAGCTGGCACGTGGGCGTTGACTCTGTAACCAGTGAGTTGACACTGCCCCCGGTAACCCCGGCACCATAAGGAGGGCAACGGTATGAAACACAAAAAGCTTACCATGATCGTCGCCCTCGTGCTGGTGGTCGCGCTGGCCGCCGGACTGGGCATCTGGGCGACGGGCGAGGAGAACATCCCCACCGTCACGTACTATGACGGCACGGACGGCACCAACGCACACTTCACCTTCACCCACACCGGCAAGGGCTCGGACACGAACCTGTTCCCGAACTTCTCCGACTGCATGCCCGGCGACAGCCTCACGCAGACCATCCGCGTGCAGGCCGACAGCAAAAACGGTGTGCAGGGCGCAAAGATCTATCTGCGCGCGGAGATCGACGGCGACGCCTCCGCCAAGGAAGGCTCCGCCATCACGTACAACGATGTGCTCAATCACATCAGCATGACCGTGTCGAAAAACGGCGTCGTGCTCGCGTCCAACAAGACCGCGAAGCTCTTCAGTCAGCTCGACGCGAGCGAGGGCCTCAAGAACAACGTCTTCATCGCCGAGGTCAGCCCCAAGACTGACCCGGTCGATCTGGACGTGACCATCGAGGTCGACCCCGCCATGGGCAACGCGTTCCAGGAAGCGGCTGCGCACATCACGTTCGTGTTCTCCGTCGAGGACAACGAAGTACCGCCCCCGCCGCTGGAGCGTGAGAAGCACGACGCGTACATCGTCGGCTACCCGAACGGCGACGTCGGCCCGCTTGACCCGATCACACGTATGGAGGTCGCCACGATCTTCTACCGTCTGCTGCAGGACGATGCGCGCGAGCAGGTCTGGTGCACCACGTATCCGTACCCGGATGTGGAGGCCAACAGCTGGTACAGCAACCAGGTCGCCACGCTGACGAACGCCGGCATCCTCGCTGGCTTCCCGGACGGCACGTTCGGCCCGGCGAAGCACATCACCCGCGCGGAGTTTGCGACGATCGCGGCGCTGTTCTTCCACGCGCCGGAGGTTGAGGGCGACGCATTCTCTGACATCTCCGACAACTGGGCGCGCGAGTACATCAACCGCGCGGCGGCCCTTGACCTGGTCAGCGGCTTCCCGGACGGCACGTTCCGCCCGGAGCAGGAGATCACCCGCGCCGAGGTCATGGAGATCATCAACAACGTCCTGTTCCGCACGCCGGACAAGGATCACTTCCTCCCCGACATGGTCACCTGGCCGGACAACAGCAACCCGAACGCCTGGTACTATGAGCCCGTGCAGGAAGCCACCAACAGCCACGATTACGAGCGCGTGAACAACACGTCGCCCGAGACGTGGACGAAGATCACGCAGCAGCGTGACTGGGATGCACTTGAGGCCGAGCTGGCCCAGAAGTACCCCAACCGCTAAGCGCACGGCGCTGACGGAAAACCAAACCATAGCGAACACCCCCTGTGCACGGCACGGGGGGTGTTTGTTTTTTGCACGACGAGTGCGTGCTTTGAGGCTTTGCGTCCCTACTTTCAGGCACGGGCGCGTCTGTCAAGCGCCGGGGGACGGATGGGCGCGCGATCTCAGCGCCATGGGTCAACCTACCCGGCAAGGAAAGACCACGATCCGGCAAGAAAGCCCCCGCGATGACGGCGCGCGCACAAAAAGCGCCCCGGCGGTCTGCCGGGGCGCTGGTGTAGGATGCGTTTATCAGCCCAGATACTGCTTGTCGTAGTTGTTCTGGATGCAGGAGATGACCTTCGTGATGACGGTGTTGAACGGGGTGGGAACGCCCAGCCGCTCGCCGTAGCGCGCGATGGCGCCGTTGAGCACGGAGATCTCCGTCTGGCGCTGGTGCAGTACGGCGTCCTGCGCCATGGACGGATAGTAGTTGCCGAGGTTGGCGACGATGTTTGGCTCTTCCTTTTCCATGAGCGGCCAGAGATCGCCGATGCCGAGCGCCTGCGCGACGGCGCAGCCCTCTTTCCAGACGTGCATGACGATGTCGTGGCCGTAGGGGTCGGCGAACGTCTCCTTCACCTTCAGGCGCATGACGGCGCTCACGCCGTTGTAGCCGCTGTTGGCGATGACTTTCTTCCAGATGTACGGACGCACATCTTCGTCAAAGCTCGCGTTGCAGCCGCCCGCCTGGAAGCATGCCTCGAGCGCCTTGCCGGCGGCGTCGGCCTTCGGGTTGTTGTGCACGGCGCCGAAGTGCATCTGGATGCCCTTTTCCGGCTTGCTCACGCACACGCCGGGGCCGGCCAGCTCCGTGCCGATCAGGCCGCTGCCGTAGAGAATGCGGTCGGTCTCCACGAACTGGGCGAGCACCTCGTCGTTGCCGAGGCCGTTCTGCAGCGAGACGACGACCGTCTCCGGTCCGATGCAGGGCATGGTGTCGGCCATGACGTCCGCGGTCTGCGTGGCCTTGACCATGAGGATGACCATGTCCATGGTACCAATGTCGTGCGCGGTGGCGCTCGTGTGGAAGCCGGTGAGCACTTCCTCGCCCTCCGGCGTGCGGAAGACCAGCCCGTCGGTCGCGATCTTGTCCATGTGCGCTTTGTACTTATCGACGAGCCAGAGCTCGGCGCCGCCCTTGCGCAGGTAGGCGGCGAACACACTGCCGGCAGCGCCGGAGCCGATCATTGCAATTTTCATGCGTTTGCCTCCTTAGCAAACCGCCGGCCGGTTGTTGGCCGGCCGGCAGAGAAAATTCGGGATGGGAAATTACTTCAGGTACTGCTTGTCGTAGTTGCCCTGGATGCAGCGCACGACCTGGGACAGAACCTTGCACACCGGGGTGTCGATGCCCAGCTGCTCGCCGTACTCGGCGATCTTGCCGTTGAGCACGTCGATCTCGGTCTGGCGGTGATTGAAGAGCATGTCCTGGCACATGGACGGATAGTAGTCCGCGATGTTGGTGACGATGTCCTTGTGATCGTGGGCGATGAACTCATCAGCGTCCATCGGCACGCCCTTGGCGGTCGCGACCGCGCAGGTCTCACGGATGACGCTGTGGAACAGCCACTGGCCGAACGGATCCGCCTCGACCTCGCCGATCTTCAGACGCAGGACCGCGCACACGGTGTTGACGGTGGCGTTCACGCAGACCTTTTTCCAGATGAACTTGTAGATGTTGTTGTCGGTGCCCGGCTCGCCGTCGCGCCAATAAGCGTCGCAGCCGCCGTCACGGTAGCACTTGAGCATCTCGGTGCAGGCTGCGTCGGTGAGCTCCGAGCGGACCGCACCGCCGAAGTTCATCTGCACGCCGCCGGCCGGGGTGGACACGCAGTGTGCGGGTTCGGGCAGAGCCGTGCCCAGCACGCCGGAGCCGATGATGCAGCGCTCTTTCGGGAAGACCTTGAAGAGGTTGTCATCGTTGCCGAGGCCGTTGATGAGGGAGACGGCGACGGTCGTGTCGCCGACGACGGGCATGGAGTCCTGGATGGCCTGCTCGAGCTGGGTCGCCTTGGTCATGTAGATGATGACGTCGACCTTGCCCTCTGCTGCGGCCGCGTCAGCAGCGGTGGTGTAGGTGCGGAAGCCCTTGAGCTGGTAGTCGTAATCCTTGTAGCCGCCATCTTCCTCCTGATGGATGGTGAAGTGCATGCCTTCCTCGGCGACTTTCTTCATGTGGGCCTCGTAGCGGTCGATGAGGATGATGTCCGCACCGCCCTTACGCAGGTAAGAAGCGAAGACGCTGCCGGCTGCGCCGGAACCATACATTGCAAATTTCATAACTTTTTCTCTCCTTTTCTGATTCTGTTTGCGATATCTTCGGCCGCTGCAGGCGGATGCCTGACGGCGGGTTACCGAACGGTGTTGGTGAGGGTGCCGATGCCCTCGATGCTGCAGGCGACCTCGTCGCCCGGGTGCAGCCACTTCGGCGGGTCAAAGCCCATGCCCACGCCGGCCGGCGTGCCCATGGAGATGATCGTGCCGGGCCGGAGCGTCATGCCCTGGCTGAGCTCGGCAATCACGTACGGCACGTGGAAGATCATGAGTTCGGTCGTGCTGTTCTGCCGGAGCTCGCCGTTGATGCGGCTCTGGATCTTCCACGGCTTGCGCACGTCGAATTCCTCCGGCGTGACGATCCACGGGCCCATCGGCGTGAAGCCGTCGAGGCTCTTGCCGCGGTACCACTGCTTGTGCTGGTTCTGGATCGTGCGCGCACTCACGTCATTTAAAATGGTGTAGCCGAACACGTAGTCCAGCGCGTCTGCCTCGGTGACGTTGTACGCCGCCTTGCCGATGATGACGGCCAGCTCCGCCTCGTAGTCGAGGTCGGCGACCAAATCACTGTGGCTGAGGATGTCGCCGCCGGGGGCGACGGCTTCGTCCACGCGTTTGGAAAAATAGATCGGGAACGTGTCCGGCGCCTTGACGCCCTTGCCGGCGACGGATTCGCTCTCCTTGGCGTGGTCAAAATAATTGATGCCCAGGCAGATCACGTCCTGCACCGGGCGGGGGATGGGCGCGAGCAGCCGCACGCTCTTGAGCGGCAGGGCCTCACCGCGCAGCACGGCGGCAGTGTCCAGCACCGGCCAGATGCCGATGAGCGTCTGCATGTCCGCACAGCCCAGCACGGGATGCACGGCAGTGCCGGCCGCGTTGAGCAGACCGACGGCGCTGCGGCCGTCTTTTTCAAATGTCACGAGCTTCATAGCGTGCGCGCTCCCCTCAAAATCGACATTGGGCAATGGATGTGTACGCAAAAATGATGGTTAAAAATTCATCAATCGCGTTCGCTGGGTCTGTCACCTCGTGTCAAAAATATGCCAATCTCGCTTGACAAAAATTCGACAAAAGATTCGCACTCCCAGCGTTGTTATGATAGCACGAAAGTGTAGACGCCGCAACTGTTTTCTTTCTGTCAGAGCGCCAAAATCACGCAAAAGATTACAAAAACGCCAGAATCAGAGTGCATAAAAATACATGCAGGATTTTGTGCAACTCGACAATTTTCAGAAAATGACTGAAAAAAATTGGGGATTGGAAGAGGCTGTTATTGACTTTTGCGTGTGAGAGAATTATAAATTTACTATCCCGAGTTGTTAACGACTTGTTCATAAATTAACACATGGGTGTGGATTTCGAGCCCTGTCCCGGTTGGTAGGAGAGCACGAGGCAGGATTGAAATAAAAGAGAGAAAAGAAAAAAAGAGCAAAAAAGAGCAAAAAGAGAGAGGTAAAAAATGGATAACAAAAAGCTCAAGAGCAGCTGGGCAGCCGCCTTCACCGTGGCGTCTGTCTGGTTCGGCACCCACGTGGGCGCCGGCTTCGCAACCGGCAACCAGGTCGTGAACTATTTCGTCCAGTATGGCTGGACCGCGGCGATCTTCCCGCTGCTGGCCATGGGCATTCTGGCCGTCGTCATGTACATCATGATGAAGTTTGCCAAGCTCAACGGTTTCGACAACTACAAGGACACCTATCGCGCCCTGTATCCGAAGCCGTGGATGGAGGTCTTCTTTGAGGTCTTCTACATCATCATCATCCTCGCGGCGGTCGCTTCCTGCGTTGACGGCGCCGGCGGCATCGTCAAGAGCCTGATCGACCTGCCCGATATCATCTGCAACCTCGTCATCATCGCCCTGCTGATCCTTCTGTCGATCTTCGGCGTTGACCTGATCATCAAGGCTTCTACCGTTCTTTCCACCGCGATCCTGATCGTCACCGCGATCTTGGTCATCATGGGCTTTGTCGTTCCGATCGACGCGGTTGCCCAGGAGCTGGCCACTGAGAACGCGGCCTACGCTTCCATCCCGGCCATCGCTGACGTCACCTCCCAGAAGGGCCTCGAGGGCGTCTGGCGCGGCGTGTTCGTGTACGCTGCTTTCCAGTGCGTGTCCGTCCCGGCCATGATCGCCGCTTCCACCGAGCTGACCCACAAGGGCGTCAAGCGCGCCAGCATCCTTGGCTGGCTCATGAACGGCGGCGCGCTCGCCGCTTCCGGTGCCATGCTGCTGCGCTGGTACCCGATCCTCTGCGCCATCAAGAGCACCGGTGTTGATACGGTTGCCAGCATTGCAGCCCGCCATATCGGCGATGTCATGAAGCTCCCCAACCAGAGCGTTGTCACCCTCATGGGCAGCGGCTACACCTGGCTGTTCGTCGTGTACACCATCCTGCTGTTCTGCGCGTTCGTGTCCACGTCCGTCACGCTGGTCTACTCCATGATCCAGCGCTTCGAGGGTCACTGCTTCCCGAAGGCCATCAAGAGCAAGGCTGCGCGCAGCGTGATCGTCGGCCTGATCGTCATCGGCCTGTGCTATGCAGTTTCCCTGCTCGGCCTGTCGACCATCATCTCCAAGATCTACGGCTATGACGGCTACTATGCATTGATCGTTGTTGTGCTCCCGGCGTTCATCTGGGGCATCCCGAAGATCAAGAAGCTGTCTGCCGAGAAGAAGGCAGAGCTGTCGGAGTGATCTGACCAAGGCGCAACTCTCCAGCGTCCCGATTAAGAAATATGGACCGCCGCGTTTGCGGCGTCATAGAGAGGCAACCCCGCAGGCTTCGGCCTGCGGGGTTGTCGCTGCCTGTAGAGCATCCGTGACGACTGGGTGATGAGATAGAGCCGCAGGGGAGCCCGAGGGGGCAAGGCCCGCCTCGGATGCAATGGACCGCGGATACGCGGAGGCAACCCCGCAGGCTTCGGCCTGCGGGGTTGTCGCTGTTTTGTAGTGAGTTAGTGGCAGCGGAGCAATGTGACAGAACCGCAGGGGAGCCCGAGGGGGCAAGGCCCGCCTCGGATGGAATGAGCTGCAGAGATAAGATTTGCTGCGCATTTTTTAAGCCTTCTCCTCAAGGAGAAGGCTTAAGGTGCGGGTCGGCACGCCGCGCACCCGGCAGGGAAAGGCGTTGAAAAACCGCCCCGCAAGTTATAAGACTTGCGGGGCGGTGTGGATTTTTGCTTGTGGTCAATGTGCATTCCGGCGCGGGCAGCGCTCATTTCCAGCGCCACGTAAACGGCACGAACAGCAGCAGCAGCGGGAAGATCTCCAGACGGCCGAGCAGCATGCAGATCATGAGCACGATCTTGCTCAGCGGCGAGAAGATGGCGAAGCTCCCGGTCGGGCCCACGAGGGAGAGCCCCGGCCCGACGTTGGACAGGCACGAGAGTGCGGCGGTGAAATTCGTTGTGAAGTCCAGTCCGTCGAGCGACACGATCAGCCCCGCAATGAGCAGGATGATGATATAGAACGTGAAATACGTCAGGGCGTTGTAGACGGTCTGACTGTCGACCGGCTTACCATCGAGCCGGACCTCTTCAATGCAGCGGGGGCGCAGCATTTTCTTGACCTCGATCGTGCAGGACTTGAACAGCAGCATCACGCGCGAGACTTTCAGACCGCCGGCAGTGCTGCCGGCGCAGCCGCCGACAAACATCAGCAGCACGAGCAGGAATTTGGAATACTCCGGCCAGAGGTTGAAGTCGGCAGTCGCAAAGCCGGTTGTGGAGATGATGGATGTGACCTGGAAGAAGGAATAGCGCAGGGCGTGGCCGACGCCGCCATAGAGATTGCGGATGTCGAATGCGATCGTGAGGACGGCGAAGGCGATCACACCGAGGAACCAGCGCAGCTCCTCGTTGCGCAGGGCGGTGCGGATGTTGCCGAGCAGAATGAGGTAATACAGGCTGAAGTTGACGCCGAAGAGTATCATGAACACGCCCACGACGATGTCGATATAGGCGCTGTTGTAGTAGCCGATGCTCAGCGCGCGCGTGGACAGGCCGCCGGTGCCGGCGGTGGCGAACGCGTGCAGCAGCGCATCGTAAAAGCTCATGCCGCCGGCGATGAGCAGAACCATCTCCACGAGCGTGAGCGCGATGTACAGCAGGTAGAGGATGGAGGCAGTCTTGCGGATGCGCGGCACGAGCTTGCCGACCGTCGGGCCGGGGACCTCGGCGCGCATGATGTGCATCGACCGGTTGCCGCTCATGGGCAGCACGGCCAGCACGAACACGAGAATGCCCATGCCGCCGATCCAGTGTGTGAACAGCCGCCAGAACATACCGCCGCGCGTCATGCTCTCCGGCGATGTGACGACGCTGGCACCGGTTGTGGTCAGGCCCGAGATCGTCTCGAACAGGGCGTCAATGTAGTTCGGAATGTCACCGGTGAGCACGAACAGCAGGGCGCCGAACAGCGACATGGCGATCCACGACAGGCCGACGATCAGAAAACCGTCGCGTGCGGTCATGCCGCCGGATTTGGCGCGCACGCGCCACATGGCCAGCCCAATGCCGCCGGTGACGGCAATCGTGATCAGAAACGGGACCGGAGATTCATCATAGACCAAGGCTGCAATCATCGGCAGGAGCATCAGCGCGGCCTCGATGCACAATACGCGGCCGACGACCTGCCCGATCATTCGAAAATTCATGGTTTTGCCCTCTTTGTGGTTTCGTTATCCGAATACAGTATTATACGCCGGTTTGCCTGGTTTGGGAAGCCCCCGGCGCTCAGAACATGCCAAGAGATTTGAACAGAAACACCCATAGGAACATGGTCAGCATGCTCACGGCCGAGGTCACGACGACGATGTCGCCCGCAAGCTCCGCATCGCCGCCCATCTGCTGCGCCATGGTGAAGGAGTTGACGGCGGTCGGCGAGGCGAACACACCCAGCAGCGACACGAACGCCGCGTCCCGGAAGCCGAGCAGCGCACCGAGTCCGAGAAACAGCGCCGGAAACACGATGAGCTTTGCCGCCACGACAGCCGTGAGCTCGCGCACGTAGCGCCGGATGCCGGAGAATTGGAAGAACGCGCCGAGCAGAAACAGCTGCAGCGGCGATGCGATGGCGCTGACGTTCTGGATGGTCTGCTCGAGAATGTGCGGCAGACGGATGCCGGCAGCCAGCGTCAGGATGCCGAGCGCGGACGCGATCACGAGCGGGTTTTTCACAATCTGGCCAAGGACGTGCAGCGGCTTTGGCCTCTGCCCGCGGAATACCTCGAGCACGATGATGGCCAGCATATTGAAAATCGGCACGACGATCGCAATCATGATTGAGATCGTACCGAGCTGGTCGGCGCCGAGCAGCGCCGTCGCCACGGGGATGCCCATGATGACGTAGTTGCTGCGGAACATGCCCTGGATCATCACGCCGCGGCGCTCCGGCAGCTTTTCCATGAGCAGCGTATAGCCGAGCGCCAGCGCGAACGACAGCAGCACGCCGCCCACGGCATAGGCCATCAGCAGCGGGTCAAACGAGCCGGACAGGTCGGAGCAATATACATTATAATAAAGCAAACACGGCAGAAAAATACGGAATGCGATCTTGTTGATGGCGGAGATCTCCTCGCGGCGGATCCAGCCGAGGCGGCGCGTGCCGTAGCCGAGCGCCATGACCAGGCACATGGGCAGCACGGCGTTTGCCGAGATCATCAGGTTTTCCATACTTCGCCCCCGTTCGTCAAGAAGTCGCTAAAATAACAGTTTACCCCATGCGGCGAGAAAACGCAAGTGCCCCGTTGCCGCGCGGGGCGGAACGTGGTATAATCGCAGCATCTTGATGAAATTTGACGCGGGAGGTGCAGCGATATGACGATCGAGCAGGCCATGGAGCTGATCCATGGCGTGGAGTGGCGCGGCTCGCGTCCGGGGCTCTCTCGCGTGCGCGAGCTGCTGCACCGCTTGGGTGACCCGCAGGACGGACTGCAATTCGTGCACATCGCGGGCACGAACGGTAAGGGCAGCACGGCGGCGATGCTCGCATCGATCCTGCGCGCGGCAGGGTACACGACGGGGCTGTTCACGTCGCCGTATCTCGAGCGCTTCGCTGAGCGCATGCAGGTCAACGGCGCACCGGTACCGGACGCGGAGTTTGCCGCCGTGTGCCAGACGCTGCAGCCGTGTATTGCCGCCATGGACGACCCGCCGACGGAATTCGAGCTCGTGACGGCGGCGGCCATGCTGTGGTTCCGGCGGCGGGGGTGCGATGTTGTGGTGCTGGAGGTCGGCCTCGGCGGCCGGCTCGACGCGACGAACGTCATCGCCGCGCCGGCGTGCGCCGTCATCACGAACATCGGCCTCGACCACACGGAGATCCTCGGTGATACGCTCGCGCAGATCGCGCGCGAGAAGGCGGGCATCCTCAAGCCCGGCACGTGCGCCGTCAGCTATCCGCAGGTGCCGGAGGTGCGCAGCGTCCTGCGCGAGATCTGTGCGCAGCGGGGCATCCCGCTCACGGAGGCGGACGCGTCCGCCATCGTGCCGCTGACCGACAGCGTGGACGGGCAGACCTTCGCCTACCGCGGCACGGAATATGCGCTGCCGCTGCTGGGGGCGCACCAGCTGCGCAACGCGGCCGTCGCGCTCGAGACGGTGGCGGCGCTGCGCGCGCGCGGCTGGCGCATCCCGGACGCGGCCGTGCACGCGGGGCTGGCGCAGGTGCGCTGGCCGGCGCGGTTTGAGCTGCTGCGGCGTGCGCCGTGGTTCGTGCTCGACGGCGGGCACAACCCGCAGTGCGCGCAGACGGTCGCGGACAATCTCGCGCGCTATTTTCCCGGCCGGCGCATCACGCTGCTCGTGGGTGTGCTGGCGGACAAGGATTACCCCGCCATGCTCGCCGCGCTCAATGGGCAGGCGGCGGCGTACATCGCCGCGACGCCGCGCTCGCCCCGCGCGCTGCCGGCGGCGGAGCTGGGGGAATATTTGAAACGATTCGGAAAACCGGTTGCGGTCTGCGCGGACCCCGCGCAGGCGGCAGAGCTGGCGCTGGCACACGCGGCGCCGGAGGAAGCCATCTGTGCGGTCGGCTCGCTGTACATGGCGGGCGCGATCCGCGCGTATCTGCGGAGGGAGAACGATGAGAATTCTGGGCATTGATTACGGCGACGCGCGCATCGGGCTCGCGCTCTCGGACGCCTCGGCCACGCTGTGCGGCCGGGCATGGACGCTCACGGAGTGGAACCTCGACCGGGCGGTCGACGCGATCGCGGACGTCGTGCGCACCGAGGGCGTGGAGCGCATCGTGCTCGGCCTGCCGAAAAATATGGACGGCACCGAGGGCCCGCGCGCGGAAAAGAGCCGCGTGGTCGCGCAGCGGCTCACCGACGCGACGGGGCTCGAGGTCGTGCTCTGGGATGAGCGGCGCAGCTCCATCGAGGCACACGGCATCCTGCACGCCAACGGCCGCCGGGAGAAAAAGCACCGCCAGACGGTCGACGCCGTGGCGGCGAGCCTGATCCTGGAGGGCTACCTCGGCACGCTGCACTGAGGCGGGAGGCGAGACGATGCGAAAGAGAAACATCGCCGTGCTGCTGCTCGCGGCACTGCTGCTCGCGGGCCTGACCGGCTGCGCGCAGCGGGGCGACACGTCGGGCGTGGAGATCGTCGCCGGCACGTCGGAGCGGTTTTCGGACGAAGATATCCGCGGCGCGATGGACGCGGCCATGCGCGCGTTTCACCGCGGACACAGTGGCTGCACCATGGTGCGCCTGGCGTACAACGAGGCGTACCAGACGTGCTGGCTGGCCGGCGCGGGCGCGGAGGACGACGGCAGCACGATCGTGCTGCTCGCGAGCGTGTATGCGCGCGCCCCGGGGCGGCGCAGCGGCCTGACCGCCGGCGAGACCTATACCGACTGGCCCTTCGTGCTCGAGCGGCGCGGCAGCGGCTGGCGCGTGGTCAGCAGCGGATATTGAAGATATAGCAAGGGCGGACGCCAAACGGCGTCCGCCCTTGTTTTCTGTTCGCTTCACATTTCCTCGACGGTCAGAATGTCTGGCAGCGCGGTCAGATCGTTGCGCAGGTCGCCGGGCCGGAGCGGGGCGCGGCTGTGGATGGGGATGAGCGCGCAGTAGTGGTGCGGCGCGTCGGGGGCGTCGGTGTCCGCGATGCGGCTGATCTCGAGATTCTCGATCTGGACGCGGCGCTCACGCAGCAGGGCGAGCACGGACTCCATGCACACGGCGTGCGCATACTCGATGTAGAGCGTGAGATCGGTGCTCTTGCTCGTGAGCTTGAACTCCAGCCGGATGAGCACCAGCTCGACCACGAGCACGACGAGCGTGGCAAAGGCCGCGCACTCGACATAGCCCGCGCCGCAGGCGAGGCCGATGATGGCCGCGGCCCAGAGCCCGGCGGCCGTGGTCAGGCCCTTGACGCGCTTGTCGCGCGTGACGATGATCGTGCCTGCGCCGATGAAGCCGATGCCGGAGATGACCTGCGCGCCGAGACGCGCGACGTCGGTAAACAAATGCAGGGAGAGCAGCAGGTACTGGCTTGTGAGCGTGGTGATGGCAGCACCGAGGCAGATGAGGATGTGCGTGCGGAAGCCCGCGGGGCGGCGCTTCGTCTCGCGCTCGGCACCGATCACGCCGCCGCAGACGACGGCCAGCGTCAGCCGGACGAGAATGGCCCAGAAGCTCAGGGTGCGGATGGGGTCAAAACAGTGCAGCATGGCACAGCCTCCTTTCTCAGATCTCTTCGATGAGGATCACACCGTCGAGCGCCGACAGCTCTGCCAGCAGCTCGGGATGGTCGCGCCGGTCGGGCAGCACGGCGCTGAACTGGCACAGGAAGTTCGGCAGCGCGGCCGAACCGCTGCGGTTGACCTCGAAGTCAAAAATGCGCACGCCCTGCGCGCGCAGGTGCCCGACGACGGTGCCGAGCTTTTCCATGCTCTCGATCTCGAGGCTGATGTTCATATGGTGTGCGCGGCGGGTCATGCGCCGCTCGAGCGGCGGCAGCGCGTACATACACGCGATCATGAAGAGCATGCTGATGAACGCGCAGGCATAAAACCCCGCGCCGATGGCAAGGCCGAGACACGCGCTCGCCCAGAGTCCGGCGGCGGTGGTCAGGCCCTTGACCTGCTGGCGGGCGGTGATGATGATCGTGCCCGCGCCGAGAAAGCCGATGCCCTTTGCGGCCTCGGCGCCGAAGCGCGACACGTCCTGCGTCGCGCCGATGCTCTCGGCGAGCGCGCGCCACGGTCCGTGGAGCATCTGGTTGAGCTGCAGGCTCAGCAGCACGGTGAGCGTCGCGCCGAGCGCCGTGAGCATATAGGTGCGAAAGCCGGCGGGGCGGTTTTTGCGCTCGCGCTCAAGCCCGATCAGCCCGCCGCAGAGCACGGCGAGGAGGATGCGCAGCATCATCGTGACGATATTCAGTTCACGCAGGTAGGAGAGTACGGACGCCATGGATGCGGTTCCTTTCTGAGTTGTTCACAGGCTGCCGCTGCGCGGCTTGCCGGTGCTGCTGCGCACGATCAGGCGGCTGCGGTATTCCACGCGGTTGATCGGCTGATCCTCCCGATCGTTCGGCCCGCCCTCAATGCGCTCGAGCAGCAGGTTGAAGGCGCTCTTGCCGTGGTTGAATGTGTAGTTTTCCACACTTGTGAGCTGGATGCGCTGATAGCCCGAGCTCGTGACGTTATCAAAGCCGCAGAGACTGAAATCCTCCGGCACGCGGTAGCCCTCGCGCACGAGCGCGTCGAGCACGCCGTAGGCCACCATGTCGTTGATGGCGACGATGCCGGTGATCTTGTCGTTGCGCAGGCATTTATAGGCCAGCTCCATGCCCGAGCGGTACTCCAGGTCGGGCGTGGAGATCTCCGCCTCGAGCGAGTTGACGTGCGAGCAGATGGTCACGCTGCCCTCCGGGCACCACATGCGGTAGGCCTCCTGCAGGCCCTGTGCGCGGCGCATGCGGGAGATGTGGTGCTCGTTGAGCGCCGTGGACAGGTAGGCGATGCGCTTGTGGCCGAGGCCGATGAGGTGCTTGGCCACGAGCTGCGCTGCGCCGAAATTGTCCACGTCCACGGTGTCGATGCCGCAGTCCGTGACGCGGTCGCCGACGGCGACGATGGGCACGCGGCGGCTCAGCTCGCGTACCTTGGCCGGCTGCGTCGGCGTCATGGCGAAGATGATGCCGGCCACGCGCGAGAAGTCGAGCGTGTCGAGCAGGTGGCTCTCCGTGCGGGGGTTCCAGTAGGTGTTGTAGATCGCGGTCTGGTAGCCGGCCGCGCTGGCCGCAGCGTCGATGCCGGAGATCATCATCGTGTGATAGGGGTTCGAGACCGACGGGGAAAGGATCGCGATCTGTCTGCCGGAGCAGCGGGCCGACGGCGTGCGGTAGCCGATGCGCTCCGCCTCGGCGAGCACGCTCGCCACGCGCTGCGAGGAAAAGCGCTCGAGCGACTTGCCATTGAGGATCATGGAGACGCTCGCGGTCGAAACGCCGGTCGCCTCTGCAATGTCGCGCAGGGTGGGTTTGCTGCTCATAGGCACCTCCGGTGACAACACGAGAAAGGAGATCTTTGTGTTGAAAAATTAAGCATTTTTCGGTGAAAAATCGCGCTTTTGCCTTTGCAGTTTCACCAATTTCCAAGAGGAGTATATAGCGAAAACAGAAAAATGGCAAGGAAAATTTCCGTTCATGTTGACGGCATCGCACAAAAATGTTAACATTTTTCACAGAGAGCCGTTAAAATGACGGAGAAAAATTCAACGCTTTTTAAGCAGAAAGGAACTACCTTGAAGAAATTTGTTGCTATGCTTCTTGCGCTGGTCATGGTGTTCGCACTGTGTGCCTGCGGCGGCGGCGGCGATAAGGCCGGCGCGAACGATGATTACCACCTCACGCTCAAGCTCAGCCACGTCTTTCAGCCGAACGAGCAGCTCACGATCGAGATGCAGCAGGTCGCCCAGCGCATCAAGGAGCGCACCAACGGTGCCATCGAGATCCAGTGCTACGACTCCGGCCAGCTCGCCGTCTATAAGGACAACATCGAGCAGGTCGTCAACGGCGCCGACTGGATCGCCTGCGAAGACCCCTCCTACCTCGCCGACTACGATATCGACTTCGAAGCCCTCATCGGCCCCATGATGTACAACAGCATCGACGAGTACTCCTACGTCTGCCAGTCCGATCTGGTAAAGGGTATGTGCCAGAAGCTCGAAGATAACTACGGCATCCACGTGCTCGCGCTCGACTTCAACGTCGGCATGCGCTGCCTGCAGACCAACAAGGTCATCAAGACCCCCGCTGACCTCAAGGGCATGAAGATCCGCGTGCCCAACAGCTCCATGTACATCAACTGCCTCACCGCCATGGGCGCCACGCCCACCGGCATGCCGTTCTCCGAGACGATCTCCGCCGTGCAGCAGGGCGTCATTGACGGTCTGGAAGGCAACATGAACGCTTACTCCAACAACGGCAGCGCCGAAGTGTGCAAGAATATGTCCCTGACCAACCACCTCGTGGGCACCTGCGGCGCCTACATCAGCACCAAGGTCTGGAACAGCATCCCGGAAGAGTACCGCACCATCATCCAGGAAGAGTTCACCAAGGGCGCTAAGGAACTGACCGACTTCACCAACGCCTCCTTTGCCGAGACGAAGGCCAAGCTCGAGAAGGAGCAGGGCTGCTCGTTCAACGAGGTCGACGTCGATGCGTTCCGCGCTGCCGTGCAGCCGGAGTTTGATCGCATGGTCAAGGAAGACGGCGTGACGCCCACCTTCTACGAGCAGGCGCAGGCCATCCTCGCCGAGTACCGCCAGGCCAACAAGTGAGCGCTGCGCGCTGACGGACGGCCGGAAGCCCCATACCGGCTTTTTGTGCCGGGTGTCCCGCACATGCTGCCGGACACCCGGCATTGCTGAGCAAAGCCACAGAAAGCAGAGGAAAGCAAATTTGAAAAATGCACTGAAAAATCTCGACGCGTATATCGCGGGCGCGATGATGATCGTGACAATCGTGCTCGTCATCGTCAACGTGATCACGCGAAAACTGTTTAACTATATCATCATCTGGAGCGAGGAGATCGCCACCTCCTGCTTCGTGTACTCGGTGTTCATCGGCGCGGCCTATGCCTACCGCAAGCACCAGCACGTCGGCGTCGATCTGCTCGTGGAGCGGCTGCCGGCCGGCGCGCGCAGGGTCGTGCATCTGATCACCAACGCCCTGCTCGTGATCATCAACGGCTACATCACGGTGCTCAGCGTGCAGTTTATCCAGTCGTCCTGGATCAAGCGCATGCCGATCACAAAGCTGCCGTCCTCCGCGGTCAGCACGGCGCTGGTCATCGGCTTCGGCCTGATGACGATCTACTCGCTCGTCATTTTCATCAAAGACCTCAAGAGCGGCAACAAACTTGACGGGGAGGTGGACGCATGAGCACGTTCCTTTCGATCCTGCCGATCATCATCGCGCTCGTGCTGTATTTCACGGGCATCCCGATCGCCTACGCGCTCTTTGCCGCGGCGCTGACCTATTTCGGCTTTATTGACACGACGACCGTGCCGTACCTGCTGATGCAGAAGTTCATCACGTCCACGCAGTCGTTCCCGTTCCTCGCGATCCCGTTTTTCATCATGTGCGGCTCGATCATGAACTACGGCGGCATCAGCGCGCGGCTCATGGACTTTGCCGACGCGCTCACCGGGCATCTGCCCGGCGGCCTTGCGCAGATCAACGTCCTGCTGAGCATGCTCATGGGCGGCTGCTCCGGCTCGGCCAACGCCGACGCCGCCATGGAGTGCAAGCTGCTCGTGCCCGAGATGGAAAAGCGCGGCTACGGCAAGGGCTTTTCCGCCGCGATCACGGCGGCGTCCTCGTGCGTCACGCCCATCATCCCGCCCGGAATCAATCTCATCGTCTACGGTCTGATCGCCGGCGCATCCGTCGGTCAGCTCTTTGCTGCCGGCTACATCCCCGGTCTGCTTATGGCTGTGACGCTGATGATCGCCGTGGCGATCATCTCCAAAAAGCGCGGCTACGCGCCGTCCCGTCCCCGCCGTGCGACGCTCGGCGAGATCGGCCGGCAGGCGCTCAAGTCCTTCTGGGCGCTGTTTTTCCCGCTGGGCATCATCATGGGCATGCGCTTCGGCATCTTCACGCCGACGGAAGCCGGCGGTGTGGGCGTGCTCTACTGCCTGATCGTGGGCAAGTTCGTCTACAAGGGCCTGAAAAAGGAGCACTTCATCCCCATCCTGCGCGAGACCATTTCCGGCACCGCCACCGTCATGCTCATCATCGTGTCGGCGACCGTGTTCGGCTACTACCTCAACTGGGAGAACATCCCGACCATGCTGCTCAACGCCGTGACGAGCTTTGCCAGCAACAAGTTCCTTGTGCTGCTGGTCATGAACGTTGTGCTGCTCATCGTCGGCATGTTCCTCGAGGGCGGCGCGGCGCTCATTATCCTCGCCCCGCTCATGGTGCCGATCGTGAAGGCCGCCGGGATCGACCTGGTGCACTTCGGCATCGTGTGCAACGTCAATATCATGATCGGCGGCCTGACCCCGCCGTTCGGCTCGATGATGTTCACGTGTGTGTCGATCACGGGCTGCAAGATGCAGGAGTTTATCAAGGAATGTGTGCCGTTTATCATCGCGCTGCTCATTGCGTTGCTGCTGCTGACGTACATTCCGGGCATCTCGATGCTGATACCGAATCTCATTTATTAAGGGAGACAATTGCATGAAAGTTATGGCACACCGCGGCTACAGCGGTGCTTATCCGGAAAACACGATGCTCTCGTTCCGCGAGGCGGTCAAGGTCGGCTGCGACGCGATCGAGATGGACGTGCATGAAACGCGTGACGGGCGCCTCGTCGTCATCCATGACGAGCGGCTCGACCGCACGACCGACGGCTCCGGCCGCATCTGCGATCACTCGTTCGCCGAGCTGCAGCAGGTCAACGCCGCTGCACGCTTCGCGGGCAAATACGCCCCCGAGCGCATCCCGTCGTTCGACGAATACTGCGAGTGGGCGTCCGGCGAAACCGTCGGGCACAACATCGAGATCAAGACCGACAAGATCTACTACCACGACATCGAGCGCAAGATCTGGGCGACCATCGAGCGCTACGGCCTGGAGAAGAAGGTCATGTTCTCGTCGTTCAACCACATTTCGCTGCGCCGCATCCTCGAGATCAGCGGCAATGCGGTCGAGGTCGGCGCGCTCGTGCTCGAGGACAGCATCGGCGGCTTCCCCGGCTACTACTGCCAGCAGGCGGGCTTTGCCTGCTACCACCCGCCGATTGAGATCCTCACGGACGAAAACGTGCGCGACTGCAAGGAGCACGGCGTGAAGATGAACGTCTGGACCGTCAACGACATGGCCGGTCTGGAGCAGCTGCACCGCTGGGGCTGCGAGGGCATCATCACGAATTTCCCCGGCGTGGCCAGCGGCTGGCTGCGCGCGCAGGGTGAGTGAGCCGGACGCGGCGGAACCAAAAACGGATACAAGAGGCGGCGCCCCCGGAGCAGATGCTCCGGGGGCGCTTTGCAGCTTCCAACGAGTAAAAAATCCCTCCGGCAACCGCATAGCCGGAGGGATTCTCGTTTACGGGATCAGATCTTCATGCAGACATCCCATGCGCGCCAGATGACGGTGCGCAGGTTGCCGATGGCAACGCAGTCGCCCACGCGGTGGACCTGCTTGTTGTCCTTGCCGCCGACCGGAGTCGGGATGAAGCCGACGCCGTTGACCACGTTGTCGCACGCGACGAAGGTGCTCTCGCCGGTCTTGACGTTCTTGACGGTGCAGCCGGTGTCCGTGATCTCGGTGACGGTGGACTCGAGATAGGTCGGGACCTTGTGGTACTCCATCGCGTCGCGCAGGAAGGAGGTGTTGGCAAGGCAGGTGGCCTGTGCCGCGACCAGGTCGTTCGCGTACTCGACGATGATGGGGTGCTTGCCCTGAAGGACAAGGTCATACGCAGCTTCGCAGGAGGACTGGCCGCCGCCGATGAACAGGACCTTGTCGCCGACTTCCTTCTTGTCCTTGAGCAGCTCGGTGAACGTGAGCGTCTTCTCAAAGCCGGGGATGGACGGCATGGTGCGCGGGATGGAGCCGCTGGCGACGATGATCTCGTCAAAGCCGCGCAGGGTGTTCACGTCCGTGACCTCGGTGTTCAGGCGCACGTCGATGCCCTCCTTGGCGACCTCGTTGAGGTACCAGCGGATGAGTTCCTTGTCGTTCTCCTTGAAGCTCATCGCGGACGCGGTGAGGAACAGGCCGCCGAGCTCGCCGGTCTTTTCAAAGATGACCGGGTTGT
>OIAF01000061.1_pt1 | contig 48591 bp, 44 predicted proteins | sample 1580751 | NCBI WGS metagenome assembly OIAF01 (sample SAMEA3882511, study PRJEB24775) | human gut metagenome | biome: human-associated habitat; feature: intestine environment; material: feces | place: Netherlands | collected 2009/2010
ACACGACGGAGTAGCGCAGCGACACCGGGAAGTCGGCGCCGGCCTGACGCTTGATCTCCTGCACGATCTCGACCGGGAAGCGGAAACGGTTCTCGAACGAGCCGCCGTACTGGTCGGTGCGGTGGTTCCAGTTGGCCATGGTGAACTGGTCAAGCAGGTAGCCCTCGTGCACAGCGTGGATCTCGACACCGTCGATGCCGGCGGCGCGCAGCTTCTTGGCGGTCTGGCCGAAGGCGTAGACCATGTCCTCGATCTCCTTGACCGTCAGCGGGCGGGACATGACGTCCTCCTTCCAGCGGTTCGGCACCTCGGACGCGGAGGCGCAGATGTACTGCACGTCCACGATGGGGCTGGCGATCTTGTTGAGGACGTTGTTCTTGGCCAGCTTCGTCATCCAGCCGTTGATGGCCATGGAGCGGCCCATGCCGGCGGCGAGCTGGATGAACAGCTTCGCGCCCGTCTTATGGAACTCGACCATGTACTCTTTGAGCTGCTTGAACATCTGGTCGTTCTGGTACAGCCACTTGCGGCCGGGGATGCCCAGCGGGTCGCGGATGCACTGCATGCCGGGCAGGATCAGGCCCACGCCGTCCTGCGCGCGGTTGAGCAGGAAGTAGGCTGCTTCCTTGTCGAAGTGGTTCGGCTCCATCCAGCCGAACAGGGACGTGCCGCCCATGGAACACTGCACGATGCGGTTTTTGATCTCCACATTGCCGATCTTCCAGGGGGTGAACAATGCGTTGTACTTTTCGTTCATTGAATACGCTCCTTCTATTTTTTAGGTCTCCACAGACCCGGGTTTACGTTCTTCCGGGACATGGATCTCCCGGATGGTAAAGTCCTTGCCGGACAGCACCGTTTTGTTGAAGCTGTTGCAGTTCGGGCAATGGCCGTTACATTCGATCACATTGAAGATCTCGTCGCAGTCCTCGCACTCGGCCATGCCGGGCACGATGTTGACGATGAGCTTCGTGTTTTCCAGCGGCGTGCCCTTCACGACGGGGGGATAGAGCTCCTCCACATACTCCGGGATGACGAGCGACAGCTCGCCGCAGTCGGCCACGATCTCGGAGATCTCGTCGATGTGGTTGGCCGCCGCGTAATCGGTCACGGTCTGGACCATGGCGCGCACCACGCCGATCTCATGCATGGCGCTGCTCCTTATCTGCCGCGCGTCTTGCGCACGAGGCGGCCGATGGCGGCGGGGGTGTTGCCGGCCACGGTCAGCAGCGTGCGGAAGTATTCGCGGCCGTGCGTGTCGTTGACCTTCTCGAGGCGGATGGCGTCGAACTTGCACTTGGTGGTGCAGATGCCGCAGCCGATGCACTGGTCCTCGTTGAGGACGACCGCGCCGCAGCCGAGGCAGCGCTCGGTCTCCTTCTTCATCTGCTCCTCGGTGAACACACCGCGCAGATCGTGGAAGGTCTTCTTCGCCTCTTCGGCGGAGCCGTCGTGCGCGTGCTGGCGCGGGGTGTTGTCAAAACTCTCGATCGGCACGGCCACGGTCGCGGGATCGAGCGACTTGTAGTCGCGGTGGTCGCGGCCGATGAGCTGGCTCTGGCCGGGGTGCACGAAGCGGTGGATGGACACGGCAGCCTCTTTGCCGGCGGCGATGGCGTCGATGGCAAACTTCGGCCCGGTCACAAGATCGCCGCCCGCGAACACGTCGGGCTCGTCGGTCTGATACGTTGCGGGGTCGACGAGCACGGTGCCGCGCTTGCCGAGCCGGAGCTTCGAGCCGGCGTCGATGCCGCACAGGTCGATCTGCTGGCCGATGGCCGAGATGACGGCGGAGACCGGCAGCGTCTCATATTCGCCGGTGCCGACGGGCTTGCGGCGGCCCTTCTCGTCGGGCTCGCCGAGGGTCATGGTCTCGACCTTGATGGCCGTGGCCTTGCCCTTTTCGCCCAGGATCTCGACCGGGGCGCACAGGAAGCGGAACTTCACGCCTTCGGCCTCGGCCTCGGCAACTTCTTCGTCCGCTGCGGGCATCTCCTCGCGGCCGCGGCGGTAGAGCAGCGTCACGTCCGCACCGCGGCGCACGGCGGCGCGCGCGACGTCGATGGCGACATTGCCGCCGCCGATCACGGCGACCTGCTTGCCGATGGTCGGGCGCTTGCCGAGGTTCACGGCGCGCAGGAACTCGACGCCGGTGAACACACCCTTCAGATCGTCGCCCGGGCAGCCGGCCGGCGTGCCCTTGGAGGCGCCGACGGCGAGGTAGATCGCCTTGTAGCCGTCCGCGCGCAGCGCGTCGAGCGTCATGTTCTTGCCGACCTCAATGCCGAAGCGGAACTCCACGCCGAGCTCCTTGAGCACGTCGATCTCCGCGTTGACAACGTTCTTCTCGAGGCGGAAGCTCGGGATGCCGAGCGTGAGCATACCGCCGGGCACGGACTCCTTCTCAAACACGGTCACGGGGTAGCCCTTGACGGCGAGGTAGTACGCGCAGCTCAGACCGGCAGGGCCGGCGCCGATGACGGCAATCTTCTCCGGGTACGGACGGCCGATCTGGTTGAGCATCTTCGGCACGAAGCGGGTGCTGGCCTCGAGATCCTTCTCGGCGATGAACTTCTTGATGTCGTCGATGGCGATCGGATCGTCGATGCTGCCGCGGGTGCAGGCGTCCTCACAACGCTTGTTGCAGATGCGGCCGCAGACGGCCGGGAACGGGTTTTCTTTCTTGATGAGCTCCAGCGCCTCGGTGTAGCGGCCGAGGGACGCGAGCTTGATGTAGCCCTGAACCGGGATGTGCGCCGGACACTCGGCCTTGCAGGGGGCGGTGCCGCTGGGCATGACGTCGGAGCGGGTCGTGCGGTACTCGGGGTTGTAGCTCGAGCGGTGGAACGGCACGCTGGCGTCGGTGTCGTAGGTGTCGGAGATGTGCGGATCGGTCGCGCAGCGCTTCTGACCGAGCTTGAGCGCGTTGGTCTGGCAGTTTTCGACGCACTGACCGCAGGCGACGCACTTTTCCTTGTCCACGCGGGCGATGTAGTTCGAGCGGATGGCACGCGGCGTGCGGAACAGCTCCGCGATGCGCAGTGCGAAGCACGAGCAGCCGCAGCAGTTGCAGATGGCGTTCGTGTCCTCAAAGCCGGGGGTCTGGTTGATCTCGTGCACGAGACCATTGTCCTCGGCGCGCTGGAGGATCTCATACGCCTCTTCCTTGGTCACGAGGCGGTGATACCCCTGCTCGGAGAAGCAGCGGGCGTTGTCGTTGAGGTACATGCACATATCCTCTTCGAGGTGGCCGCAGCCCTCGCCCATGAGACGGCGGGCACGGCGGCAGGAGCACGGACCGACGCTGATGGCGGTCGCGTTCTCGATGAGGGTGCGCACTTCGTCGTAGGAGGCGGCGTGCGAGTCGTTCTCGATGGCGCTCATGACGGGCATGACGCGCATGAAGAACATACCGGTCTTGCCGGAGTCGAGCATCGGCGCGAGCATTTCCGGACGGCGGCGGGTGTACGCCTCGAAGCTCTCGCCGAGCACGGGATACTTGTCGCACTGCTCACGGTTGGCAAGGATGCCCTCCATGATGCCCGGGACCCAGATCGGGTAGAAGTAGCAGCGCTTGCCGTCCACGTAGCGGTAGCGGACTGCGCCGGTCTTGCACAGCTTGTCGAGCTGCTCCTGCGTGAATTCCACGCTCTTTCTTGCGCGCTTGGCCACTTCCTCAACCGTGCGGTTGGTCTCCAGGCGCACGTGCATCATGATCGCACACATATCATCGTCGATGATCGGCTCGAGGATCTTATACTCGGGATCGTCATACGTGATGCCCATGTACGTCATGCTCTCAAGGCTGATCTTCGTGGCCAGCTTGAGAATATTCGGTCTTTTTGCCATGCCGTTTCCTCCTTCAATGTAGGGTGGTATTTAAAAGGTGTTCCCTGTCCCCTTATTGCTTGGGCGGCGCCGCGAATGCGCGCGTGAACTGCTCGCACAGCGCGTCGATGCGCGCGTGCCCGTCGAGCTCGTGCACGCTCGGCACGCCGACGGACATACGCTGGATGACGCCGAGGATCGCGTCGTAGGCGTTATAGTAGAGCATTTTGACATCGGCGTTGGGGTCGACCGTCCCGTCGGCGAGGCCGCGGCGGATGGCCGCTGCGATCGGGCCGGGGGCGACCTCATAGCGCTCCGGCGGGCGGTTGACGACCGCGTGCTGCCGGCCGGCGTTGCACAGCGCGACCTCCGCGTCGAGCGAGAAGCGGATGCCGGCAGGGTCTGTAAAGATCAGCCCCGCGTAGCTGCGCAGCAGCACGCGGATCTCCTCGATGCCGGTCATGCCCCTGCGCCGCTGCTTTGCCAGCGACTGCGCGGCCAGTTCCTTGGCCCTGTCCCAGTAGAGGTAGGCCGCCGCGATGACGAGCTCATCCTTGCCCGCAAAGTACCGGTAGACCGAGCGCTCGGTCAGGCCGGCGTGCTGCGCGATGTCGCGGATGGTCGTCTTTTCAATGCCGTTTTCAACAAAACACGCCAGTGCCGTCTGCGTTACGAGTGCGATATTCTGTTCCCGCACCTCTTGCATCGACATGGGCGTGCCTCCTGTCTGCTATATTTGTCAGATGGACTGACATTGTTATTATACCTGTTTTTTGCCGGTATTTCAACTGAAAGTTGCTCGTTTTTTAACGAGTTTGTCATACAAAAAACACCGGTATGGTCAAAAAACCACACCGGTGTACAGCTTGTCAAAAACAATGCCGGGGTATTGGGCGCATCGCGCGTGTCACACGGGGTAATCGCCGGAGAGCTTCTCGTCGGCGTTCGTGCCGGTGTCTCTGTTGCGGAAGAAGGCAAAATACGCTACCACGCACAGCGCCACGAGCGCGTAGGCAAAGACGATGACGGCGGTGTTGCCGGCCGCAATCTCGCTCTGCAGGCCGCCGATCTCGACGATGAGGATGAGCGCCGGCGTCACGAAGCGGATCATGACGGCGTAGACCTTCTTCAGCCAGCCGGACATGTGCGTGCCCTCGGCCTCGATTTCGGCCACGGCGCGCTTGGGCGTGATGAACCAGCCGACGACGATGCAGGAAAACAGCGCGCACACGGGCATGAGCACGGTGTTGGTCACTTCATCGAAGAACGTCAGCCAGTCGAGCCCGAACAGCGCGGGGCTGGATTCCTCGAGGATGGCGACATGGCCGAGCGAGATGCCGATCGGGATCGACACGACGAAGCACACGCACGCGACGATGAGCGCGGCGCGCGATGTCGCGGATGGTCGTCTTTTCAATGCCGTTTTCAACAAAACACGCCAGTGCCGTCTGCGTTACGAGTGCGATATTCTGTTCCCGCACCTCTTGCATCGACATGGGCGTGCCTCCTGTCTGCTATATTTGTCAGATGGACTGACATTGTTATTATACCTGTTTTTTGCCGGTATTTCAACTGAAAGTTGCTCGTTTTTTAACGAGTTTGTCATACAAAAAACACCGGTATGGTCAAAAAACCACACCGGTGTACAGCTTGTCAAAAACAATGCCGGGGTATTGGGCGCATCGCGCGTGTCACACGGGGTAATCGCCGGAGAGCTTCTCGTCGGCGTTCGTGCCGGTGTCTCTGTTGCGGAAGAAGGCAAAATACGCTACCACGCACAGCGCCACGAGCGCGTAGGCAAAGACGATGACGGCGGTGTTGCCGGCCGCAATCTCGCTCTGCAGGCCGCCGATCTCGACGATGAGGATGAGCGCCGGCGTCACGAAGCGGATCATGACGGCGTAGACCTTCTTCAGCCAGCCGGACATGTGCGTGCCCTCGGCCTCGATTTCGGCCACGGCGCGCTTGGGCGTGATGAACCAGCCGACGACGATGCAGGAAAACAGCGCGCACACGGGCATGAGCACGGTGTTGGTCACTTCATCGAAGAACGTCAGCCAGTCGAGCCCGAACAGCGCGGGGCTGGATTCCTCGAGGATGGCGACATGGCCGAGCGAGATGCCGATCGGGATCGACACGACGAAGCACACGCACGCGACGATGAGCGCGGCGCGCTTGCGGTGGGCGTGGAACTTCTGGATGACGAACTGCGTCACGACCTCGATCAGCGACACGACGGACGTGATGGCGGCGATGTCGACCATGACGAAAAAGGCGAACGACACGACCTGACCCACGCCGCCCATGGACTCGAACACCTGCGGCAGGATGATGAACATGAGCGCGACGCCCTTGCTGCTGCCGAGCAGCGCGGGGTCAAAGTGTGCCACCGACGGGAAGATCGCCAGGCCCGCGATGAGCGCCACGAGCGTGTCGAACACGCAGATCATGGCGGTGGAGCGCACGAGGTTGACTTCCTTGCCGGTGTAGGAACCGTAGGTGATCATGATGCCCATGCCGAGTGACAGGGAGTAAAACGCCTGCCCCATGGCCACGAGCACGGACTTGAACGTGATGCCGGAGAAATCGGGCTTGAGGTAGAAGCTCAGACCCTCACGCACGCCGCTGCCGAGCGTCAGCGCGTAGACCGCGATGGCGACGAGGATCAGAAACAGCACCGGCATGAGCACCTTGGAGGCTTTCTCGATGCCGTCCTTGACGCCGCCCATGATGATCGTCACACTCAGCACGAGGAAGATGGCCGTGTACAAAATGACCTCACCCGTGTTGACGGAGAACGTGCCGACGATGCCGGCGTTGCCGCTGAAGGAGTTGAGCGCGTACTTCGTCGTCCAGCCGCCGAGCACGGAGTAGTAGCAGATGATGAACGCGGGGATCATGATCGCCACGAGGCCGCACCAGCCGAGGTTCTTGTGGATCATCTTGTAGGCGGTCATGGGGTTTGCCTGCGCGCGGCGGCCGAGATAGATCTCGCTGAGCATCGTCACAAAGCCGATGAGCAGCACGCACGCGATGTAGATGAGCACGAAGGCGGCGCCGCCGTTTTGCGACGTCTTGTACGGGAAGCCCCAGAGGTTGCCGAGGCCCACGGCGCTGCCGGCGGCGGCGAGGATGAAGCCGATGCCGCTGGCGAATCCAACTTTTTTCTTTTCCATAACAGATTTCCTTTCTGTCCGTTTTTCTATACAACAAAAAATCGGCCCCGACCAAAACGGTCGGGGCCGACTCCTGGTATACCAAGTGCTGTCGTGTTATCCCGCGAATACCGGTTTGGCGCGTCCTGTTGGCGGCGTAATGCCCAGAATGCCGAGTATAGCAAAAATCGACACTGCAGCTACAGTGTCGATGGTAAGCAGGAGGGCGCTATTGTTGGTATTCGCGTCAGAGCATGCGAAGCCGGCCGCGCGCTTGGCCGCGGTGTTGCAGGGACGGGCAAAGAACGTGTGACGCATGGCTTGCAGCTCCTCTCAAAGGGAATTTGGCGTCATTGTACGCGCCGGTGCGGCGGTTGTCAACGGCGGAATGCTTTCGTATTTTTGATAAGGAAGTTTTAAATTTTTGAATCATTCAGCAAAAACCCCGGCGCGCGGGCCGGGCCGCGCGCCGGGGGATGGAAAACAGATCAGGCGTTCGCTTCGAGCTTGTGCAGCGCCTTGCGAAACTGTGTCGCAAACAGGATGGCCGTGCACGTGACGGCAATGACGTCTGCGACCGGCTCGGCCAGATACACGGCCGTCGTCTGGTCGGGCAGCAGCGCCGGCAGCAGATAGATCAGCGGCAGGAGCAGCACGAACTTGCGCAGCACGGCCACGATGATCGAGCACACCGCGCTGCCGATGGACACGAACGTCATCTGGCAGGCGATCTGGATGCCGAACAGGAACAGGCCCGCGCAGTAGATGCGCAGCACGCGCGCCGTGAAGGCGATGAGCTCCGCGTCCGGCGTGAAGATGCGCGCGAACAGGCCAGGGAAGAGCTCGATGAGCAGCCAGAGTGAGACGGAGTAGATCAGGCACACCTTCAGCAGCAGGCGAAACGTCTCGCGCACGCGGCCGGTGTTCTTTGCGCCGAAGTTGTAGCTCGTGATCGGCTGCGCGCCCTGGCCGATGCCCTGCAGCGGCAGCATGGCAAACTGCATCACGCTTGTGAGGATCGTCATGGCGCCGACGGCGATGTCGCCGCCGTACTTGAGCAGGGAAGCGTTGAAGCACACGGAGATGACGCTCTCGCTCGCCTGCATCGTGAACGTCGCGAGGCCGAGCGCCACGCACGGCAGGATGAGCTTCGGCGAGACGAAGAGATTTTCCCGCCGCAGGCGCAAAAACGCCTTCTTCCCGCACAGGAACACCAGCACCCACGCGCACGAGAGCCCCTGCGAGAGCACGGTCGCCAGCGCCGCGCCGCGCACGCCCATGCCCAGCGCGAAGATGAAGATCGGGTCGAGGACGATGTTCGCCGCCGCGCCGATGAGCACCGTGTACATGCCCACCTTGGCAAAGCCCTGCGCCGTGATGAACGCGTTCATGCCCAGCGTGAGCTCGACAAAGAGCGTGCCGAACGCATAAATATGCAGGTAGTCGGCGGCGTAGTCAATGGTGTTCTCGCTCGCGCCGAAGGCGAGCAGTGCCTCGCGCCCCCAGAGGAGCAGCACCGCCGTGAGCACAATGGAGATACCGATCTGCAGCGTGAAGCAGCCGCCGAGCGTCTTTTCGGCGCTGTCCATATCGTCGCGCCCCATGTAGATCGACGCGCGCGGCGCGCCGCCCGAGGCCGTGAAGCACGCGAAGGCCGACACGATCAGAATGATTGGCAGGCACACGCCCACGCCCGTCAGCGCGAGACTGCCGACCTCCGGAATGTGGCCGATGTAGATGCGGTCGACGATGTTGTAGAGCATGTTCACCAGCTGCGCGATCACCGTCGGGATCGCGAGCCGGCGCAGGAGCTGTCCGACGGGCTCCGTGCCGAGAAATGTTTTGTCCTGCTGCATTTAACTTTCCTCCCTGTTGGCCATACGGTCAAGATTCTGCGCGAACGCTGTCAGACAGTGCTGGAACGTTTCGAGCGCATCGGGCGTGAGGCCCGTGGACATCTGCGCGACGAACTGCTCCTGCAGCGCCTGACCGCGCGCGACGATCGGCGCCGCCTTGTCCGTGCACACGAGCCGGCAGCGGCGCCGGTCGCCGGGGTCGCGCGTGCGCAGCAGGTAGCCCTCGCGCACGAGATTGTCCACGTGGAACGACACGATGCCCGGCTTGAGCTTCCGGTACGTGCAGATGTCGCGCGCGGTGTCCAGCCCCGGATTGTTGGCCAGAAAGAGCAGAATGTCCACGGCGTTTTGTGCCATGTCCAGCTCCGCGCTCAGCGGCTGCATGACGGCGGCGTAAGCGTCGAGGATGCGGCGCGTGTACGTATAGACCTGCGATGCAGTGAGCACGGCGGTCACCTCCCGAAAAATAGTTTAATTTTGAACGATTTTGTATTATATCAGCACCCGTCCGAAAAGCAAGCGGAAAATTGTGAACATTTGCGCGTTGACAACGGCACGATTGTGTGTATAATTGTATACAATAATACAAAGCAACAGAAAGGAGCCCCACTGCCATGCTTGAAATATCCGGAAAGACGAATTTGCTGGAGCAGAATGCGTATAAATATTCGCTCCAGGACGTGGCGGAGCCGAACCTCCAACGCGACATCTACACGCAGGGAATGGTGCCGAAGGTGCCGTTCAACCACCGGCGCGTGCCGATGAACATGCCCGAGGAGATCTGGATCACGGACACGTCCCTGCGCGACGGGCAGCAGTCCGTGGAGCCGTACACGGTCGACCAGATCGTCAATATTTATAAGTACCTGTCGCGGCTCGGCGGGCCGTACGGCATCATCCGGCAGACAGAGTTTTTCATCTACAGCAAGAAAGATCGTGAGGCGCTCGAAAAGTGCATGGAGCTGGGACTGAAGTTCCCGGAGATCACGACGTGGATCCGCGCCACGAAGGAGGATTTTCGCCTTGTGCGCGACCTCGGCATCCGCGAGACGGGCATCCTCGTCAGCTGCAGCGACTATCACATCTTCAAGAAGATGAAGATGACGCGCCGTCAGGCCATGGACTACTACCTCGCCACCGTGGCCGACGCGTTTGAGGCCGGCGTCGTCCCGCGCTGCCACCTGGAGGACATCACGCGTGCCGACTTTTACGGCTTTGTCGTACCGTTTGTCAACGAGCTGCAAAAGCTCTCGCGCCAGGCGGGCATCCCGGTCAAGATCCGCGCGTGCGACACCATGGGCTACGGCATCCCCTACACGGAGGCGGCGCTGCCGCGCAGCGTGGCCGGTATCATCTACGGCCTGCAGCAGTACTCCGACGTGCCGAGCGAGTGCCTCGAATGGCACGGGCACAACGATTTTTACAAGGCGGTCGTCAATGCCTCGACTGCGTGGCTCTACGGTGCGTGCGCGGTCAACTGCTCGCTGCTCGGCATCGGCGAGCGCACGGGCAACATCCCGCTCGAGGCGATGGTGTTCGAGTACGCGTCGCTGCGCGGTTCGCTCGACGGCATGGACCCGACCGTCATCACCGAGATCGCGGACTACTTCCAGCACGAGATCGGCTATGACATCCCGCCGATGACGCCGTTCGTCGGGCGCGACTTCAATGTCACGCGCGCCGGCATCCACGCCGACGGCCTGCTCAAGGACGCCGAGATCTACACGATCTTCGACACCGAGAAGCTGCTCAACCGCCCGGCGTCTGTGCAGGTCGCCAAGACGTCCGGCCTCGCGGGCATCGCCTACTGGATCAACCAGAACTACCACCTGACCGGAGATGCGCAGATCGACAAGCACGACCCGCTCGTGCTCGCGCTCAAGGGCTGGGTGGACGCGGAATACGAGGACGGCCGCCAGACCGTTCTGTCCGCCAAGGAACTCAACGCCAAGATCGCGGAGCTGGCCCCCGGCCGCTTCGCGCAGGTCTGACAGGAGGCGCCGCATGAAAGATTTCCGTACCGTTACGCTGGCCGATCAGGTGTTTGAGCGGCTGGAATCCGATATCATTCAGGGCGTGTACCCGCGCGGCGAGGTGCTCACGGAGCTCCGGCTCGTCGAGCAGCTCAACGTCAGCCGCACGCCCATCCGCGAGGCGCTGCGCCGCCTCGAGCAGGAGCACCTCATCGCCGACACCGGCAAAGGCTCCGTCGTGCTCGGTATCACGGCCGAGGATCTGGTGGACATCATGGACATCCGCTGCAAGATCGAGGGGCTCGCGTCCTACTACGCGGCGAAAAACGCTTCGCCCGAGGGCCTCGCGCGCCTGCGCCACATCATGGACCTGCAGGAATTCTACTTTGAAAAGCGCGACGCTGAGCACCTGCGCGAGATGGACGACCAGTTCCACGACGTTATCTGCGACATGGGCGGCCACGCCGTCATCAGCGACACGCTCGTCCCGCTGCACCGCAAGACCCGCCGCTACCGCAAGGCGTCCATCGCGGATGCTTCGCGCACGGCGCAGGTCGTGAAGGAGCACCGCGCCATCTTCGACGCCATCGCCGCCGGCGACGCCGACCGCGCCGCCGAGCTCACGACCGAACACACCATTCACGCAAAAGAAAGTATGATGGGGAGGCTGAAAAACCATGGGTGAGACCCTTGCTCAGAAAATCATCCGCGCCCACCTGCTGCACGGCGACATGACACCCGGCAGCGAGATCGCCCTGCGCATCGACCAGACGCTCACGCAGGATGCCACCGGCACGATGGCCTATCTGGAGTTTGAGACGATGGGCATCCCGCGCGTCAGGACCGAACTGAGCGTGGCCTATGTCGACCACAACACGCTGCAGTCCGGCTTTGAAAACGCGGACGACCACCGCTATCTCCAGACCGTGGCCAAAAAGCACGGCGTCTGGTTCTCCCGCCCGGGCAACGGCATCTGCCACCAGGTGCAGCTCGAGCGCTTCGGCAAGCCGGGCAAGACGCTCATCGGCTCCGACAGCCACACGCCCACCGGCGGCGGCATCGGCATGCTGGCCTTCGGCGCCGGTGGCATGGACGTCGCGGTCGCCATGGGCGGCGGTGCGTACTACATCACCATGCCGAAGATGTTCAAGGTCAACCTCACCGGCACGCTGCAGCCCTATGTCACGGCCAAGGACATCAGCCTCGAGCTGCTGCGCATCCTGTCGGTCAAGGGCGGCGTCGGCGCGATCATCGAGTGGGGCGGCCCCGGCATCGCGGCGCTGTCCGTGCCCGAACGCGCCACGATCACGAACATGGGCACCGAGCTCGGCGCGACGACGTCCATCTTCCCGTCGGACGACGTGACGCGCGCGTTTCTCGCGGCCGAGGGGCGCGCGGCGGACTTCACCCCCCTTGCGAGCGACCCGGACGCACAGTATGATCGCATTATCGACATCGATCTCAACACGCTGCAGCCCATGATCGCCTGCCCGCACAGCCCGGACAACGTCGTCCCGGTCGCAACGCTCGCGGGCACAAAGGTCGATCAGGTCTGCATCGGCTCGTGCACGAATTCGTCCCTGTTCGATATGCTCAAGGTCGCAGCCCTGCTCCGCGGCAGGACCATCGCCCCGGGCGTGAGCCTGTCCATCTCGCCGGGGTCGAAGCAGGTGCTGACCATGCTCTCTGACTGCGGCGCGCTCACGGACATCCTCGCCAGCGGCGCGCGCCTGCTCGAGTGCGCCTGCGGCCCGTGCATCGGCATGGGCTTCTCGCCCAACTCCGGCGGCGTGAGCCTGCGCACGTTCAACCGCAACTTCCTCGGCCGCAGCGGCACAAAGGACGCGCAGGTCTACCTCGTGTCGCCGGAGACGGCCGTCGCCGCCGCGCTCACGGGTACGATCACCGATCCGCAGACGCTCGGCCCCATGCCGGCCGTCACGCTGCCGGAACATTTCCGCATCGACGACAGCGCCGTGCTGCCGCCCGCCCCGGCGGACGAGGCCGACGCGGTGGAGGTGCTGCGCGGGCCGAACATCCGGCCTTTCCCGCAGAGTAAGCCGTTTGCCGATGCGCTCACGGCCGAGCTCGTGCTCAAGGTGGGCGACAACATCACGACCGACCACATTATGCCGGCGGGGGCGAAGATCCTGCCCTACCGCTCGAACATCCCGAAACTGTCGGAGTTCTGCTTCACAGTCTGCGACCCGACCTTCCCGGCGCGCGCCAGGGCGGCCGGGGACGGCATCATCGTCGGCGGCAACAACTACGGGCAGGGCTCGTCGCGCGAGCACGCGGCGCTCGTGCCGATGTATCTCGGCATCCGCTGCGTCGTGGCCAAGAGCTTCGCACGCATCCACGTGGCAAACCTCATCAACGCCGGCATCCTGCCGCTGACGTTTGAAAACCCGGCCGATTACGACGCGCTGCAGCCCGGCGCGCAGCTGCGCATCGACGGCATCCGCGCCGGAATGGCGGCGGGCAGCCTGATGCTCACGGACACGACGGCGGGCAGGTCTTACCCCGTCGTGTGCAGCCTCACCGAGCGGCAGCAGGCCATCCTGCTTGCCGGCGGGCTGCTCAACTACACAAAGGAGCATGCACTATGAACGATATTGACCGCGCCTGTGCGGCGTTTCGCGCGCTGCTGACCGAGCAGCAGGCCCGCGTCGCGGGCATGACCGCCGAGCGGGTGGACTATACGAACAAGGCGACCGTGACCATCGGCCTCGTGGACGGGGACGGCATCGGCCCGATCATCATGGAGCAGGCGGTGCGCGTGCTCGAGGCGCTGCTCGCGGATGAGATCGCGCGCGGCAGCATCGCCCTGCGGCGCATCCGCGGCCTCACGATCGAAAACCGGCTGGCCTGCAATCAGGCGGTGCCGGACGATGTACTGGAGGAAATTCTGGCCTGCGACGTGCTGCTCAAGGGCCCGACGACGACGCCCATGGGCGGTGGGCTCGAGAGCGCGAACGTGAAGCTGCGCCGCGCGCTCGACCTCTACGCGAATGTCCGCCCCGTGACCATTCCCGAGCAGGGCATCGACTGGACGTTCTTCCGCGAGAACACGGAGGGCGAGTACGCCCTCGGCAGCCGCGGCGTGGAGCTGCCCGGCATGGCCGTGGACTTCAAGGTCACGACCGACCCCGGCACGCGCCGCATCGCCCGCGCGGCGTTCGACTATGCCCGGCGCAATGGCAAGACGCGCGTGACCGTCGTCACGAAGGCGAACATCCTCAAAAAGACCGACGGTAAGTTTACCGCCCTCTGCCACGAGGTCGCCGCCGACTATCCCGAGATCACCGTCGATGATTACTACATCGACATTATGGCGGCGAACCTCGTCAACGAGCGGGTGCGCGGGCAGTTTCAGGTGCTGCTGCTGCCGAACCTCTACGGCGACATCATCACCGATGAGGCCGCGCAGTTGCAGGGCGGCGTCGGCACGGCGGGCAGCGCCAACATCGGCGACCGCTACGCCATGTTCGAGGCCATCCATGGCTCGGCCCCGCGCATGATCGAGCGCGGCATGGGCGATTACGCCAACCCCCAGAGCATCCTGCGCGCGGAGGTCATGCTCCTGCGGCACATCGGCCGCGCGGCCGCGGCGGACCGGCTCGAGGCGGCGCTCGACGCCTGCCCGGTCGTCATCACCGGACAGCCGGACGGCGCGACCTGTGCCGACTACGGCGACGGGGTGCTGAAGTTGCTTTGAACAAAAAAGCCTCGCAGAGTTTGCCGCCCGCAGGCGGCAAAGCATTGAAATCATTTTCTCTCGCGACATGTGCGTGAGAGAAAATACTTCTCAGGCTGCAAGTGTGGAATTTGTGCGCCAATGGCGCACAAATTCTGCGCGCAGCAGACTGCAAGCCTATTGTCGGAAACCCCTTCCGGGGTTTTCGACAGACGCAAAAAAGCCTGACGCTGCGGCGTCAGGCTTTTTTATATGCCGAAAATCGCTTTCCAGGCGATGAATCCCAAAGAGGTCTTGTGGTTATACACATCTTGCTTGTGCAAAGTACTTCGCAATTCAGCAGCCCGTCCCGGCGGCAATCACTTCCCCGGAATAATCCCCGATTTGCCCCTGCGTTCCGCACCATGTTTGTGGCTTTGGAAAACGCAAAAACATCCCTGTTTCTTGCGCTTGTGCGTAAAGTACTTTTATTAGTACCACTGATTCTTTTGCTGCCTCTTATATTGCCGGATCCGGTCGTTGCCGTTTACCTTGCAGAGCCGATTACAGATACACTGGCATGTACCGCAACAGTTACAATGTTTGTCAGATATTATCGAAAATACCTGTCATCTTTACAAAAATAACAGTAGATCGTCCATGCGGCTAGATAGAAAAAATCCGCCGCACTCCTGCTGGGAGCGCGGCGGAACTTTCTGGCGGATAGGGTGGGATTCGAACCCACGAGCCGCTTGCGCGACTACCTGATTTCGAGTCAGGGCCGTTATGACCACTTCGATACCTATCCATATATGTGCATTTTGCGAACGCACGGATGATTATAACCAATCCCGCGAAAAAAATCAAGTATGGCGGTGGAATTTCTGCAAATTCTGTTGTATAGTACTTTTGTTCGCGCCGATTCGCGGCGCAAATACGCATAAAAAGGACACCATCACCGTGGACGATATGAAAAAAGAGGCCGAACGGGAAGCGCGCACCATGTGGCAGTTCATCCGCACGTTTCTCAAGTGGCTCATCATCGCGGGCGTGACCGGCGGCATCGGCGGGCTGGTCGGCTCGGCCTTTCACCTGAGCGTGAACTGGGCGGCGACGCAGCGCGCCGCGCACCCGTGGCTGCTGTGGCTGCTGCCCGTGGGCGGCCTGCTCATCGCGGCCATCTACCGCCTGACCAAAATGGAAAACAAGAACACCAACGCCATCATCGACGCCATCCACTTCGGCGACAAGGTGCCGCTGCTGCTCGTGCCGGCGATCTATCTGTCGACCGTCATCACGCACCTGTTCGGCGGCAGCGCCGGGCGCGAGGGTGCCGCGCTGCAGATCGGCGGCAGCCTCGGCTGCTACGTCGGGCAGCTGTTCCACCTCGACGAAAAGGACATGCGCATCGCCACGCTCTGCGGTATGAGCGCTGTGTTCTCGGCTCTGTTCGGCACACCGCTGACGGCGACGATCTTCGCGCTCGAGGTTATCAGCGTGGGCGTGTTTTATTACTCTGCGCTCGTGCCGTGCATCGTCGCGTCGCTCACGGCTCTGGCGATCTCGAACGCCTTCGGCATCGCGCCGACGCAGTTTACATTCGCGCTCACGGCCGTGCCGAAGCTGCTGCTGCTGCGCGTGGCGGCGCTCGCCGCCGTGTGCTCGCTCATGAGCATCCTCTTTTGCGTGACCATGCACGGCACGGAGCGGCTCTTTACCAGCCGCATTCCGAACACGTGGCTGCGCATCGCCGCCGGCGGCGCGATCGTGGTCGTGCTGTCGCTGCTCGTCGGCACCGGGGACTACAACGGCGCCGGCATGGACGTCATCACCCGCGCCATCGAGGGCGGGCAGGCCGCGCCGGACGCGTTTTTCTGGAAGCTGCTGTTCACTGCCGTCACCATCGGCAGCGGGTTCAAGGGCGGCGAGGTCGTGCCGACGTTTTTCATCGGCGCCACGCTCGGCTGCGTGCTCGGCGGGCTGCTCGGCATCCCGGCCGGGTTTGCCGCGGCGCTCGGGCTCGTGTGCGTGTTTTGCGGCGCGGTCAACTGCCCGATCGCGTCGATGGTGCTGAGCATCGAGCTCTTCGGCGCGGGGCAGCTCGTGTACTTCGCGCTCGCGTGCGGCATCGCCTACATGCTCTCGGGCTACTTCGGGCTCTACAGCAGTCAGAAGATCCTTTATTCCAAGCTCCGGACGGAGTTTATCAACATCCACGCGAAATAAAATGCAAGCGCCATGCCCGGACACGAAACGTGTCCGGGCACTTTTTTTGGTCTGAAAGAAATTATATAATTTGCAAATAAATTTATATAAAAATGCTTGACAAAGTTATAAGGCGGGTGTACAATGCACAATGTAAGAAAAAAGAAAGCGGTGACCAACCGATGAAGAAAACACTATACAGCCTCATGCTCAACGAGGAGGTCGTGCGCGAGATCGACCGCATGGCCCACCGCATGGGCACGAACCGCTCGGCACTCATCAACCAGATCCTTGCCGACTACACCTCGGTCGTGACGCCGGAGCGCCGCATCGAGAACATCTTCCACGAGATCGAGCAGCTCGTCGCGCCGGCGCGCGACCTGGTGCCGTTTTTCGCGCCGCACACGACGAGCATGTCGCTCAAGAGCAGCTTGGAGTACAAGTACCGCCCGACGGTCAAGTACGAGGTCGCGCTCTACGGCGACAAGCAGGAGGGCCTCGGCGAGCTGGCCGTCATCTTCCGCACCCAGTCGGCGCAGCTGCTGCAGAGCATGACGCAGTTTTTCCGCCTCTGGAAGCAGATCGAGGACGCGCACCTGTCCGGCGTAGAACCGGATTACGCATTGTACGACGGCAAGTTCGTGCGCACGCTATCGCTTCCGCCGGATCACGACTACACGAGCGAGGAGATCGCCCGCGCGATCTCGGACTATGTGCAGCTGTTCGACCGGCTCATGAAGGCATACCTCGCCGGGAAGTACACCCCGCCCGAGATCGAAGCGCTCTACTGCGCGCAGCAGCAGCGCGCGCAGATCCTTATCTGATCCATTTGCAACCACTCATGAAAGGAGGCGCTGCGTGCCGGAACACGCAGCAACCCGACTATGAACGCTGATAAATTCACCCAAAAGACAATCGAAACCATCCAGACCGCCCAGAGCATGGCGCAGGAAAACGGCAACCAGTATCTCACGCCGGAGCACCTGCTCTATGCGCTCGTCGATGCCGACGGCGGCCTGATCGGCACCCTGCTCGGCCGCATGGGCGTGGACTGCAACGCTGTGCTCAGCGAGCTCGACACCGCCATCAATCAGCTGCCGAAAGTCTCCGGCGGCAGCGGCGAGGTGTACGCCTCGCCGGAAACGAGCAAGATCTTCAACTTCGCCGAGCGCGAGGCGAAGTCCGGCGGTGACGCCTACGTCTCCGTCGAGCACCTGATGCTCGGCATCTTCGCCAACGAGACCGCCGCCATCAAGCGCATCTTCAGCGCCCACGGCATCACGAAGGCGGGCTTTACGGCGGAGCTGAAAAAGGTCAAGACCGGCCCCGTCACGAGCGACAACCCGGAGGATACCTATGACGCGCTGAAAAAGTACGGCACCGACCTCGTCGAGCGCGCCCGTGAAGGCAAGATGGACCCGGTCATCGGCCGTGATCAGGAGATCCGCAACGTTATCCGCATCCTCTCGCGCAAAACAAAGAACAACCCCGTGCTCATCGGCGAGCCGGGCGTCGGCAAGACGGCCATCGCCGAGGGGCTGGCGCAGCGCATCGTGCGCGGCGACGTGCCCGAGGGCCTGAAGGACAAGACCATTTTCTCGCTCGACATGGGCGCACTGGTCGCGGGCGCAAAGTACCGCGGCGAATTCGAGGAACGGCTCAAGGCCGTGCTCGAGGAAGTGCGCAAGAGCGAGGGCCGCATCCTGCTGTTCATCGATGAGCTGCACACCATCGTCGGCGCCGGCAAGACCGAGGGCAGCATGGACGCCGGCAACCTGCTCAAGCCGATGCTCGCCCGCGGCGAGCTGCACTGCATCGGCGCGACGACGCTCGACGAATACCGCAAGTATATCGAAAAGGACGCCGCGCTCGAGCGCCGCTTCCAGCCCGTACAGGTCGATGAGCCGACGGTGGAGGACACCATCTCCATCCTCCGCGGCCTGAAAGAGCGCTACGAGATCTACCACGGCGTGCGCATCCACGACAACGCGCTCGTCGCCGCGGCCACGCTCTCCAACCGCTATATCACCGACCGCTTCCTGCCCGACAAGGCCATTGACCTCGTCGACGAGGCCTGCGCCATGATCCGCACGGAGATCGACTCCATGCCGTCGGAACTCGACGACCTGCGCCGCCGCATCATGCAGATGGAGATCGAGGAAATGGCCCTCAAGAAAGAGGACGACCAGCTCTCGCGCGACCGGCTCGAAAAGCTCACGCAGGAGCTTGCCGAGCTCAAGGACCGCTTCAACGAGCAGAAGGCCCGCTGGGAAGCCGAGAAGAACAGCGTCGAAGAGGTCAAGTCCCTCAAGGCGGACATCGATCACCTGCACGCCGAGATCGAAGAGGCCCAGCGCAATTATGAGTACGAAAAGGCCGCGCGCCTGCAGTACTCCGACCTGCCGAACCTCGAGAAGAAGCTCAAGGAAGCCGAGGCCGCGGCCGAGCGCCGCAAGAGCGATAACTCCCTCGTGCACGACACCGTGACCGAGGAGGAGATCGCCGGCATCGTCGCCAAGTGGACCGGCATCCCGGTGGCAAAGCTCATGGAGGGCGAGCGCGAGAAGCTGCTGCACCTTGACGAAGTGCTGCACCGCCGCCTGATCGGTCAGGACGAGGCCGTGGAGAAGGTCTGCGAGGCCATCCAGCGCTCGCGCGCCGGCATCAGCGACCCGAACCGCCCGATCGGCTCGTTCCTGTTCCTCGGCCCCACGGGCGTCGGCAAGACGGAGCTGGCCAAGGCGCTGGCCGAGAGCCTGTTTGACGATGAGCGCAGCATGGTGCGCATCGACATGACCGAGTACATGGAGAAATTCTCCGTTTCGCGTCTCATCGGCGCGCCTCCCGGATACGTCGGCTACGACGAGGGCGGTCAGCTCACCGAGGCCGTGCGCCGCAAGCCGTACTCCGTCGTGCTGTTCGATGAGGTCGAAAAGGCGCACCCGGATGTGTTCAACATCCTGCTGCAGATCCTCGACGACGGCCGCATCACGGACAGCCAGGGCCGCACGGTGGACTTCAAGAACACGATCATCATCCTCACGTCGAACCTCGGCAGCCAGTACCTGCTCGACGGCATCGGCCCGGACGGCGAGATCACTGCGGACGCGCGCGAGCGCGTGCAGGGCGAGCTGCGCCGTGCCTTCCGGCCTGAGTTCCTCAACCGTCTGGATGAGATCCTCATGTTCCGTCCGCTCACGCGCGACAACCTGTCGCATATCATCGACAACCTCGTCGCCGCCCTGCGCAGCCGCCTGGCCGACCGCACGCTGAACCTCGAGATGACCGACGCCGCCAAGGCGCTCATCATCGAAAACGGGTATGACCCGGTCTACGGTGCGCGTCCGCTCAAGCGCTACCTGCAGAGCCACGCCGAGACGCTCATTGCCCGCACCATCCTCTCCGGCGACCTGCACGCCGGCGACACGCTCGTCGTGGACGCCGAGAACGGCGCGCTTGTCTGCCGCGTGAAGGCATAAGGCATAAAAATGACCCCATGGGTCTGTGCACACTGCACAGGCTCATGGGGTTTTTGTTTTCTCAGGCTTCGGGCCGTTTCCGGCACAGGCGGAAGATCAGCAGCGTCAGCAGCGCGCCGCTCTCGGCGCCGCTCTGCGTGGCGGGTATGCACGAGTGGCCCCAGATGACCAACAGCCACACGGCAGCGCAGACCGTCAGGATGCGGCTGGCGCGGTGGTTCATTTTTCCTCCGCTTCCTTCTGCGCGCGGATCTTGTCCACCCAGCATTTGTGGCACATGGCGACGTAGCTGTCGTTGCCGCCGAGGAGGATCTGCCCGCCTTCGGTGATGACGCGGCCGGTGCCGTCGATGCGGGCGTTGACCGTCGCCTTGCGGCCGCAGGCGCACACGGTCTTGATCTCCGTGATGGAATCGGCCAGCTCCATGAGCCGCCGCGCGCCGGGGAAAAAGTGCGTCAGAAAATCCGTCCGCAGGCCGAAGCACAGCACGGGGATGTTCTGCTCGTCGACGATGCGGCGCAGCTGGTCGATCTGCTCCGGGGAGAAAAACTGCGCCTCGTCCGCGATGATGACATCGGCGTGGCCCGCGCGGGCAAACGTTGCGATGATATCTTCGTCAGGATGGATGACTTGCGCCTCGCGCTGCAGGCCGATGCGCGAGCGGATGATGTTCGCCCCGTCGCGGTCGTCGACCGACGGCTTGATGAGCCAGACCGTCATGCCCAGCTCCTCATAGTTGAACTGCGTGATGAGCGCCTGCGCGGACTTCGATGAGCCCATGGCGCCGTATTTAAAGTAGAGTTTGGCCATTTAATCCCGCTCCTTTACATAGGCCCGGATACGCTCCATGACAAAATCGAGTGCGACCTGATTATGCCCGCCTTCGGGGATAATAATATCGGCGTAGCGCTTCGACGGCTCGACAAACATCTCGTGCATGGGCTTGACCGTGGTCAGATACTGCGTGACGATCGACTCCAGATCGCGGCCGCGGTCGCGCACGTCGCGCACGATGCGCCGCAGGATGCGCACATCGGCGTCCGTGTCGACAAAGAGCTTGATGTCCAGCCGGTCGCGCAGCTCGGGCTCGGCAAAGATGAGGATGCCCTCGACGACGATGACCTTGGCCGGCATGACCGTGATCGTCTCGGCTGCGCGGTTGTGCACCGTGTAGTCATATGTCGGGCACTCGATGGCCTGCCCGGCGCGCAGCGCGTCGAGGTGCTGCACGAGCAGCGGTGTGTCGAACGCGTTCGGGTGGTCGTAGTTGAGCTTTTTGCGCTCGGCGAAGGGAATGTCGTCATGCCGCTTATAATAGTTGTCGTGGTACAGCACGCTCACATCGCCGCCAAATTCGTCGAGAATGCGCTGCGTGATGGTGGTCTTGCCGCTGCCGGTGGTGATGACGTCGCTCATGGTGCCGCCTCCCGTGTGTCGCTGTTTTTCCCCAACATTCTACCACAGGCGCAGAGCCGTTGCAATTTGACTTTTGCATTTTTTGCGGTTAAAATAAAACTGGCCGCGCACATGCGGCCAATCCTAAAAAATAGAAAAACGGAGGTAGTATCATGCCTGTTCCCACGCCGCATATCGCAGCCAAAGCCGGCCAGATCGCCAAGACCGTGCTCATGCCCGGTGACCCGCTGCGCTCGAAATTCATCGCCGAGACCTTTCTGGAAAACCCTGTGCTCGTCAACAATGTCCGCGGCGTGCAGGGCTACACCGGCACGTGGAAGGGCGTGCCCGTGACCGTGATGGCCTCCGGCATGGGCATCCCGTCAATCGGCATCTACAGCTGGGAGCTGTACAACTTCTACGATGTCGACAACATCATCCGCGTCGGCTCGGCCGGTGCGCTCGCGGACGACCTGAACCTCATGGACGTCGTCGCCGGTGCGGGCGCGTGCACGGACTCCAACTTTGCGCACCAGTTCGGCCTCAACGGCACGTTCGCGCCCATCGCGGACTACACGCTGCTCAGCCAGGCCGTCGCTGCGGCGGCCGCCAATGGCGTCACGCTGCACGTGGGCAACGTGCTCTCGGCCGACAACTTCTACGACGACGGTAGCGACGGCCCCGACCAGTGGAAGAAGATGGGCGTGCTCGCCGTCGAGATGGAGGCTGCCGGCCTGTATATGAACGCCGCCCGCGCCGGCAAGCGCGCGCTCGGCCTGTTCACGATCTCGGACCACATCTATCGCGCCGAGGAGCTCACGAGCGAACAGCGGCAGAATTCCTTCGTGCAGATGATCACGATCGCGCTCGACACCGCCGCCAACATGGCAAATCTTTAATGCAAGGGCACCTGTCTGCCGTGAGCGGACAGGTGCCAACTTTGTTTATAAAATTTTTATATTTTCGAAACAAATGGGATTGCTTGCAATTCCTGCGCGTGGTATACTGAAACCGGTTGTGGAAACGCAACCGAAAACGCCCGAATGTCGGGTAAAATTTTAATGGAGGAAAAAATAGCATGAACATGAAGAAGCTCGTTGCTCTGCTCCTCGCGCTCGTCATGGTCTTTGCGCTGTGCGCCTGCGGCTCCAAGGACGCCCAGGACACGGACAAGAAAGACGACGGCAAAAAAACGGCTATGAAGGCAGACGACATCCCGGACGAAATGACGTCCAGCGATGGCAAGTATCAGGTCGCATTCGTCACCGACGTGGGCTCTCTGAAGGACAAGTCCTTCAACCAGGGCACTTACGATGGTGTGAAGCTGTACGCCAATGCCAACAGCAAGTCCTACAAGTACTATCAGCCCGCCAACGGCGACAAGGCCACCGATGACGATCGTTACGACGCCATGAAGGCCGCTGTCGACAACGGCGCAGAGGTCGTTGTGGCCGCCGGCTTCCTGCAGGGCGCTGCCCTCGAGAAGGCCGCGAAGGAATTCACGGACACCAAGTTCGTGTTCATCGACGGTTCGCCCATCGACGGCGTGACCAACCTCGCTGCCATCAGCTTCCGTGAAGAGCAGTGCGGCTACCTGGCCGGCTATGCTGCCGTCATGGAAGGCTACACCAAGCTCGGCTTCGCGGGCGGCGGCGGCGGCACGAACGATGCCTGCTGCCGTTACGGCTACGGCTACGTTCAGGGCGCTGAGGCTGCTGCAGCCGAAAAGAACGTCAAGGTCGAGATGAACTACACCTGGAAATACGGCGAGAGCTTCCAGCCCTCCGCTGAGCTGCAGACCCTGGCCTCCGGCTGGTACAAGAACGGCACCGAGGTCATCTTCTCCTGCGGCGGCGCCATCTTTGACTCCATCACCGCTGCTGCTTCCGCGAACGATGCGGCTGTCATCGGCGTTGACGTCGACCAGTCCTTCACCTCCGACACCGTCATCACCTCTGCCCTCAAGGGCATCGGCGCGGCTGCTCAGCAGGCTCTGACCGCCGCTTACGGCAGCGATTGGGCCAACTACAGCGGCAAGCTCACCACCCTGGGCGCGGCCGAGGGCGCTGTTGGTCTGCCGACCGACACCTGGAGTCTCAAGAACTGGACCGTTGACCAGTACAACGCCATGTTCGAGAAGATCGTCAAGGGCGAGATCACTATTGACAACGACTTCAGCAAGCTCGCCAGCACCGATCACGTCACCCTCAATCTCGTCAAGTAATTTGACCGGATCCCTTTTAAGGAGAGAAAGCGCACGCTTTCTCTCCTTTTCTTGTTTGTCCCGGAACAGCCGCGCCGTGTGCAGACCCGTGCGCCGCGGGGGAGCCCGAGGGGGCGAAGGGCCCGCCTCGGATGAGATTCATTGCCGCCCGGCGGGCGGCGTCTCGGCCCGGGTGAAAAACTCCGGGTTTTCGCCCGGGCTGAGAGAAAGCTTCGGCTTTCTCTCCTTTTTGCTTGCCTCAGAATGGCCTTGCTGTGTGAGAGGCATGCTTTCTCTCGTTTTTTCGTTCGTGTTCTGTACACATTTGGGGCGGAATGCCTTGAAATCAGGCGATCAAACAGGTATAATCGAAATACCAGCAGAGCCATTTCGCGCGCCGGGCAGCGCGGTTCCCCGTCTGGCGGCTGCCGATATGCAAGCACAGAAACAGAAATAGGAAAGTAGGTGGCGGTATGGACAACGCTCCTCCGTATGTGATCGAAATGCTTCACATCACCAAGGAGTTCCCTGGCATCAAGGCCAACGACGACATCACCCTGCAGCTCAAAAAGGGCGAGATCCACGCCCTGCTCGGTGAAAACGGCGCCGGCAAATCCACGCTCATGAGCGTGCTCTTCGGCCTGTATCAGCCGGAGGCGGGCGAGATCCGCAAAAACGGCAAGCCCGTCAAGATCGACAACCCCAATGATGCCACCGCGCTCGGCATCGGCATGGTGCACCAGCACTTCAAGCTCATCGACGTGTTCACCGTGCTCGACAACATCATCCTCGGCGCCGAGACGACGAAGCTCGGCTTCATCCAGCGCAAGGAAGCGCGCAAAAAGGTCGAGGAGCTCTCGGAAAAATACGGCCTGAAGGTCGACCTCGACGCCAAGGTCGAGGACATCACCGTCGGCATGCAGCAGCGTGTCGAGATCCTCAAGATGCTCTACCGCGACAATGAGATCCTCATTTTCGACGAGCCGACCGCCGTGCTCACCCCGCAGGAGATCGACGAGCTCATGGCCACGATGAAGGAGTTTGCGCGCGAGGGCAAGTCCATCCTCTTCATCTCGCACAAGCTCAATGAGATCATGGCCGTGGCCGACCGCGTCACCGTCCTGCGCAAGGGCAAGTGCATCGGCACCGTCAACACCTGCGACACGAACAAGCAGGAGCTGTCGAACATGATGGTCGGCCGCCCCGTGCAGCTCGTCATCGACAAGACGCCGGCCCGCCCCGGCGAGGAAATCCTGCACGTGGAGGACCTGTGCGTCCTGTCGCACCTGCACAAGCGCAACGCCGTGGACCATGTGTCGTTTTCCGTGCGCGCGGGCGAGATCGTCTGCATCGCCGGCATCGACGGCAACGGCCAGACGGAGCTCATCCACGGCCTGACCGGCCTTGATAAGATCACCGGCGGCTCCGTCACCCTCTGCGGCGAGACGATCACGCACGCCTCCATCCGCCGCCGCAGCAAAAATATGAGTCACATCCCCGAGGACCGGCACAAGCACGGCCTCGTGCTCGACTTCACGCTCGAGCAGAACCTGGTGCTCCAGCGTTACAAGGAGCCGCAGTTCCAGCACGGCGGCTTCATCCGCCGCGACGCCGTGCGTGCATACGCCGACCGGCTCATTGAGCAGTTCGACGTCCGCAGCGGTCAGGGCGCCGTCACGATCGCGCGCAGCATGTCCGGCGGCAACCAGCAGAAGGCCATCATCGCCCGCGAGGTCGACCGCGACAAGCCGCTCATCATCGCCGTGCAGCCCACGCGCGGCCTTGACGTCGGCGCGATCGAATACATCCACAAGCAGCTCGTCGCCCAGCGCGACGCGGGCAAGGCCGTGCTGCTCGTGTCGCTCGAGCTCGACGAGGTCATGAGCCTGTCCGACCGCATCCTCGTCATGTACGAGGGGCAGATCGTCGGCGAGCTCGACCCGAAGCAGACGACCGTGCAGGAGCTCGGTCTGTATATGTCCGGCGCCAAGCGCAGCGGGAAGGACGGTGAATCGGCATGAAGCAGAGCAAACTCCATACCCTCTATGAAAAGGATATGACCAAGAAGATCCTTGCGTCCCTGCTGTCGATCCTCATCGGTCTCGTCGTCGGCAGCGTCATCATCGCCGCCGTCGGCTTCTCGAATCCGGAGCTCGGCGCGTCGAGCGTCTGGGACGGCTTCCGCCTCGTGTTCGCCGGCCTGTTCAGCACCGGCCGCACTGCCTCCGGCGTGCTCACCTGGGGCTTCAACTCCACGAACTTCGGCAATATGCTCTTCCGCGCCACGCCGCTCATCATGACGGGCCTGTCCGTCGCCGTGGCGTTCAAGACCGGCCTGTTCAACATCGGCGCGCCCGGCCAGTACCTCATGGGCACGCTCGTGTCGCTGTGCATCGCGCTCGGCATCCCGTCGAGCAGCGTTGCCCCGTGGCTGATCTGGCTCCTCGCTTTCCTTGGCGGCATCGCCGCCGGTGCGCTCTGGGGCGCGATCCCCGGCGCGCTCAAGGCGTTTTTGAACATCAACGAGGTGCTCGCGAGCATTATGACCAACTGGCTGGCGGCAAACCTCGTGACATGGATGTTCGACATCAGCAATTTCAAGAACCTGGTCGAGAACACCAAGTCCGGCTACATCTACAAGACGACCTATAACGACGTGGCCACGGCGAAGCTCGGCCTCGACAAGCTCTTCCCGAACTCGCAGGTCAACGCCGGTATCCTCGTGGCAATCCTCTTCGCCATCGGCATGTACATCCTCATGAACAAGACGACGCTCGGCTACGAGCTCAAGGCCTGCGGCATGAACCGCCACAGCGCCCGCTATGCCGGCATCCGCGACAAGCGCAACATCGTCCTGTCCATGGCCATCGCGGGCGGGCTCGCCGGCGGCGGCGCCGCGCTGTACTACCTGTCCGGCAACACGGAGTTTTTCTGGAGCACGTATCAGACGCTCCCGGCCGAGGGCTTCAACGGCATCCCGGTCGCCCTGCTCGCGGTCAACAACCCCATCGCCGTCATCTTCACGGCCATCTTCATGTCCGTGCTGGACATCGCTGGCCTGCAGCTGACCAACCTCACGGCGTATAACGAATACATCACGGACGTCATCATCGCAGCCATCGTGTATCTGAGCGCGTTCTCGCTCGTGATCCGCATGCTGCTCGACGGCCGGAAGAAAAAGCGCAAGTCCGGCGGCACGCCGGCGGACGATCAGCCCGTCGAGCCCGCGCAGTCGCTCGGAGACCCGGATCTGCATCCGGACCCGGCCATCACAGACCCGGACGCGGATGCGCCCGTCGCGGAAGGAGGCGAGCAGGCATGAGCTTTCTCATCCAACAGACACTGATCTATGCCGTCCCGCTCATGATCGTGGCGCTCGCCGGCGTGTTTGCCGAGCGCAGCGGCATCATCAACCTCGCACTCGAGGGCATCATGATCTTCGGCGCGTTCATCGGCGTGCTCTTCGTGCGCCAGATGCAGGGCGTGGATACCTTCATCGCCGCCAAAGCGGCCGGTGACTGGGGCACGCTGCAGGGTCTCGTGCTGCTGGCCATGCTCGTGTCGGCGGCTATGGGCGCGCTGTTCTCGCTGCTGTTGTCGTTCGCGTCGATCAACCTGCGTGCTGATCAGACCATCGGCGGCACGGCGCTCAACCTGCTGGCGCCTGCGCTGGTGCTGTTCTTCATTCGCATCATCGCCAACCAGAACACCCTCAATATGGCCAGCGGCGATTCGGCCAGCTGGTTCATGATCAAAAAGAGCACGCTCGGCATCGACAAGTCCGCCGACCTCGGCTTCTTCGGTGAGACCTTTGTCAATAAGGTGTATCTGGCCACCTATGTGTGCATTCTGCTGTTCATCATTCTGTCGATCCTGCTGTACAAGACACGCTTTGGCCTGCGTCTGCGCGCGTGCGGCGAAAATCCGCAGGCGGCCGACTCGCTCGGTATCAACGTCTACAAGATGCGCTACGCCGGCACGACCATCTCCGGCGCGCTGGCCGGTATGGGCGGCTTCGTCTATGCGCTGACCACCGCCAACTGCTCGTCCAACGGCGACGTGGCCGGCTTCGGCTTCCTGGCGCTCGCCGTTATGATTTTCGGCAACTGGAAGCCGCTGAATATCGCGGGTGCGTCGCTGCTGTTCGGCCTGTTCAAATGCATCGCCGCGGCCTATACCAGCCTGGACATCAACGGCGACGGCGTGTATCTGCTCGCGCAGATCGGCATCAGTGCGCATTTCTACCAGATGCTGCCCTACCTCATCACGCTCATCGTGCTCGCCTTTACGTCCAAGAGCTCCCGCGCCCCCAAGGCCGAGGGCATCCCCTACGATAAGGGCAGCCGCTGAGAAAAAACAGCCAGCCAAACGCCCGCCGGAAGCTCCGGCGGGCGTTTTTTTGTATGGATGCATAAAGACGCCGCTAAGATTTTGTGGGAAACGCAAAAATGCACAAAATTTGCAGAATTGGTTGACATTCTGTGTACACGACCGTATACTGAGTATTGCTGAACAAAGCATGATAGAGGTGCGGACGTCATCAGTACCCTCGCTCACCGGCAGGTCACCGGGAGGGGAAAGGGGCGGCCGCCGAAGGGTCTCGCAGGTGCCTGCCGCGGGATTGCCTGGGCCGTCGGAGAATATCCGCCGGACTGCCGCAATATGCGGAGCGCTGTCATTGACCGGTACGAGTGTTTCAAGTGTCATGAACAGTATGCTCTGTTCATGACATTTTTTTATGGGAGGAATTTCACTATGAATTCCAGACGCAAGATCCTGGCCGTGCTGCTGCTCGTCGTGCTGGCCGTGTCGCTGCTGAGCGTGTGCGCGCTCGCCGCCGACGACGGGGACGACGTGGCCAAGTCCATCACCTGCACTACGTGCAACGGCACCGGCATCTCGCAGGGTGAGGAATGCGGTGTCTGCGAGGGCACCGGCGTGATCACATCCACCAGCCGCATGGCGTTTTCGTTCTGGGCCCTCGTGCCGCCGATCGTCGCCATCATCCTCGCGCTCATCACGAAGGAAGTTTACTCGTCGCTGTTCGTGGGCATCCTGCTCGGCGCACTGTTTTACTCCAACTTCAACCCGATCACCGGCCTTGACGCCATCATCAACGACGGCATGGTGCCCGCCGTTGCCGACAACGCCGGTATCATGCTCTTCCTTGTCATCCTCGGCGCCATGGTCGCGCTTATCAACCGCGCCGGCGGCTCCGCCGCATTCGGCCGCTGGGCCGAGACCCACATCAAGACCCGCGTCGGCGCCATGTTCGCCACCTTTCTGCTCGGCGTGCTCATCTTCGTCGACGACTACTTCAACTGCCTGACCGTCGGCTCGGTCATGCTGCCCGTCACCGACCGGCACAAGGTCTCCCGCGCCAAGCTCGCCTATCTTATCGACGCCACGGCCGCGCCCGTGTGCATGATCGCGCCGATCTCCTCCTGGGCGGCCGCCGTGTCCGGCGTCGTCGAGGACTACAACGGCTTTGACCTGTTCGTGCGCGCCATCCCGTACAATTTCTACTCGCTGCTCACGTTCGTGTTCATTGTCGCGCTCATCCTCATGAAGTTCGATTACGGCCCGATGCGCCTGCACGAGATGAACGCCCGCTTCAAGGGCGATCTCTACACCACCGGCGACCGCGCCGATGCCAACAGCGATGCCATTGAATGCAACCAGAACGGCCGCGTCATCGACCTGATCCTGCCCGTCGCCGTGCTGATCGTGACCTGCTTTGCCGGTCTGGTCTATGTCGGCGGTTACTGGGACGCTGCCGGTGATTACTACCACGACTTTGTCGGCGCTTTCGGCAACACCGACGCTTTCGCCGCGCTGCCCTGGGGCTCGCTGATCGCGCTCGTGTTCACGATCATCTACTTCCTGTGCCGCCGCCTCATCAGCTTCAAGGCCGCCATGGACTGCCTGCCGAAGGGCTTCATCAACATGGTCCCCGCCATCACGATCCTGACCTTCGCCACCTCGCTCAAGAACATGACCGGCCTGCTCGGCGGCAAGTACTTCGTCGCTTCCGTCATGAACTCCGCGGCCGGGTCGCTGTTCAGCTTCCTGCCGGCGATCATCTTCCTGGTTGCCGGTGTGCTGAGCTTCTCTACCGGTACGAGCTGGGGCACGTTCGGCATCCTGCTGCCGATCGTCACCTACGTGTTCGACCCGACGAGTGAGCTGTTCATCATCGGCGTGTCCGCGTGCCTGGCCGGCGCCGTGCTCGGCGACCACTGCTCGCCCATCTCCGACACGACCATCATGGCCTCTGCCGGTGCGATGTGCAACCACGTCAACCACGTGTCCACGCAGCTGCCGTATGCCGGCACCGTCGGCATCATCTGCTTTGTCAACTACATCCTGGCGGGCTTCATCCAGAACGTTTACATCTGCCTCGCCATCGGTGTCGTGCTCGTGATCGCAACGCTGTTTGTCATCCGCGCCGTCACGGCCAAGAAGCCGGTGCCCGGCTTCGAGGACGTGGCCTGAAAGGCATAAAAACCGCATTTTGCGCGCCGCCTCCGGACTTCGGAGGCGGCGTTTTCTGCTGTCGACGGTGCCGTTTCGTGCCGCTTCACCACCAGTGCAAAAAGGCTTGACCTTTGACAGGGAGTGTGGTATAGTGAATCTACCTGTCAGTCGAGAGGTTCCCTTTTTATGCCCTTTCGACCCATACAGGGAGGCAATCACGTCCCGACAGGGACGAAATCAATAAGGAGGTGCCGAAAAATATGGCTAAAGCTGGATCCCGTGTCAAGGTGACGCTCAGATGCGCAGAGTGCAAGCAGCGGAACTACAACACCATGAAGAACAAGAAGAACACTACCGAAAAGCTGGAACTGAGTAAGTATTGCCCCTTCTGCCGCAAGCACACCAAGCACGTTGAAACCAAATAAGACTTTCGAAAGGACGGAATGATTCATGGCTGATAAGAAACCGGAAAAGAAAGAAATTTCCACAGAAGCCGTCAAGAAAGTCGATAAAAAACTCCCGTTTTTCAAACGCATCGGCAAATGGTTCCGCGACATGAAGAGCGAGCTCAAGAAAGTCGTGTGGCCGACGCCGAAGCAGACGGCAAACAACACCGCAGTCTGCCTGGTGGTCATGGTCGTCTCCGCACTGGTTCTGTGGGGCTTCGATTCGCTGGCTGATCAGGGCGTGCAGCTTCTGCTGAAGCTGGGTGGTGGATAATATGTCTGAACTTGCAAAATGGTATGTTGTCCATACCTACTCCGGCTACGAAAACAGCGTGGCCGCGAACATCCTCAAGGCGGCAGAAAACCGCAAAATGCAGGATCTGATCCAGGAAGTCAACATCCCCATGGAGACGGTCAAGGAGATCACCGATTCCGGTGAAAAGACTGTCGAGCGCAAGGTCTTCCCGGGCTACGTGCTCGTGAAGATGGTGCTGACCGATGAGAGCTGGCATCTCGTGCACAACGTGCGCGGCGCCGCGGGCTTCGTCGGCTCCGACGGGAAGGCGATTCCCCTGACAGAACAGGAAATCTACGACCTCGGCGTCGAGCACCACGAAGTGGTGGTCGGCTATGAGCTCGGCGACTCCGTCAAGATCACCGACGGCCCGCTCGAGGGCTTCATCGGCACGGTGGACGAGCTCGAGCCCGAGAAGGACCGTGTCCGCGTCGTCGTTTCCATGTTCGGCAGAGAGACGCCCGTCGACCTCGAGCTTGATCAGGTCGAAGCGATCAAGGATTAAAATCTTACAAGAAAGAGGTGCTTTCAAGTGGCACAGAAAATAGTTGGATACGTCAGATTCCAGGTTCCCGCCGGCAAGGCAACGCCGGCTCCCCCGGTCGGCCCCGCGCTCGGCCAGTATGGCATCAACATCGGCCAGTTCACCAAGGACTTCAACGAGCGCACCAAGGGCGACATGGGCATGATGATCCCGGTCGTCATCACCGTGTACGCCGACCGTAGCTTCTCGTTCATTACCAAGACGCCCCCGGCAGCCCTGCTCATCAAGAAGGCCTGCGGCATCGAGCATGCTTCCGGCGTGCCCCAGAGAGATAAGGTCGCGACCATCAGCAAGGAAGACCTGCGCAAGATCGCAGAGCAGAAGATGCCCGATCTCAACTGCTCCAGCATCGAGTCTGCTATGAGCATGATCGCCGGCACTTGCCGCAGCATGGGCGTTCTGGTCGGCGAATAAGCCGTCAGATTCCGCTCCCTGATCGTGGGAGGATCATCCATCCGACGAACCACTTTATTAGGAGGAAACTGAATTGTTCAGAGGTAAAAATTATAAAGAGAGCGCTAAGCTCATTGATAAGCAGGCTCAGTACGAGCCGCAGGAAGCCTTCGAGCTCATCACCAAGACCGCCAAGGCCAAGTTCGACGAGACCGTCGAGCTGCACGTGAAGCTGGGCGTTGACTCCCGTCACGCCGACCAGCAGGTCCGCGGCGCCATCGTCCTGCCCCACGGCACCGGCAAGGTCACCCGCGTGCTCGTCTTCTGCAAGGAAGAGCAGGTCCAGGAAGCGCTCGACGCCGGTGCCGATTACGCCGGCGGCCAGGATCTCGTTGCGAAGATCCAGGGTGAGAACTGGTTCGAGTTCGACACCGTCATCGCTTCTCCCAACATGATGGGCGTCGTCGGCCGTCTCGGCAAAGTGCTCGGCCCCAAGGGCCTGATGCCGTCCCCGAAGGCCGGCACGGTCACGCCGAACATTGCCAACGCCATCAAGGAAGCCAAAGCCGGTAAGATCGAGTACCGTCTCGACAAGACCAACATCATCCACTGCCCGATCGGCAAGGTCAGCTTTGGTGCTGAGAAGCTCACCGAGAACTACAACGCGCTCATCGGCGCAATCATCAAGGCCAAGCCGGCCGCCGCGAAGGGCCAGTACATCAAGTCCTGCGTCACGGCGTCCACCATGGGCCCCGGCATCAAGATCGTCACGAAGATCTGATCGCCTGACAGCAAAAACACCCCGCCGTGAGCGGGGTGTTTTTTGCGTCTGCGGCCTTTCCGGCCGCGGGCGGTCGTAGTATGATAAAAACATGAGCGGGAAGCCAAATCTCGCTTTGGGAGCGGACGGAAGCGCATGGGGAAAGATGAAGAAAAAAGCGTGCTGTCCGCAGCATAGCCTGTGACAAAGTGCTGTGCACACATGGGGAGGAAACTGGTTATGAACATTACGGCCTATCTGGGTGCGAACGAAGGCAATGACCCGGCGTGAGCCGGATGTGACCGCACGAAAATCCCACCGGCCTGCGGAAATCGCGGGTCGGTGGGGCTTTTTTCTGTTTTTATGCCCGTGCGCTCTTGTGCGTGAGCTCGTTTACGATGGCAAAGCCGAGAAACAGCACGATGCCGACGATCTGCACCGGGGCGAGCGGCTCACCGAGCAGCAGCACCGACACGAGCACGGACACGATGGGGTCGATATAGCTCAGCAGCGACGACTCCTGCCCCGGCAGCGCCCGGATGGCGGAGAAATACATGCAGTATGTCAGGCCCGTGTGCACGAGACCGACGATGAGCAGATTCACCCACCCGGTCGTGGACATCACGCCCGGGTGAAAGCCCGACGTGAGCGCGACATACGGCGTGAGCACCAGAATGGCCGCGAGAAACTGCACGAACGTGCGCTCGAGCGCCGGGACGCCGGTGATGTATTTGTTGAGCAGGATGACGGCGGCATAAAACACCGCGGCGCTCACGCCGAAGAGAATGCCGCGCACGTCCGACGCGCCGCCCTGTACGCCGCCGGAGCCGATGATGAGCGCGACGCCGAGCGTGGACATGAGAAAGCAGACGAACTGCGCGCGCGTCATCTTCTCATGAAACAGCAGCGGGCACAGCGCCGTGACGAGCACGGGTGCGAGATAGTAGCTGAGCGTGGCCAAGGATATGGTCGTGTACTTGTACGCCTCGAACAGCAGCATCCAGTTGATGCCCATGGCCGCGCCCGAGGCCAGCAGCAGCCAGAGCGACTTTTTGATTTCGCTCAGGCACAGCCGTCTACGCGTGACGAGAAAAGACAGCAGCAGAAACACGGCTGCGAGCCCCGCGCGGCAGAGCGCGAGCTCGGCCGAGGTGATCTCGATCCGGCGCACGAACAGGCCGATCGTGCCGAACACGGTCATGGACACGATCAGACCCAGCCGCGCGCGGCCGGTGCCGGTGGGAGTGGTTGTCGTTTTCATAGGCGCCTCCGAGAAAAGAAACTGAGGTCTAGTTTAGCCGCTTTGCCCGCGCGCGTCAATGCCCCGCACCGCGCTTTTTCGCGGGGGCTTGACGCGGGGCACAAATGCGGTAAAATGGAAGCGCAAGGATAAAAACACGTCCCGGTAGGTAGTCCGGGAGCAGCGGCGACGCTGTCAGTAACCTGCCTCCTTGGTTGTCCGTTCCTTGCGGGATTTCACGAAAAGGAGGCGTTTCGATGGGGACACGTATGGTTCGGCTCACGGTTTTATTTGAGCCGCCGTTCTGGATCGGACTCTGCGAGCGCGAGGAGGACGGACAGTACGCGGTGTGCAGGATCGTGTTTGGCGCCGAGCCGCGCGAGCAGGGCAAGGCTGCGCGCCGGGTGCAGACCCGTGCCGAGCGGGAGCGTGAGCAGGCGCGGCAGTTTCAGCTGCGGCAGACGAAGCGGAAAGAAAAGCACAGGGGGCATTGACGTCCCTTGCGCCTTTCGAGACCAGGACAGGGAGGTGCTTCCCATGGAGCTGAAATTGGGCTATGACACACCGGAGGCGGTGCGGGAGCTGTTTGCGGAGTACACGCACATGCTCGTTGAGAACGACCCGCATTTTCAGGTCTATCTCGACCTGCAGCATTACGACGCCGAGGTCGCCGACCTGACGAAAAAGTACGGCCTGCCGGGCGGGCGGCTCTACGTCGCGTGGTGCGATGGGCAACCGGCCGGGTGCATCGCGCTGCGCAGGCTGGATGATACGACGTGCGAGCTCAAGCGGCTGTATGTGCGTCCGGCGTTTCGCGGCCAGGGCATCGCCGGGGCGATGATGCAGCGTATTCTCGATGACGCGCGCGCCATCGGCTACACGGTCATGCTGCTCGACACGCTGCCGTTTCTCACGAGCGCGATCAAAATGTACCGCGCGCTCGGATTTTACGACATCCCGCCCTACAACGACAGCCCGCTGGACACGACGATCTTCCTGCGGCTGGACCTGTGACTTTACGCAAATTTGACGCGCCTGCCGCTTGCCTGGCGGCGGGATGCGTGGTAAGCTGAGAGCAGAAGCAACGAGAGGAGAACGGACATGGAAATGATCGATTTTAACGCGAAAAAGGGCTTCCTGTGCGATATGGACGGCGTGATCTATCACGGCAACCACATCCTGCCCGGCGCGGCGGAGTTCATCCACTGGCTGCAGGACACGCACAAGGAGTATCTGTTTTTGACCAACAACAGCGGCATGACCCCGCGCGAGCTGCACCAGAAGCTCGGGCGCATGGGGCTCGACGTGCCGGAGGAGCACTTTTATACCAGCGCGCTGGCCACGGCGGCCTTCCTGGCCGACCAGACGCCCGGGTGCTCGGTGTACGCCCTCGGCGAGGCGGGGCTGCTCAATGCGCTCTATGACCGCGGCATCACCATGAACGACGTCAATCCCGACTACGTCGTCATCGGCGAGGCGCGGGCCTACTCGCTCGACACGCTCACGAAGGCGACGAATCTCGTGCTCGCGGGCGCGAAGCTCATCGGCGCAAACTCCGACACCTGCGGCCCGACGGACGAGGGCATCGCCCCCGCGTGCCGCGCGCTCATCGCCCCGGTGGAGATCGCCACCGGCAAGCAGGCGTATTTCTGCGGCAAGCCGAACCCGCTCATGATGCGCACCGGCCTGCGCATGCTCGGCTGCCACTCGGGCGAGGCCGTCATGATCGGCGACCGCATGGACACCGACGTTATCTCCGGCATGGAGAGCGGCATGTCCACCGTGCTCGTGCTCAGCGGCGTGTCCACGTGCGCAACGCTGGACGAGTTTGCCTACCGGCCGAGCGTCGTGCTCGACGGCGTGGGGGATATCCCGCGGCTGGCGCAGCAGGGGTGACCGTGCCGCGGCATTCGCCATCTCCTTGAGGAGATGGCGCGAAAACGCCCGGGGCCGAAAAGAGCCCCGGGCGCTGTGTTATGATTGAAAAAGAGAACACGCCTTTTAAAAGAGAATGCGCCCGCGCGGTATCGCGCAGGCGCTGCAGAGCAAGCAAAAGTTTTGTGTGTGTGGGGTAAAGTTGTAAATAACCGGTAAACAACCTTATGAGGAAAGCAAGCTCTGTCTCACGAAAATATGTTTCATTTCCGTTCTGCCATAATAATGCGCCAACTTCTTTTTTTAATGCATGGGCGCAAAAATATTTTTGAAAATTTTTTGACACGGCCGCGCCGCGCGGCAGGAAGCAGGTTTCCGGTTGCCGGGCGGGGGAGAATATGGTATAATCAGGCGATAACGCCTTGCAAAGGGGAGAACTTTCATGCAGGAGAATCTGGTCGTCAAAAAGGCGACGCCGCTCGGCGCGCGCGTCTGGGCGAGTCTGCTGGTGTTCGGCTTCATCGGGCAGATCGCCTGGATGGTCGAGAACGTCTACTTTTCCACCTACATTCAGAAAAACATCACGGCCGCCGGCTGGGCCACGTCCGCGACCGTCGCGGCCAGCGCCATCGCCGCCGCGCTCGCGACGATCTTCAGCGCCGCGTGGTCGGACCGCGTGGGCAAGCGCCGCGCCTTCGTCTGCTGGGGGTATATCCTCTGGGGCATCACGACGGCGGCGTTCGCGCTCTTCGGCAACGGGCAGGTCGGCGGCGACGTCGGCCTCGCGGTGACGCTCTTCGTCGTCATGGACTGCGTCATGTCCGCCATCGGCAGCACGGCCAACGACTCGGCCTTTTCCGCCTGGGTCACGGACGTGACCGACGTCACGAACCGCGGCGTCGTGGACATCGTGCTGAGCATCATGCCTATCCTCGCGCTCATCGTCATCTTCGCGGGCTTTGACGGCATGACCGTGCACGGCAACTGGACGGGCTTTTTCCTCGTGCTCGGCGGCCTGACGAGTGCGGCCGGTGTGCTCGGCCTGTGCATCTTCCGCGACAGTCCGGCCCTGCGCCCCGTGCAGGGCGACACGTACCTGCGCGACGTGCTCTATGCTTTCCGCCCGGCGAACATCCGCGCCAACAAGATGATCTACATCTGCTTTCTCGGCATGATGTTCTCCGGCCTTGCCATGCAGCTGTGGCAGCCGTACATGATCTCGCTCGTCGAGGTCACGCTCGGCATCGAGAACTACATCCTGCCCATCGGCATCGTCGTACTTGCCTCGGCCGTGCTGTCCGTCCTCGCGGGCAAGGTCATGGACCGCTTCGGCAAGGAGAAGTTTTATTACCCCGTGGCAGTTTTGCAGGTGCTCGGCGGCCTGATCGCTTATTCGATCAAGTTCGTCGGCCACGCCATGCCGCTGCTGTGCGTCGGCGGCACGTGCATCATGGCCGGCAACCTCGCCATGGCGGGGCTGTTCACTGCCTCGTCGCGCGACTATACGCCCGCCGGGCGCGCAGGCGCGTCGCAGAGCGTGAAGATGGTCATCTACATCATGCTGCCCATGGTGCTCGCGAGCATCATCGACCCGCTCATCATCCGGGCCGTCGCGCTCGAGCCGACGGCGGCCATCCTCGCCAAGTACCCGAGCTATGCCGGCAGCTATCTCTACCCGTATGAGCTGTTTCTGGCCGCGGCCGTGAGCGCGGTGTTCATCCTCATCCCCGCGTACTTCGTCCGCCGGGACGCCGACCGCATCCGGCGCGAGAAGCTCGCCGCGCTGGAAAAATGACGCCATCAACGGAGAGACAAACCGCCGCGCGAAAGAAGCGGAAAACATTATACCCTCATATATTCTTGTTAACAGAAGGCAGACTGGGATGTGTTGTATTTGCTCTATTCCCCATTTGGTTCTTACTTATGGAAGTAAAGTCTTTAGCGTTAGGCGGATTCAACTTTGCTGATCTTTTGGGTATAGTTATTTCATCGGCTGTAATTGCGGCAACATTCTTTTACTTCATTCCCCATTATTGGCCTCTATGTTTTGGAAAATTGACGTTGACAGAGAACTATGTCAAGTGGCACGCACTCTTCATGCGCAGCGTCAAAATTCCGTATTCGGAGCTTCGCTATGTTGAGATACGCCATTTCGACGAGGGAAATGTTGTCCCTGATCTTTATGGGACCGGGCAAATGTACCTCTTGTTATCCTCGAAATCGCTTCCCAAAAAGCGCATTGATAAAATCCGAAGCGGCGATGGGCTGATCAAGTATCAGTTCCTGATGCGGGATGCGCAAACGCTGAGTGAATTCATCCCGGAGCCGTTCGACCGGATGTTCCGCACGCGGGCGGAAATCTACGCGCGCGAGAAAAGAGCCATGGCGCGCGACTGGCAGAAGTGGAAAGCCAAGCGCAAAAAGGCACGCGAAAAGCGCCGGAAAAAGCGGCAGGCAGAAAAGTAAGAAAAGCATGAATCGCAGCGGGCGATGACACGGTCGAAGAAATCGCCGATGGCGGTGATGACGTCCTTGACCTTGCCGGTGAAGGACGCGACCTTGTCCTTCGCGCCGGCGAGCTGCTTGAGCGTGTCCTGCACGGCCTGCACCTTCGAGAGCAGGGCGTTCGTGTCCAGCTTTTCGAGCGAGCGGCAGAGGTTCACGAGCTGGGTCATCTGGTCGTCCGTGAGCGTGACGTCGTACTTGGCGGCGATCTCTTTGATCTTGGCGCGCAGTTCGGCGTCGGTCATGTCCTTCGTCTCGTTGAGGATGAGCTTGAGCTCGTTGACGATCTCGACCGAGTCATAGTCGCCGATGGCCTGCGCGAGCTCCGCCGTCGTGGCCAGCTCCTGCGAGGAGACGGCCTTGGCAGTCTCGTCGAGCTTTGTGCCCGTGATGTCCTCATACGCCTTGTACACGCCCGTCAGCGCCGCGGTGCCCGAGACGTCGAACGGCGCGGTCACGGTGATCTTCGCGTCCGTGATGCCGGCCGTGGCCAGCGCGCTGATGTACATCTGGCTCGTGCAGTAGGTGATATGCGACGTGTTGACGGTCATGCCCTTGCCGGCGTCGAGCACCTCGATGGAGATGCAGGAGATGGATTTCGTGCCGATCTGCGCGTCGCTGATGACGCCGCTGAGATACTGCCGCTCGTCCTGATTCGTGACGGTCAGCTCCTTGACGCTGCCGCGCTCGATGCCGAAGGTTTTGTAGACGGTCTTGATCTGCTCGTCCGTGAGGTCGGCGCCGATGACGGTGCGCGTCTCGCCGGCGTCGATGGCCGACACGGCGCAGAGACTTGCGAGCATGCATACGGCGAGCACAATGGGCAGGGCCCGTTTGAGAAATTTCATGGTGATGGTTTCCTTTCCCCGCGGCCGGTCGGCCACGGTGCTTTACAGGATGAGACGCTCCCATTGTAAATTGGTTCCCGAAAAAAGGATGACGATTCTGTGAAGAATCGTCTGAATTGTTTGTTAAGATATTGTGCGGCGCAGAATTGGGGGGCGCTGCCAAAGCCGCTCCTGTGTAAGGGGAGGTTGGCAAATACCATCTGCAGCGCAAATCTGAGCGTGTCAATCCCTCAGCCAGCCTTGCGGCTGCCAGCTCCCTTTGCACAAGGGAGCCAAGGGGTGCGGGACGGTCGCCGCCGCATATAAAAATGGACAGACAGAGTTGGGGGGACTCTGTCTGTCCAAGCAATTTCACTGCCCTTTGGGGTGGCAGCTATGGCACTGCGCACCGCAATGGGCACAGTTGCCGCCGCAGGAGGATTTCCCTTGCCGCTTCTGGCGGATCAGGGAAAGGGAAATGAAGGTGACAATGGCGATGAGTACAATCGAAATCAAAATCGTAGAGAGGTTTGCGCCAATCCAGCTGAACATGGAAAATCACTCCTTTGCGTTTGCGAATTTTGGAAAGGCTCAGGCCTTGAGCGTGGTGGCTTCCTTGTAGGGGCGCACCAGCATGTAGATGATACCGGCCAGGGCCAGGATCGCGCAGATGAGGCCAATCACGTTCAGGTTGCCGGTGAAGGCGCAGCCGAACTGGTAGATCATCAGGGCGATCAAGTAAGCAAAGCCGCACTGATAGCCGATGGCGAACCACGTCCACTTCTGGCTGTTCATCTCGCGCTTGATGGCGCCGATAGCCGCGAAGCACGGAGCGCACAGAAGGTTGAACACCAGGAAGCTGTAACCGCTGATGCCGTTGAAGGCAGCCGCGATGTTCTGGTACACGGTGCCGTCGCCGCCGCCGTAGAGGATGCCGAGCGTGCCGACAATGTTCTCCTTGGCAACGAGGCCGGTGATGGAGGCGACTGCCGCCTGCCAGTTGCCCCAGCCGAGGGGCTTGAAGATCCAGGCGATGACGCCGCCGATGGCAGCGAGGATGGAGTAGTCGATCTCGTCCTCGGACAGCATACGGAACGTGCCGTCGACCGTGCCGAAGTACGTGGTGAACCAGACGAGGATCGTGGACAGCAGGATGATCGTGCCGGCCTTCTTGATGAAGGACCAGCCGCGCTCCCACATGGAGCGGAGCACGTTGCCCAGCGTCGGCCAGTGGTAGGCCGGCAGCTCCATGACGAACGGAGCCGGATCGCCGGAGAACATCTTGGTCTTCTTGAGCATGATGCCGGAGACGATGATCGCGGCCATGCCGATGAAGTAAGCGGAGGTGGAGACCCATGCGCTGCCGCCGAAGAGGGCGCCGGCGATCATGCCGATGAAGGGCACTTTCGCGCCGCAGGGGATGAAGGTGGTGGTCATGATCGTCATGCGGCGATCACGCTCGTTTTCAATGGTACGGGAAGCCATAACGCCCGGCACGCCGCAGCCGACGCCGATGAGCATCGGGATGAAGGACTTGCCGCTCAGGCCGAACTTACGGAAGATACGGTCGAGCACGAAGGCGATACGGGACATGTAGCCGCAGGCCTCGAGGAAGGCCAGCATCAAAAACAGGACCAGCATCTGCGGCACGAAGCCGAGCACCGCGCCGACACCGGCGACAATGCCGTCGAGGATCAGGCCGCTGAGCCAGTCGGCACAGCCCGCCTTCTCCAGACCGTTGCCGATCAGGACCGGGATGCCCGGGACCCAGACGCCGTAGTCGGCCGGATCGGGCGCGTCAAAGCCGTTGGCTTCGAGGTAGGCGACCGCGTCGACATACGTCATGCCCACGGTGCTGTCCTCGTCGGCGTCATCGGGGATGGCGTCGTAGTAGGCGGTCAGTTCATTCTCGGCCAGCGTCTCCTCGTCCTCGACCGTGACGGTCGCGGTGTCGGCGCTCGGAACGAAGTCTTTCATGTCTGCGAGCGCGGCGTCGGCGTCGAAGTCTTCGGCTTCGGTGTCAAGACCCAGGAACGCGTCGACCGCTTCGGTCGCGGCGGTGTATTCGTCGTTGGCGTCGTTATAGGCGCTCGAGCCGATGCCCAGCAGGTGCCAGCCGTCGCCGAACACGCCGTCATTGGCCCAGTCGGTCGCGGGCGCGCCGACGGCGACCATGGCGACCCAGTAGACGAGGAACATGACCACGGCGAAGATCGGCAGGCCCAGCCAGCGGTTGGTGACGATGCGGTCGATCTTATCGGACGTGGACTGCGTGGCCTTGGATTTCTTGCGGTAGCAGGCGCGGATGACTTCCGCGATGTAGACGTAGCGCTCGTTGGTGATGATGGACTCGGCATCGTCGTCGAGCTCTTCCTCGGCGGCCTTGATGTCCGCCTCGATGTGCTGGTGCACATCCTCGGGGATGTGGAGCTTGGCAAGCACCTTGTCGTCGCGCTCAAAGATCTTGATGGCGTACCAGCGCTGCTGCTCTTCCGGCATCTCGTGCACGGCCGCCTCTTCGATGTGGGCGATCGCGTGCTCGACCGGGCCAGAGAACGTGTGCATCGGCACGGTCTTGGTGGACTTGGCGGCCTCGATGGCGGCCTCTGCCGCGGCCATGACGCCGTCGCCCTTCAGGGCGGAGATCTCCACGACCTTGCAGCCGAGCTGCTGCGACAGCTGGTTGATGTTGATCTGGTCACCGCTCTTGCGCACGATGTCCATCATGTTCACGGCCATGACCACCGGGATGCCCAGCTCGGTCAGCTGCGTGGTCAGGTACAGGTTGCGCTCGAGGTTCGTGCCGTCCACGATGTTGAGGATGGCGTCCGGACGCTCGTCGATCAGGTAGTTGCGGGCGACGACCTCTTCGAGCGTGTACGGGCTGAGCGAGTAGATGCCGGGAAGGTCCATGATGACGACGTCGTCATGCTTTTTCAGGCGGCCTTCCTTTTTCTCGACCGTGACGCCCGGCCAGTTGCCCACAAACTGATTGGAGCCGGTCAGCGCATTGAACAGCGTCGTCTTGCCGCAGTTCGGGTTACCGGCTAAGGCAATCTTGATTTGCTTTTCCATTCGGATGCTCCTTTGTGATATTCTCCTCTGCTTCGGGGGATCCTACCTTATGTAATAAGTATTTTTTGCTTACAGATGTTTACGCCTGAACTTCGATCATCTCGGCGTCGGCCTTGCGCAGACTCAGTTCGTACCCGCGCACCGTGACCTCCACCGGATCACCGAGCGGTGCGACCTTGCGCACGTACACATCCGTGCCCTTCGTGATGCCCATGTCCATGATGCGGCGCTTGATCGCGCCCTCACCGTGCAGCTTCACGACCTTGACCGTTTCGCCGATCTTGGCGTCTCGCAGCGTTTTCATCGTACTTCCTCCCTTAAATCATGATCTTGCGTGCCATCTCATCGCTGATGGCAACGCGGGATTCTTTGACCTTCACGATCAGATTCCCGCCGATCGCCGATACGACCGTAGCCGTCCCGCCGGGGACAAACCCCAGATCGGCCAAATGCTTTCTGATCTCCGGGTTCCCGCCGACTTTCAGAATCAGTGTCTCCTCGCCGACGTTGGCGAGATTCAGCGGCATCATAGATATCCCTCCACTGGTAAATGGTTAGAGCGTGCTAACCCAGAATGAAAAAAGAGCGGTTATATTCGTTTAACATAAGTTAAACTTCCTTAACCACGCCAAAGTTTAACGCATCTAACATCGTTTGTCAAGAGAAAAATATAAAAAAGCCGCGTCTCTTGCAATTTTGGTTAAAGTGTGCTAACCTAAAAGAGATTTCACGAAAAGGTTGGTGAAAACCGCTATGCAGATCCTGAGAGCTGCGGAAGACTATCTGGAAGCAATGCTGATGATGCAGCAGAAGCACGGATACATTCGCTCGATCGACATCGCAGAGCACCTCGGCGTCACGAAGCCGAGCGTGACCTACACGACCAAGCGCCTGCGCGAAAACGGCTACATCACCATGGATCGCGACGGGCTCATCACGCTCACGCCGAGCGGGATGGATATCGCCTCGCGTATGCTCGACCGGCACCACACACTGACCAAGTTTCTCATGGAGCTCGGCGTGGACGCCAAGACCGCCGAGGAAGATGCCTGCAAGATGGAGCACGACATCAGCGAGCAGACGTATGCCGCGCTCTGCCGCCACGCCATCGGCAAGCTCGGCATCCTCGGGGAGGACGATGCGGGCCTCGGCGAGACGGCCGGGACCGACGAAACCTGACACGCGCAGCCGGATATTTCCGCCCGCGGCAGCCAAAGCTGCCGCGGGCGGTTTCATTCTGCGCCGCGGGCATTGACGCGGCGGCGCGGATTTGCTATGCTGAAAAAGAGAAAACTCGTTTTCCGGAGGTGCCCCCATGCTCCAGACCCGCAGACCTGCCCTGAGCGGCAACGCGCTCAAGGGCATCGCCATCCTCGCCATGACGCTCGACCACCTCACGTGGACGCTCTGGCCGGGGTACAGCACCGACTGGTGGGTGCTCGTGTGCCACCTGCTCGGCCGCGTGACGGCGCCGATCATGTGGTTTTTCATCGTCGAGGGCTATCACTACACGCGCGATGTGAAAAAGTACGCCGCGCGCCTGTTCGCGCTCGCGTTCATCTCGCACTTTGCGTATGACTTCTGCTTCGGCATCCCGTTCGTGCCGCTGTCTACCGGGCCGTTTAACCAGACGGGCGTCGTGTGGTCACTTGCATGGGGCCTCGTGCTGCTCGTCATCCACGATGACGAGCGGATCAAAAACTGGGTCAAGATCGTGCTGACGTTTGCGATCTGCGCCATCACCTTCCCGTCGGACTGGAGCTGCGTGGCCGCGATGGCGATCCTGTTCATGGGACAGGCACGCGGGGACTTCCGCCGCCAGATGTGCTGGCTCATGGTGTGGTCGGCCGTGTACGCGCTCGTGTATTTCTTCTTTATAGATAAAGTATATGCGCTCGTGCAGCTCGGCACAGCGCTCTCCATCCCGCTGCTGCGGTGCTATGACGGCACGCGGGGCAAATGGCGCTCTATGGGCAAGCTCTTTTACGTCTATTATCCCGCGCACCTCGCGCTCATCGGCGTGCTGCGCGTGCTGCTCTGGGGCGCGGGGGCGTCCACCGCCGCCGGCAGCTTCTGAGCAAACTGTACAAGGCATCGGCCCGGGCGGAGGAAAACTTCGTCCGGGCGTTTTTGCGCCCGGTGGTGGCATTCCGCCGGGGTTCATGGTAAAATGCTGTGCAATGTGAGACAAAGGAGGCGGCGCGCATGCGCTACCAGTGCCTGGTGCTCGACCACGACGACACGGTCGTCAACAGCACCGCGACCATCAATTATCCGGCCTTCGTGCAGACGCTCCAGAAGCTGCGGCCGGACGTGCACATGACGCTCGACGACTTTTTTTCCTACTCGTTCGAGCCGGGCTTCGGCGCCCTGTGCAGCGACATTCTGGGCTTTTCCGACGCGGAAATGGACATCCAGTACCAGACGTGGCTGGACTATGTGCGCACGCACGTGCCCGGCACGTTCCCCGGCATGCATGACCTGCTGCACCGGTTTCGCGCCGCGGGCGGGCACATCTGCGTCGTGAGCCACTCCGTGCCGGAGAGCATCCTGCGCGACTACCGCGCGCACGACCTGCCCACGCCGGAGCTCATCTACGGCTGGGACCCGGACCCGGAGCGGCGCAAGCCCGCACCGTGGCCCATTTACCAGATCGAGCGCGAGCTCGGCCTGCGGCCGGAGCAGCTCGTGGTCATCGACGATCTCAAGCCCGGCAAGGACATGGCCGACCGCGCGGGCGTGGACTTCATCGCGGCGGGGTGGACGCACACCGTGCCGCACATCATCGAAACGATGCAGCGTATCTGCCCGCACTACTGCCGCACGGTGGCGGAGCTGACCGCGCTGCTGCTGGACGAAACGGAGGCATAACGATGGATCAAATCATTCGCACGGCGACCCTCGCCGATCTCGACGCCGTGGCGGCGGTGGAGGCGGCGTGCTTCCCGGCGGCGGAGGCCGCGACGCGCGCGGAGCTCGCAGACCGGCTGGCGCACTACGGCGGCCACTTCTGGCTGATGTTTGACGGCGGCACGCTCATCGCGTTCGTCGACGGCATGGTCACCGACCGCGCCGACCTCACGGACGATCTCTATGCCGATGCATCCCTGCACGACGCGCACGGCGCGTGGCAGATGATCTTCGGCGTGAACACACTGCCCGACTACCGGCGGCACGGCTACGCGGGGCAGCTTCTCGAGCGCGCCATTGCCGATGCGCGCGCGCAGGGGCGGCGCGGCCTTGTGCTCACGTGCAAGGACCGGCTCGTGCACTACTATGCGAAGTTCGGCTTCGTGAGTGAGGGCGTGTCGGCCTCCACCCACGGCGGCGTCGTCTGGTATCAGATGCGCCTGACGTTCTGAACATTTTCCGCCCCGGCGTGAAAAAATTCACGCCGGGGCAAAGCAAAGCCTTGACTCTATAACCGTTGTAGAGTTTAGAATGGCGGTATTCCACGCAAAGGGGCAAATACCATGGAGAAAAACCTCACGACCGGCAGCGTCTTCGGCAACATCGTTCGCTTTTCGCTGCCATACCTGTTTTCGTACTTTTTGCAGACGCTCTACGGCATGGCCGACCTGTTCATCATCGGCCAATACGCCGACGCGTCCGGCACGACGGCGGTGTCCGTCGGCAGTCAGGTCATGCACATGCTCACGCTCATGATCGTCGGCCTCGCCATGGGCGCGACGGTCACGATCGGGCAGGCCGTCGGCGCGCGCGACCAGAAGAGCGCCGCGCGCTATACCGGCAACACGATGACGCTGTTTCTGGTGCTGAGCGTTGCGGTCACGGGGCTGCTGCTCGCGCTGGCGCGGCCGATCGCGGCGGTCATGTCCACCCCGGCCGAGGCCGTGTCCGGCACGGTCGCGTATCTGCGCATCTGTTTTCTCGGCGTGCCGCTGATCACGGCGTACAACATCATCGCGTCCGTCTTTCGCGGCCTCGGTGATTCCAAACGCCCGATGTACTTCATCGCCGTCGCGTGCGCGGTGAACATCGCGCTCGATTACCTGTTCATCGGCGCACTGCACATGGGCCCGGCGGGAGCGGCACTCGGCACAACGCTGGCGCAGGCGGTTAGCGTGGTCGTGTCGCTCGCGGTCATGCGCGGCGCGCGCGGCGGCATCGCCCTCACGCGGGACGATTTTCGCCCGCAGCGGGCGGTCATGGGGCGCATTCTGCGCATCGGCGTGCCGATCGCGCTGCAGGACGGACTGATCCAGATCGCGTTTTTGTTCATCACGGTCATCGCCAACCGCCGCGGCCTCACGGACGCAGCCGCCGTCGGCATCGTGGAGAAGATCATCAGCTTCCTGTTCCTCGTGCCGTCGTCCATGCTCTCGACGGTGTCGGCCCTCGGCGCGCAATGCATCGGCGCGGGCAAGCCCCGCCGCGCGCTGCAGACGCTGTGGTATGCCATCGCCGTCGCGTTCGGCTTCGGCGTGCTCATATCGGTCGTCATCCAGTTCGTCGCCGAACCGGTCGTCGCGCTCTTCACGCATGACGCGGCCGTCGTCGCGGCGGGCGGGCCGTATCTGCGCGGGTATATCCTCGACTGCTGCTTTGCCGGCGTGCACTTTTGCTTCAGCGGATATTTCTGCGCCATCGGCCGCTCGGAGCTGTCGTTTCTGCACAACATCACGGCCGTCGTGCTCGTGCGCGTGCCGGGCGCATACCTGACGAGCAAGTGGTTCCCCACGACACTGCTGCCCATGGGTCTGGCCACGGCGGCGGGCTCACTGCTGTCGGTCATCATCTGCGTGATCGCGTTTCTGGTGCTGCGGCGGCACGGCCGGCTCGTGCCGGAGGAGGGGTGACATGGCGCGCACACAGGAGCTCTTTTCCATCGGCGACGTGGCGCAGCTGTTTCACCTGAGCGTGAGCAGCCTGCGCCACTATGAGACCATCGGCCTGCTCACGCCGGAATACACCGACCCCGCGACCGGCTACCGCTACTACGGGCCGCGGCAGTTCGAGGTGCTCAATACCATCCGCTATCTGCGCGCGCTGGACATGCCGCTCGGGCAGATCCGCGCCTTTCTGCGCAACCGCGACGTCGGGCGCATCGAGCAGCTGCTGCGCGAGCAGAAGGCTGCCGTCGTGCGCAAGCAGGCGGAGCTGCAGCGCGTCGAGCGCAAGATCGACAACCGTCTGCGTCAGCTGCACGACGCGCAGACGGCGGAGCTCGGCGCCATCCATCTCGTGCGCAGCCCCGCGTGCCGCGTCGTGTGGATGTCCGGTGCGCTCGAGCTGCACAGCTTTCTCGACATGGAGCCGTCCATCCGCATGCTTGAGCGCTCGCAGGCGGAGGCCGTGGTCTTCCTCGGCAAGGTGGGCGTGGGCCTCTCGGCCGAGCGGCTGCTGGCCGGGCAGTTTGCGCCGTATGACTGCGCGTTTCTCGTGCTCGATGACGAGGACGCCTTCGACGGCGACGTGACCGTCCTGCCCGAGACGACATGCGCCGCCGTGTGCTTTCGCGGCAGCCACCCCGAGGCCCCGGCGCAGTATGCGCGCCTGATGGACTACCTGCGCGCGCACGCGCTCGCCCCGGCGGACTTCTCGCGCGAGATCACAATGATCGACTACGGCCTGACCAGCGCCCCGGGCAAATTCGTGACCGAGATCCGCATCCCCATCCGGACTGCGGAATGAATGTATATGCAAAGCCCCTCAGGTCCAAATGGATCTGAGGGGCTGTTCGTTTGGCTAATTACTTCTTCACGTTCTTGCAAAACTCCATCAGGATCGTCGCAACCTGTTCACGGGTCGCGCTGCCCTGCGGCTCAAGGAGGGTCTGGCCGCCGTTGCTTGCGCCGGAGATCAGGCCAAGTCCGACCGCATCCGCCAGCGCGTCCTTCGCCCAGTCGGACACGCTGTCCGCATCCGGGAAGATGCTCAGGTCAGCGGGCGTCCACGTGCGCTCAAGTTTGAGCACGCGCGTCATGTATTCCATGAGGATGACCGCGATCTGCTCGCGCGTCACCGGCAGGTCAGGCGCAAACGTCGTGCTGGACGTTCCGGCGACCACGCCGGTCTGGTACGCCCAGAGGACCGCGTCCTGATACCAGTCCTGTGTGAGATCGGTAAACGGCGTCGTGCCGGAAACCTCCGGTTCATCCTCGAGGTTATAGAGGATCTGCACGATCTGGGCGCGCGTCGTCGTCATGGTGGGCGCAAACTTATCGCCGCCGGTGCTGCCCATGAGCTTGTGCGTCACGCAGTACTGGATGCCGGGGTAGGCCCAGTTTTTCGTCACGTCGGAGAACATCTGCGTCACGTCGACGCTGACGACCGGGATAGACTCCGTCTTCGTCTCATTGCAGCGCGTGCAGGTGAAGGTCTTCACACCGGTCTCGGTTTCCGTCGGCTCCTTCGTCACTT
>OIAF01000080.1_pt1 | contig 44237 bp, 41 predicted proteins | sample 1580751 | NCBI WGS metagenome assembly OIAF01 (sample SAMEA3882511, study PRJEB24775) | human gut metagenome | biome: human-associated habitat; feature: intestine environment; material: feces | place: Netherlands | collected 2009/2010
CCTCGCCGCCGGGGCCGCGGCCGTAGCTCGGCGGGTCCATGATAACGGCGTCATAGCGGCGGCCGCGGCGGATCTCCCGCTCGACGAACTTGCCGCAGTCGTCCACGATCCAGCGGATGGGCCGGTCGGCCACGCCGGAGGCGGCGGCGTTTTCCTTGCCCCAGGCGACCATGCCCTTGGCAGCGTCCACGTGGCACACGCTCGCCCCGGCGGACGCGCACGCGACCGTGGCCGCGCCCGTGTAGCCGAAGAGATTGAGCACCGAGACCGGGCGGCCGGCCGCGCGGATCTTCGCCATGGCGTAGTCCCAGTTGGCGGCCTGCTCGGGGAAGATGCCCGTGTGCTTGAAGTTCATGGGCTTGACGCGGAACGTCAGGTCCCGGTAGCGGATGTCCCAGCTCGGCGGGAGGGTGCGCTTGTCCCAGCTGCCGCCGCCGGTGTGGCTGCGGCTGTAGCGCCCGTCGGCCGTGCGCCAGCGGGGGTCGGTGCGCGGCGTGTCCCAGATGGCCTGGGGGTCCGGGCGCACGAGGGTATATTTGCCCCAGCGCTCGAGCTTTTCGCCGCGCGAACAGTCGAGCACCTCAAAGTCCTGCCAAGAATCCGAAATCCACATAGCTGCTCCTCTTGTCCGGCGGAGGGATGGAACCGTGCAGTTCCAGTGTGTGCCGGAATGGTGATACTTAGACAGTGTATTATATCATCAAGTGCCGCAATGGTCAATGTGTCCGGGCCGTCCGGAGGGCCGGAATTGTAAACAAATGATAAAGAATCGCCCACCGGTACACCGGCAGGCGATTCAGACGGGCAAATGCAAAAAAGCCTCGCAGAGTTTGCGCCCGTAGGCGCAAAGAAAGCCCGATCATTTTCTCCGGCGGCATGTACGGCGGAGAAAGTACTTCCGGAGCGCGCGTGCGCGCTCAGCGGCGGCCGCTGCCGACGCGGTCGCGGTCAAAGTCGAATTCGTGCAGCGTCTCGCGCATCTGCGCGCGGCGGCGGGCCTCCTCGGCCTCCATCTGCGCACGGCGGCGGCGCTTGCGCTCGGCCTCGATCTGCTTGCGGCGGCGCACCAGCCACAGCACATAGCCGATGACGGCCAGCACGACGAGCAGGAGCACGACGAGCACGACCGGGTTCGTAAAAAAGGCGCGCAGGTGGCCCACGATATACGCCCCCTTCGACACGGCGACATCGACCGCCGCGACGAGCTTGACCGTGCCGTAGACCGTGCCGTTATACGACACCGTGAGCTCGCCGACCTCGTCCCCTGCCTTGACGGGGGCCTCGAGCGGTTTGCCGTCGCGCTCGGAATAGATGGTGACCTGCTGCTCAAACTGCGGCGCGCCGGCCGTATCGGCCGACGGCAGCACGGCCGAGATGCTCTGCGCCGGGCGGACGGTCACGCCGTCACTGTCGCGCCCGTAGCGCACGGGCACCTCACAGACAAGGTCGCTCGCGCTGACGATGTCGCGCCAGCCGTAGTTGGAAAACACCCAGCGGTAGGCCGTGAGCGTGTCGGAAAAGCTGCCGAAATCGGTCGTGCCGTTGGCGCGGGCCGTGCCCTTGCCGCCGAGCACGACGCACAGCAGGCGCACGCCGTCCTTCTCCGCCGTGGAGACAAGGCAGTAGCCCGCGGCCTCGGTGTGGCCGGTCTTGACGCCCTTGGCATACTCGTAATAATAGCCGCGGTACATCGGGGACTCGGGGTTAATCAGGCCGTTCGTGTTCGAGAGCGTGCGTTCGTCGGACAGGTTCGTGGCCGGGACGGTGTGCTTGACCGTATTGCAGATCGTGGCGAAGAGCTCGTGGCTGAGCGCTTCCTTCGTGATGCGGTAGAGGTCATGCGCCGTGGTGTAATGGTCGTCGTTCGGCAGGCCGTGGGGGTTGACAAAGTGCGTGCCGGTGCAGCCGAGCTCCTGCGCGCGCGCGTTCATGCGCTGCACGAACGCCGAGATGCTGCCGCAGACGTACTCCGCGACGACGTTGCACGCCTCGTTGGCCGAGGAGATCATGGCGCAGTAGAGAAAGTCCTCGAACGTCATGGTCTCACCGACCTTGATGTCGGCATTGCTCGCGCCCTCGACCATGTCGGCATTGCAGTCGGCATAGGCGGTGACGGTGTCATCCAGCTGCACGTCGCCGCGCTCGACCGCCTCGACCGCGAGCAGGAGCGTCATGATCTTCGTCAGGCTCGCGGGATAGGCTTTGGTGTCGATGTTGCGGGTATAGTAATACTGGCCGCTGTCCTCGTCGACGAGCAGAACGCAGTTGGCCCCGAGCTTTTCATCGAGCGCGGACTTGACCGCGTCGCTGCCGAGGACATACGACCCCTCCGCCGCCTGGACGGTGCTCTGGGGCACGCCGTCGGACGAGACGTTTGCGGTACTCTGGGGCGCATCGGCCGAATTGTCCGCCGTGCTTTTCGCGGCGGCCGCCGGGAAGGCCGCCGTCAGCAGCAGGCAGACGATGAGCAGCAGCGGCAAAATGCGATATTTTTTCATATCTTTCTCCATGGAACTATGATATAATAGAATATCCGGCCGGAGGCGGCGCTGCCGCGCGGCCGGGACAAATGACAGTGTCTTGCCCCATTATAATAATTCCGGCGGCGAAAAGCAAATCATTTCCGCGAAAAGACGCAAACGGAGGGACCGCGATGAAAATACTGGTTGTGGACGACGAAAAAACCATCGTCAAGGGCATCAAATTCAACCTCGAGAACGAGGGCTATCAGGTGGACGTGTGCTATGACGGTGAGACCGCCGTGGACATGGCGCGCCGCGGCGAGTACGCCGTGATTTTGCTCGATCTCATGATGCCGAAGCTCGACGGGCTCGGCGCGTGCCAGCAGATCAGGCAGTTTTCCACCGTGCCGATCATCATGCTCACGGCCCGCAGCGAGGACGCCGACAAGCTCATCGGCTTTGAATCCGGCGCGGACGACTACATCACGAAGCCGTTCAACATTCTCGAGCTCAAGGCGCGCATCCGCGCGCTCATCCGCCGCTCGAGCATGGCCCCCGCCGCCCCGGCCGAGCCGGACGGCGGCAAGCTCGTGCGCGGCCACATCGAGATCGACCCCGAGCGCCGCAGCGCCCGCCGCTTCGGCCAGAACGTGGAGCTGACGCTTAAGGAGTTCGACCTCATCGAACTGCTCATGCGCAACCCCGGCAAGGTCTACTCGCGCGAGCAGCTGCTCGACCTCGTGTGGGGCTACGACTATCAGGGCGACATCCGCACCGTGGACGTGCACATCCGCCGCCTGCGCGAAAAGCTCGAGCGCAACCCTGCCACCCCCGAATACATCATCACGAAGTGGGGCGTGGGCTACTACTTCGCCGAGGCCTGACGGATGAAGCAGCATCCGTTTCGCATCCGGCTGCCGCGCAGGCTGGTATCGAGCGTGCAGTTTCGCTTCGCCGTGACGTTCACGATCCTCGTGGCAATTTTGCTTGCGCTCATGAACACCTACCCCACGCGCGCCTCGCGCGACATCGTGTTCACCGAAAAGCAGAGCGCGCTGACAAACCGCGCCGCCGTCGTGTCGTCCTCCCTGTCGCTGCTCGACAATCTCACGCCGGACAACACGCGGCAGGTGCTCGCCCTGCTCGACCTGCGCGACCTGACGCGCATCATCGTGACCGACAGCGAAGGGCTGGCCGTATATGACTCCGCAAGCGAAAACAACATCCGCGGCAAGTACGTGCTCTACCCCGAGCTCGTGCGCGCGCTCGGCGGACAGGCCGTGTTCTACTCGCACTACACGACCGAGGCGTTTCTCAGCCGCGCGGCCATGCCTGTCATGAGCAGCGGCCGGACCGTCGGCGCCGTGTACGTGTGCGAGAGCGACAGCGAGCGCGCCGCGCTCATCGGCAGCATCCAGCGCCGGCTCGGCACGATCACGATCGGCATCGGCGCGGCCGCGCTCGTGGTGCTGTGGTTTTCCATCAAAATGCTCACGCGGCGCATCACGCAGCTGGCCGACGGTGTGCGCACCGTGCAGAGCGGCGACTACAGCTTCCGCCTGACGCTCTCGGGCAACGACGAGCTGACCGAGCTCGGCCAGGAATTCAACAACCTCACCGAACGGCTCGAGACGACCGAGGCCCAGCGCCGCCGGTTCGTTTCCGACGCGTCGCACGAGCTCAAGACGCCGCTGGCGTCCATCCGCCTGCTGTCGGACAGCATCTCCCAGAGCGCGGACATGGACAGCACGACGATGCGCGAGTTCGTGGCCGACATCGGCAGCGAGGCCGAGCGCCTGCAGCGCACGACCGAGAAGCTGCTCGACCTATCGCGGCGCGATGACGGCGTGCAGCCGGACGTGACGATCGTGGACCTGCAGCAGGCCGTGCACGGGACGCTGCACCTGCTGCGCCCGCTGGCCGACCAGAGCGGCGTGACGATCACGTGCCTCATGAGCGAGGGCGTGACCGTGCGCGCATCCGAGGACGACATTTACCACATCGTGTTTAACCTTGTCGAAAACGCCATCAAATACAATCTCCCGGGCGGGGACGTGACCGTGCGCGTGGAGACGCACGGCGGGCAGAGCGTCCTGTCCGTGGCCGACACCGGCATCGGCATCCCCGAGGCCGACCGGCCGAACATCTTCAACCGCTTCTACCGCGTGGACAAGGCCCGCTCGCGCGAGCACGGCGGCAGCGGTCTCGGCCTGTCGATCGTACACGATGCGGCCGCGCTCTACGGCGGCACCGTGACCGTGGACGGCGTGGAGCCGCACGGCACGCGCTTTACCGTGACGTTCCCGCGCGCGGCGGCAGACGATGCGCCCGAGGCGCAAAAGGAGGTGCCGGAGACATGAAGCGATGGCTCCCCCTGCTGCTGGCCCTTGCCCTCGCGCTCGGCTGCGCGGGCTGCGCAAAGCGGCAGACCGTGACGGTATACCGCATCGCAAAAGAGGGCGCCGCCCTCATGGAGACAGAGGCGGTCACCGTGCCGGACGGCACGGACCCGGTTCAGGCGGCGATCGACGCACTCGGCGCGGCGCCCGGCGACAGCACGTGCTTCAATCCCGTGCGCGGGTGGCTGACGGTCGGCAGCTACCGCATCGACGACGCGGGCACGCTCTGGCTGACGGTGACGGGCTCGGACACGGTGAGCGGCATCGTGCGCACGCAGGCGCTGGCCTGTCTGGTGCTGACGGGCACGGCGCTCGACGGCGTGTCAGCCGTCGGACTGGAAGAAACGGACGGCGACGTGCTGCACGAGCCGATGACCGCAGATGATCTTGCCCTGACCGACCCGGCCACGGACACGCAGACTTAAACACAAACGCATTCCCACGGAGGTGTATTTTTCATGCTCAACAACATTGCCCGCATCCAGCGCGCGCTGACACAGGCGCATCTGGACGCCATCCTGCTCACTGACGAAAACGACCGCCGGTTCGCCACCGGCTTCCCGTCCTCGGACGGCGCCGTGATCGTGACGGTGCACCAGGCATTTTTCATCACCGACGCCCGCTATATCGAGGCCGCGCGCGCCGCGCTGACCGGCATCGCCCAGGTGCTGCTGTGCTCGCGCGAGGCGCCGATGCGCACGCTCGTGCAGGGCATCCTGCGCGAGGCGAACGTGCAGATCCTCGGCGGCGAGGAGCAGACGACGAGCTATGCCGAGTTCACGGCCTATGAGCAGCTCTTCGGCCTGAAGCTCCAGCCGGCGCAGAACCTGATCCGCAATCTGCGCGCGGCCAAGCAGCCGGAGGAGCTTGCGATGATGTATCAGGCCCAGCAGATCACGGACGAGGCGTTTGCCCAGATCTGCACCGTCATCCGCCCCGGCATGACCGAGCGCGAGATCGCGGCCGAGCTCATCTACCGCATGCTGCGCCTCGGCGCGGAGGGCACGAGCTTTGACCCCATCGTGCTTACCGGCCCGGACACGAGCATACCCCACGGTGTGCCCGGCGACCGGCGCGTGGCCGCGGGCGACTTCGTAACGATGGACTTCGGCTGCCGCAAAAACGGCTACTGCTCGGACATGACGCGCACCGTCGCCGTCGGCATACCGACCGACGAGATGCGCAGCGTGTACCAGACCGTGCTCAACGCGCAGCTGGCCGGCATCGCCGCGGCAAAGGCCGGCGTGACCGGCGAGCGCGTGGACGCCGCCGCACGCAAGGTCATCAGCGACGCGGGCTACGGGGACTACTTCGGTCACAGCTTCGGCCACAGTCTGGGTCTCGACATTCACGAGCACCCCATCGCCGCCCCCGGCGTGCACGGGAGACTGCCGGAGCACACCGTCATCTCCGCCGAGCCGGGCATCTATCTGCCCGGAAAGTTTGGCGTGCGCATCGAGGATGTGATGCATCTGACGGCTGACGGGGCCGAAATTCTCACCCGGAGCCCGAAAAATCTCATCATTCTGTAAATACCCGCTTGTCAAACCACGCAAAATCGTGTAAACTATATAAGATTTTTGATTCTAATCATTCTTGAGGAGGATTCCTATATGATTACTGCAGGCGATTTCCGCAACGGCGTTACTTTCGAAATGGACGGCCAGGTCATGCAGGTCGTCGAGTTCCAGCACGTCAAGCCCGGCAAGGGCGCGGCCTTCGTGCGCACCAAGATGAAAAACGTCATCACCGGCGCCGTGACCGAGACGTCCTTCAACCCCACCGCCAAGTTCGAGAGCGCCACCATCGACCGCAAGACGATGGAGTACAGCTACAACGACGGCAATCTTTACTACTTCATGGATCCCGAGACCTACGAGCTCATCCCCATCGACGAGAGCGCCCTCGGCAGCAACTTCCGCTTCGTGAAGGAGAACATGGAGTGCGTCATCAGCTCCTACAAGGGCAAGGTGTTCCAGGTCGAGCCGCCCACGTTCGTTGAGCTCGAAGTGACCGACACCGATCCGGGCTTCGCCGGCAACACGGCCACCAACGCCACCAAGCCCGCCACCCTCGAGACCGGCGCTGAGATCAAGGTGCCGCTGTTCATCAACCCGGGCGACCGCATCCGCGTCGACACCCGCGTGGGCGAGTACCTCGAGCGCGCGAAAGGCTGAGAAGCAACAAGACAGAAAAAAAGACGCTGCCGCGGCAGCGTCTTTTTTGTTTGCAGATAGGGGTGGCACACGGTGCATGGGCGGCAGCGCTGGAGATAGACGCGACCTTTCCACCTCACCCGGCAAGCAAAGATCTCCACCTTCTCCTCGGGGAGAAGGCATCGCTTTGCTGCGGCGCAAAGATCTCATCCGAGGTGGGCCTTGCCCCCTCGGGCTCCCCTGCTGCTCAGATATATGGAATGATGCACCATTTCCTCCTCGAGGAGAAGGCTTTAAAAAACCAGCGCACCGGCCATTGGGCCGGCGCGCTGGTCATCTTTCGTTTGCGTTATTCGGCGCTTTCCGCGGCAGGGGTCTGCTCCGGGGCCTGGGCCTCGGCCTGCGCCGCGGCGGCGTTGGCCGCATTGATGCCATGATCCAGATCCTTGATGAAGCAGCGGCGGCGCTTGTGCTGCTCCTTCTCGAGCCGCTTCCACTGCGCGAGGATGTGGTCATTGAGCTCGAGCATGGGGCCGGTCTCGGCAAACTGCACGCCGTGGCGGTTGCAGCTCTGGCAGACGTGATCCATCATGACGGCGTTGATGCCCTCGGTCTGCAGATCGGGCCGCACAGCCGTGAGCAGCATGATGAGCGTGTCGCCATGGTGCAGATCGTTGAGCACCTCCGCCCAGCCGAATGGGAACAGGCGGCCGTCGGAGTGCTTGAGCGCGGGTGAGGGGTCGAGCGTCGTGACGCCGAAGGCGACGAGGTTTTCCTGCTCATCGAGCACGAAGCACACAAACTCCGGGTCGACGAGCGGAATAAACTTGTTGGCGTAGCGCTCGATCTGCTCGTCCGAGAGCTCCACAACGCCGTAGAGCGGCGCGTAGGCCGCGTTGACCAGCTCAAATACCTGACGGACGAACGGGCCATACTCGCTCTTGTGGTGCACGGTGGCCACGTGCAGGTTCTTGCGCTTGAGGATAAACTCCGAGAGCTTATGCAGACGCTCGGCCTCCGCGCTGCCCGGCGCGGGCACCGTGATGCGGTACTCGATCCAGTCGACGTCCTTGCGGTAGCCGAGTCGGGCGAGATGCTCGGGATAATACGGCGCGTTGTAATTGGTGAAAAACAGGCTCCGGCGGTCAAAGCCCTCAACGAGCATGCCCTCGCGGTCCATGTCCGTGAAGCCGAGCGGGCCGTGCACCTGATCGCACCCCTTCTGGCGCGCCCAGCGCTCGACCGTGCCGAACAGCGCCGCCGAGACCTCGGAATCGTCCACGAAGTCCACCTGGCTGAAGCGCATGCGGTGCGTACCGAACTTGTCATTGGCCTTGTGGCTGAGGATCGCGCCGATGCGGCCGACGATCTCCCCGTCGCGCCAGGCCAGCCAGCAGCGTGCCTCGCAGTAATCAAACGCGGGATTCTTGCCCGGCGTCCAGTCGGAGAGGTCATCCCCGTAGAACGAGGGAATGTAGTTCGGGTTATCGGCATAGAGCCGGTTGGGATACTGCATAAACTGGCGCAGCTCGTGCTTGGTCGTGACCTCGGTCACGACGACCGGGCTGTACTTTTCAAACTTCTGCATGAGAATGTGCTCCTTACAACAACAATGACCAGTGGAAATCTGGCTGGCGATAGTATAGCGCGCATTCCGACAGATTTCAACCTCTGCGTGTGTGGTTATTCACCCAATCGGCACCGTTCGACACGAAAAAGCCCCCGGAGCGGACGCTCCGGGGGACCGTTTTTCCTGTTTCTGCTTACAGGAGCTCGGGATACCAGTTGTTGATCGCGTCAACGATCGCGGCAGCCTTGCCTTCCTTGCAGATCTCCAGAATGTCGGATGCGAGGCCGAGGCCCCAGTGGACGAATGCATTTGCGTTCATGTTGCTTTACCCCTTTCTTGATGCTCCGCCGCCGCACACACACTTCGGCGCCGGATGGTTGGTGGCAATACCGGTTACAGGTTTATTTTACCGGTTTTGCACGGGATGTCAAGCGGACAAACGGCGTCAAGTGCGCAATTTCCCTGCCGCTTTCTTAGCGCGTTCCTGACAGATTTTCGATGCTTTTCCCGCCGGGCGGCTTGCACTGCACGCCGGAATCGGCTATAATGAGCGTTGCGCCGTGATTCTGTCAAAAAAGGCGCGACCATCGCGAGGGGGGAAAAGCACATGCAATGCCGCGAATGCCACGCGGAGCTGCCGCAGGGCGCACGCCGCTGCCCGCAGTGCGGACGGCCGGTCCTGCACGAAAAAATCTGGCGGAACAAGCGCCTGCGCGCGCTGCTCATCGGCATCGCCATCGTGCTCGTCGCCGTCGGCGCGGGGTTTGCCGTCGTCGCCTCGCAGGACGCCGCCGTCAACAACAGCGTCAAGGAAGCGATCTGCAGCTTCCAGTTTGACACCGCCGAGACGCTGCGGCGCGACGTCAAGCTCTTCCCCGCCGGGGACAACGACCTGCGCACGGAGATCATCCGCACCGGCCGGCTCTATCAGGCCGGGCAGTACACGCAGACACTCATGTATATTGACGACCTGCACGAAAAATACACCGACGCCGATCTGGCGACCTACAGCGGCGTGCTCGACGCCATGGAGGCCAAGAGCCTGCCGCAGATCTACGCCGCGGCCGCCAACGCCTACAGTGCGCAGGACTATCAGACCGCGCTGGCCGAATACACCGTGCTCGCCGCGCGCAATTATTCCGACAGCGACAAGCGCCTGTTTCTCACCAACGCGCACCTGTGCGACAGCCTGGGCCAGCTCGCGCTCATATCCGGCATGACCAATGCGCAGACCGCGCAGAAGCTCATGGAGCTCATCGGCTTTTCCGACACCAATCAGGTCATCATGCGCGACAACAGCTACGCGCAGGCGTTCCTGACCGGCAGCTGGAGCAGCGACGCTGGTGAGCTGACTGTAACGGACGACGGCACCGTGACGTGTTCCCTGCCCGGCCTGAGCGGGAAGGAATGCACCCTGCGCGACGACACCATCTGCGCCGGCACGGGCGATGATGCCGTGGCGTTTTACCGCTTTTCCGTGCTCAGCGACCGCATGATGATCGCCGACGCCGTCGGCGACGGCCGCGCCTACACGATGTTCCGGCAATAAAACTGCATATCCTCTACCCCGCAGTGCCCATGAACGCTGCGGGGTGTTTTTTTGCCGATCCTGAACAGATATCCGGCAGTTGTTACTTGCTATTTACATTTTTTATACGTATAATTAGATTGGTTGTATTTGAACTTGCAGACCAACGACAAATGGGAGGAGAAAAAACATGAAAAAGCGCATCATCAGCCTGCTGCTGTGCCTGGTGCTGATCGTGTCGCTCGTGCCGGCCGCCGCCGCGGCGGACACGGGGGACGCCAGGACCGTCACGGTACGCTACGCTTCCGGTCACGGGATCGACACCCATGACTACGAGACGGACTTCACCTACAGCGACGATCTGTTTACCAAGAGCGGCTACACGTACCGCAAGGATCTCGCGCTGATGTCCATGGGCCTCGCGTTCGCGGCCTACACGAGCAAGGACTCCGAAAAGACGGACGACTACGCCACCGGCAACCGCAACTTTGTATCCATGGCCGAGCAGTGCGGCTTTGAGAATATCCAGTCGAACAAATGGATGTTCCAGCCCGCCGAGGCCGACTCCATCGGCATCAGCTGCGCCAGCAAGACCATCCGCGACAACGGCGGCAGCTACACGCTCATCGCCGTCGGCGTGCGCGGCAACAACTACCACGCCGAGTGGGGCGGCAACGCCCGGCTCGATGCTGCGGGCGAGCACAAGGGCTTCGCCCTCGGCCGCGACCAGGTGCTTGACTACCTGCGCGCCTACATCGCCGACACCGGCATCTCCGGCCGGCTGAAGATCTGGATCGCCGGCTACAGCCGCGGCGCGGCCGTGTCCAACATGGTCGGCGGCGCGCTCGACAACGGCTACAGCCTCGGCGAGGGCGTCAGCCTCAGCCCGCACGACCTGTACTGCTATTGCTATGAGCCGCCCATGGGCGCGACGAAGGATCAGGTGCAGGGCCGCCTGTATGACAACATCCAGAATCTCGTGAACGAAAATGACCTCGTGACCTACGTCGCGTTCGACAACTGGGACTTCGCCCGCTACGGCGTCGACCGCGTCGTGCCGACCAAGGGCGACGACAACTATCTCGGCTACAAGGCCGCCATGCTCAAGGAATTCGTGCAGATCCCGAACAACGGCGGCATCTACTGGCCCGACCACTTCCAGGCCTGGGGCATCGACCCGAAGGACATCACGAGCGGCGATCTCGGCAAGATCTTCAAGGTCAACATGACGCAGAAGGAATTCTACGCCGACCTCTGCGAGGCGATCACGACGTGCCTCGCCTCCTCGCGCGAAGACTACGCGGAGAATATGCAGGACTTCCTCGTCGCCATGCTGGCGGATATCTTCGGCGCAGCCGATAAGAACACCTCCGGCGTGGCCGAGGCCTTCGCCAAAAAAGTACAGGACAACTGGAAGAAACTCTTCTACTCGCTGACCATCCCCGGCATGATCAAAAACGGCACGGCCGCCAAGCTCCTGACCGGGTATCTGGTCGAGGCGCTGCAGGAAAACGGCGTTCTGACCTACGATCTCGCGGGCATCGAGGCCGCGATGGGCATGCTCGCGCCGCGGCTGTCAAAGATGGCGTGCAAATACCCCGGCACGACCATGACGCTGCTGGCGAACCTGCTCGTGATCGGGCTGGCCCACTGCGGTGAGCCGGGCCTCGCCTGGCTGCGCAGCCTGCCGGACGACTACATGGCCAAGAAGCAGACCGTGAGCTATGCGGGCCTGTTTGACGACGTGGGCGCGGACGCCTGGTATGCATCCAGCGTGGACTACGTCAAGTACGGCCGGCTGATGTACGGCACCGGGAATAACCTGTTCCAGCCCGATGCGCAGATGACCCGCGCCATGTTCGTGCAGGTGCTCTATGCGCTCGAGGGCAGCCCGTCCGTGCGCGGCCTGAGCTGCCCGTTTACCGACGCGGGCGGCAGCTGGTACACCGACGCCGTCATCTGGGCGTACCACGCGGGTGTGGTCGCGGGCGTGTCCGCGACGCAGTTTGCGCCGAACGAAGCGCTGACCCGCGAGCAGATGGTGACCATGCTCTACGGCTACGCCGGCCGCACCGAGCAGCTCTCCGGCTCCGACGGTGCGCTGGCAAGCTATCAGGACCAGGCGAGCGTGTCCGACTGGGCGCGTGAGGCCATGGCCTGGGCCGTGAGCACCGGCGTGATCACCGGCACGTCCACCACCACCCTCGCGCCGCAGAAGATCGGCACGCGCGCCGAAGTCGCGACCGTGCTGATGCAGTTTTGCGAGCAGTGATATCAGCGCAGCGCCCGGACTTCCTGAGAAGTCCGGGCGCTTTTTCATGCGTGCAAAGCCCGCCCCCGGCGAATGCCGGGGGCGGGCTGTTTTTGTATGCGGTTTACTGGTCGGCGGCTGCGGCTTTCGCGCTGCGGCAGTTGGCGCGCAGCACCGGCATGAGTGCCGTGAGCGCGATGTCCAGCTTGCGGGAATAGTCCCCTTCCATGCCGTTGTTGATCCAGTCGATGAGCATGCCGAACATCATGTCCGTGTACATGCGGATGATCGCCTCAAGGTCCTCGGGCATGATGTCCATGTTCTGCGCATAGCGCGTGATGACCTGACGGGCATAGTAATCGCTCGTCTCCCACGTGAAGCGCTCGAGCTCTTCCTTGCCGTAGCCATGGTAGATGTTCAGGATGGCCTGCCGGTCGTTCGAGAGGTTCGCCGCCAGCGTCAGGAAACCCTCACGCACGGTCTCGAAATTGCCGTTCGTGTCCAGAAAGTGCTGCACGCGCAGCTCAAACACATACTGCGTGAGCACATAAATATCCGTGAAATAATAGTAGAATGTCTTGCGGCTGCAGCCCACGGCGTCCGTGATCATCTTGACCGTGATGCGGTCGATCGTGTAGTCGTTGAGCAGGCGCATATACGCATCCGCGAGCGCTGTGCGCGTCCGGTTCTGCTTCATGAAGTGTGCCTCCGTTCCTGCGGCCGGACAAATGCCGGCGCTGTTTTTTCTGGCCCTATAGTAACCCACCTGTCACCATAATTCATTGGCCATTATCATGTTTATGTAACGTTTTTGCGCACTTTGCGAAACGATTCTACCCGTTTGTCCGGATTTTTTCAGGAATCCAGCTCGCCCTGCAGCTGGCAGGTGCGCATAATGATGGCGGCGAGCTGTGCGCGGCTGGCACCGTCGTTCGGGCTCAGCTCCCCGCTGCTCGTGCCGTAGAACAGGCCCATGGAGACAGCCCACGTCGTGGCGGAAAATGCCCAGTCGGGCACGGTGTTCCAGTCCTCGTAGCCGCCGATGGGCCGCGGGCGGACGCCCTTTTCCGGGCCGAAGACGCGGTAGAGCATCGTGACGAGCTGCGCGCGCGTGAGGCGCGCGTCGGGCGCAAAGTGCGTGTCGTCCACGCCAACGGAGACCTCTTTGGCATAGGCCCAGCGCACGGCGTCGGCGTACCAGGCATCGGCCGTGACATCTTCAAACGGGAGCTCCGGCAGCCCGGACACATCCGGCTCACCGGCCATGCGGTAGAGCATCGACACGAGCATGGCGCGCGTCGTCTCCCCCGCCGGGTCAAACAGATCGTTGCCGATACCGCTCATGAGCCCGAAGAGCACACAGTAATCAATGCCCGCGTGCGACCAGTCGTCCGCTGCCGGCATGTCGTCAAACACACCGCCGGCACAGTACTTGTCGCCGATGCAGGGATCCGGGATCTTGGCCGTCTCCGTCTTGCCGCAGATGGAGCAGGTGCGCTCCATGTTCACGACACCGTCGTCCGTCTCGATGGCCGTCCAGGCGCTCCAGTGGTGGACGGGATAATAATACTGCACCGCCTCCGTGACGCGCTCGCTGCCCTTGAAATAGTTCACGGTGCTGCCGTTCGTGAGCGTCATGGTATAGATCGTCTTGACCGCCGGGTCGAGCACGCGGTACTCCGTGGCCGAGACCTGGCCGATGATCATGACATAGTGGCCGTTGGCCGAGTAGCCGTTGAGGTGGATGATCGGCGGGCTGTAGCTGCCCTCGCCGCCAACGTAACGCGCGATGGCCTCGGCGAGCGAGGTCTTGCTGTACGTCGCGCCGCTGAAGGCAACATCCTCCGGCGTCGTGGCAAAGGGCGCGCCGTAGTGGCCGCCGCTGCGCCAGTAATCGCCGAGCGCGCCGGGCGTGGCGTCGATGCCGAGGTACGACAGCGCCATGGAGATGCACGCCGTGAAGCACTCGTGGTTGGCATAGCCCACATAGCTGCCCCAATACTCGGGGCAGAACAGATCGGTATAGGCCGGCACCTGGCAGATGTAGCGGACCGTGCCCGTCTTCACGCCGGAATTCTGCGTATACTCCACGCCCGCATACGGCGCGGCATCCACCCGGCTGGCCGCCGCGGCACCCATCGTCAGACAGGGCAGCAGCCCCGCCAGCAGGCACAGCGTCAGCGCCAGGCTGAGGATTCGTTTCTTCATAGATGACTCCTTTGGTTCCGGATTTTTGCTGGGTGTTGACATAACGTACACACACATTTGCATATCTTACACCTTCTGTTACGAAATTGCAACCTTTTTTGCTTTCTCTGCCAGCATTTGTGGGGCACAGCGGCCGGACGGGGGCCGGTTTTGGCGCGAAAAGTGGGGATGCAGAGATCTCGACAGGATTCGCAAAAATCGTTATGTAAACCGATACAAGCAAAATATGGTCGTGCGCACGCGGACGTGCGCGGACGGTGCGGAACATTTTCTGTGACGTACATAATATTTCTATTGACAGATATGCAAATGCATAATAAAATGGAAATAGAAGGGGCCGCTTCCGGCGCTGTGCGGCCGCGACCGGCCGGTTTCCGACGCGAAGCCGGGCAGATGCGCAGCTTCGATGGCAAAGCCCGCCGTTTTGGCGGCGAAAACGCTGCCGAAACGGCGGAAGCATTGCGTTATGTAAACTGCAAGGAGGTGAGGGACCGTCGGGATGGAAAGACGGAAACGATATGTGTCCGCGTGCGGCCCGGGGCATGGCGTGGATTGAGCTGCATCAGTCGCTGCCGCAGCACCGCAAGCTGCTGGCACTGCGCGACGCGCTGGGCGTGCGCACGCCGGCGGCAATCGGGCACATGTGCCTGCTGTGGCTGTGGGCGCTGGACAACGCGCCGGACGGCGACCTGTCTGCACTGCCAGCAAAGCAGCTGGCGGAGATCTGCCAGTTCAACGTGCGCCGGGCAGATGCCCTCGCGGCGGCGCTGCGCACGTCCGGGTTCGTGGACTTCGACGGGCAGCTGCACGACTGGGGCGACTACACCGGCCGCCTGATCGACCAGCGGGCAGCCAGCCGCGAGCGGCAGCGGCGGCGGCGCGCGCGGCAGCGCTTGGCGGCTATGGAAGAAAGCAAGGAGGATAGTACATGAAAAAGCAGACGAACACCGACCTGCGCCGTGCACTGCGCGAGCAGCGTGCGGCGTATGAGGAGCTGCTGGGCCTGTCGGGCGCGATCTTGGCTGCGCTGTGCGTGCGCTGCGGCGACGGCGCGACGCTGCGGCTGCCGAAGCAGGCCGTGCACGACGCACTCACGCGCTACGAATTCGCGGCGGCGGCCGAGGGCGAGGACTACGTGCTCTCGTACCGGGAGCGCAGGACATGATCGACCTCGAGGACGAGAAGGAGCGCATCCTCGAGCAGCTGGCGGCCATGGTGGCCGACGCATCCGTGAAACCGGAGCTGCGGCTCAAGGCGGCGGGCATGGTGCTCGGCCACGAACGAGGCAAAGCAGCCCCTGCAAAGGACGAAGGCGAGACAGAGCCGGAGGTGCTGCGCTTTGAGGGTGCGCTCGAGCAGTGGAGCCGGTAGTGAGGAGGCGCGATGGCACGCAAAAACGAACCCTATATTTATCAGGTACTGCGGCGCGAGACGCCGAACCCGCGGCAGCAGGCGTTCTTCCGTGCGAAGACGGCCAACGTCGCCTACGGCGGGGCGCGCGGCGGCGGCAAGAGCTGGGCCATGCGGCGCAAGCTCGTGCTGCTGGCGATGCGCTACCCGGGGCTGAAGCTCCTGCTGCTGCGCCGGACGCTGCCGGAGCTGCGCGCCAACCACATCCTGCCGCTGCAACGGGAGCTGGCGGGCTACGCCGCATGGAGCGGCGCGGAGCGCGCGTTCCGCTTCCCGAACGGGTCACGGCTCGTGATGGGCTACTGCGACAGCGACAGCGACTGCGCCCAGTATCAGGGGCAGGAATATGAGGTGATCGGCTTCGAGGAGGCAACGAACTTCGAGCCCGACTGGCTGACATTCATCGCGACCTGCCTGCGCACGACGCGCACGGATTTCGTACCGCGCATTTACTACACCTGCAACCCCGGCGGGCCGGGCCACGCCTACATCAAGCGCCTGTTCATCGACCGCGCGTTCCGCGACGGCGAGGACCCGGCGGACTACGTGTTCATCCCGGCGAAGGTCTACGACAACCAGGTGCTCATGCAGCGCGACCCCGGCTATCTCAAGCGGCTGGAGGCACTGCCGCCCGCACGGCGGCGCGCGCACCTCGAGGGCGACTGGAACGTGTATGAGGGGCAGGTGTTCGCCGAGTGGCGCGACGATCCCGCGCACTACGCCGACGGGAAGTGGACGCACGTGATCGAGCCGTTCGACATCCCGGACACATGGCGGGTGTACCGCAGCTTCGACTTCGGCTACGCCAAGCCCTTCTCCGTGGGCTGGTGGGCGGTGGACTTCGACGGGCGGCTGTACCGCATCCTTGAGCTCTACGGCTGCGTGCCCGGCGAGCCGGACACCGGCGTGCGCTGGACGCCGGAGCAGATCTTCGAGCAGATCCGCACCACGGAGACCACGCACCCCTATCTGCGCGGCCGGGACATCCGCGGCGTGGCCGACCCCGCGATCTGGGACGCGTCGCGCGGCGACAGCATCGCCGACATCGCCGACCGGTACGGCGTGTACTTCGAGCCCGGCGACCACAAGCGCCTGCCCGGCTGGATGCAGGTGCACTACCGGCTGGCGTTCGATCAGGCAGGGCTGCCGATGCTGTACGTGTTCCGCAACTGCCGGGATACGCGGCGCACACTGCCGCTGCTGCGCTACGACGCACACGCGCCCGAGGACGTGGACACGCGGCAGGAGGACCACATCGCCGACGAGATCCGGTATCTGTGCCAGTCCGACCCCATCGCGCCGCGGCCCGTGGTGCAGCGGACGCCAAAAGTGTTCGACCCGCTGAGCAGCGAATGATTATGTAAACAGGAAAAGACTGCGACGGCAGTCTCTTTTTCTCGCAAAATGCAAAAAATTATGTAAACCATTTCGCCGGAAACGGCAGCAAAGGAGAGTCTATGACAAACGAGAAAACGAACCCCATGCCTTACCGCGCGGCGGATGCGGCGGCGATGTTTGCGGCGGCCGGTACGGCAGGGCCGCTCGGGCCGGATATGGCCGCGCCCATGATCACGCCGGACGACGTGGCGCGCGGCACGGAGCTTCTGCGCCGGTACAAGGACGGCAAGCGCGCGCTCGAGGCGCGCATCATCGCCGATGAGCAGTGGTACCGCCTGCGGCACTGGCAGTACCTGCGCGACCGCCGCCGCGAGCAGGGGGCCGACGTGGTGGAGCCGACGAGCGCGTGGCTGTTCAATGCCATCGTCTCAAAACACGCCGACGCGATGGACAGCTTCCCGGAGGCGGTGATCCTGCCGCGCAGCGAACAGGATGAACCGGACGCAAAGGCACTGTCGGCCATCGTGCCGGCCGTGCTGGAAAAGACGCACTTTGAGCAGGTATGGTCCGATGCGTGGTGGTACAAGCTCAAGCACGGGTGCGCGGCCTACGGCGTGTTCTGGGACAGTGCCGGGAGCAACGGCCTCGGCGACGTGGCCGTGCGCCAGCTCGACCTGCTGAACCTGTTCTGGGAGCCGGGCATCACCGACATTCAGGCCAGCCGCAACCTCTTCGTGTGCGCGCTCATGGACAACGACGACATTTCCGCCGCCTGGCCCGACGCGCGGCCCGGCAGCTGCGGCGTGGAGCTGGCGCAGTATCTGTACGACGACGCGGTGGACACCTCGGGCAAGAGCATCGTCGTGGACTGGTACTACAAAAAGCCGCTGCCCGGCGGCGGCACGGCGCTGCACCTGATCAAATTCACGGGGCGCGACCTGCTCTATGCGAGCGAGAACGACCCCGCCATGGCCGGCGGCTTCTACCCGCACGGGCAGTACCCGGTCGTGTTCGACGTGCTCTACCCCGAGGCGGGCACGCCGTGCGGCTTCGGCATGATCGCCGTGAGCAAGGACCCGCAGCAGTACATCGACCGCCTGAGCGGCAACCTGCTGGAGATGAGCATGAAGGCCTCCACCCCGCGCTTCTGGGTCAAGAAGGGCTGCGGCGTGAACGCGCAGGAATTTCTCGACTGGTCGAAGCCGCTCGTTGAGGTCGAGGGCAGCATCGACGACGAGCGCCTGCGCCAGATCAGCCTCTACAACCTCGACGGCCAGTGGGTGAACATGCTGCAGCTGAAGATCGACGAGCTCAAGGAGACGAGCAACAGCCGCGACGTGACGCAGGGCAGCGTGTCCGGCGGCGTGACGGCGGCGAGCGCCATCGCGGCGCTGCAGGAGGCCGGAAGCAAGTCCAGCCGCGACACGCTGCGCGCGAGCTACCGCGCGTTCGAGCGCGTGGTCGAGCTCGTGATCGAGCTCATCCGCGCGTACTACACCGAGACGCGGCCGTTTCGCGTGGCGGCGCCGGGCGCGCAGGGCTACGCGTTCTGCACGTACTCCAACGCCGGACTGCGCTCACGGACCGTGGGCATGGACGCCGACGGCATGGCGCTGCAGCGCGCACCGTCGTTCGACGTGTCGGTCCACGCGCAGAAGGAGAGTCCGTATGCGACCGCGTCGCAAAACGAGCTGGCGCGGCAGCTGTATCAGCTGGGGGTCTTTAACCCCGCGTTCGCGCAGCAGGCGGTGCCGATGCTGGAGATGATGCAGTTTCCGGGGCGCGACAAGGTGCTCGAGGCCGTGCGCAGCAGCATCGTGCCGCCGCAGCCGGAGACACCGGACGCGGGCCCGAATACGAACGCCGACCCGCTGCTGAAAGCGCAGGCGGAGAAAAACCGCGTCATCACAGCCAGCGCCCGCTGAGGGCAGAAGGGAGCACAGAGTATGAACGAAACCAATCTTTCCGCCGCGCCGGAGCAGAGCGCTCCTGCCGCCGCGCCGCACGAGGCCACTGAGGAGACCGTGACCGTCGGCGCGCTGCGCGGGGCCATCGAACGCCGGAATGCGCAGCGGGCGCGCCGCGCGGCCGAAGAAGCCGCCGCGCGCTGGTCGCGCGAGGCGGACGAACTGACGGCGCAGTGCCCGGACTTTGATCTGGGCGCGGCGCTGAAGGACACGCAGTTTTGCGCGCTGCTGCGCGCCGGCGTGGACGTGCGCACGGCGTGGTTTGCGCTGCACGCGCAGGCGCTGCTGGAAGCAGCGTGCGTGCGCGCGGGCCGCAGCGCCGAGCAGCGCGTGACCGAGCACATCCGCGCCCGCGGCCTGCGCCCGGCCGAAAACGGCCTGGGCGGCGGCGGAGCCGGCATCGTGGTGCGGCCGGACGTGTCGCGCATGAGCCGCGCCGACCGCGCAGCGCTCGCCGCGCGCGCAGAGCGCGGCGAGCGCGTGAAGCTGAGCCTGTGACCCGCTTCGCGTACATCCGCCGGGACGGGCGGTGCGTGCTGCGTGCGGACGGCCACGCGGACTTCTGCCCGGGCAGAGACATCGTGTGCGCCGGAGCGTCGGCGCTCGTGTGTGCGCTGGCGGGCGCGCTCGATGCGCTGGGCGCGCAGGGCGTGCAGCGGACGCTCTGCGCCGGACACGCAGCCATCGCAGCGGACGACCGGGCCGATGTGCGCGCGGCGTTTACCGTGGCCGTGACGGGCCTGCGGCAGCTGGCCGCGGCCTACCCCGGCCACGTTGCGGAGGACACCGGCCGCGTCCCCGCGCAGGAGACCGAACCCACGGCAGCGCAGCGGCCGGGCGCTGCCCCGGCGCTGTCCCCGGAAGCGGACAGCAAAGAAAAAAGGAGACATGAGTATGGAAAACATCCGCATGAACCTGCGCCTGTTTGACGCAAACACGCAGGTGACCACCCAGCAGAGCCTGACCGAGGAGATGAAGACGTTCTACTCGGACTACCTCATCGACGCGGCCGAGCCCGAGCTCGTGCACGACCAGTTCGCGCAGAAGCACCCCATCCCCGCAAACGGCGGCAAGACGATCCAGTTCCGCCGCTTCGCCCCGCTCGGCAAGGCGCTGACCGCCCTGACCGAGGGCGTGACCCCCGACGGCCAGAGCCTGAGCATGACCACCGTTGAGGCGGCCGTGCGCCAGTACGGCGGCTACATCCAGATGAGCGACCTGCTGCTGCTGACCGCCATCGACAACAACCTCACCATGGCCACGAAGCTGCTCGGCGCGCAGGCCGGCCGCACGCTCGACACGATCACCCGCGAGGTGCTCGTCGGCGGCGACAACGTGCAGTATGCCGACGAGTCCGTGTCCGCGCGCTACCTGCTGCAGGGCGGCAACGCCAGCGCGGCCGACAACAACTACCTGACCGTCGACTGCATCCGCCGCGCCGTGCGCGCGCTCAAAAACGCCAACTGCCGCCGCATCGACGGCGCGTTCCCGGTCATCATCCACCCCGACGTGGCCTACGACCTCATGAACGACCCGAAGTGGCTGGCACCGCACCAGTACGTGGACACCGAGCACATGTACGAGGGCGAGATCGGCAAGATCGAGGGCTGCCGCTTCGTCGAGAGCACGGAGGCAAAGATCTTCCACGCAGAGGATCTTGCCAGCGACAGCCGCACCCTGCTCACGAACGGCGCAGTGAGCGGCAAGACCACCTTCTCGTTCGACGGCGGCACGGTCAAGGCCGGCGCGCTCGTCGGCCGTCAGGTACTCGTCGGCAATGCGTGCGTGACCGTCACGGCCAACACCGCGAGCTCCATGACCGTGGACGCCGCCGTCACGGCTGAGGACAACGCCATCATCTACCCCGGTGAGGCCGGCGCGCAGGGCCGCGACGTGTACGTCACGCTCGTGCTCGGCGCCGACGGCTACGGCACGACCGAGATCACCGGCGGCGGCCTCGAGCACATCGTCAAGCAGCTCGGCTCCGCCGGTACGGGCGACCCGCTCAACCAGCGCGCCAGCGTCGGCTGGAAGGCCACGAAGGTCGCCGTGCGTCTCGACGACAGTGCCATCCGCCGCATCGAGACCTGCAGCACCTACACCGAGTAAAGAAATCCACCCCGTGCCTCCCGCCCGCGCGGCGGGAGGCGCACCTACAACAAGGAGGAAACAACTATGGCAACCAGAAAAAAGACCGACCGCGCCGCCGCTGAGGCCTGGCTGAGCGAGCCCGTGACCGTGCGTCTGTTCCGCGACAACGGCAGCTACAAGGAGGACAAGGTCGTGACCGTCAACGGCGAGACCGTGCGCATCCCGCGCGGCGAGGACGTGACCATCCCGCGCCGCTTCGCGCTCGTGCTCGCGCAGGGCGAGGCGCAGGACGCGCGCACCGGCGCGCTCATCGAGCGCGAGACCGCCCGCTTTGCCGCCGAGAGCGGCGCGCTGGGGCTCTGACCATGGCGACGCTTCAGCAGGCGCTCACGCGCATCGACGCGATCTGCCCGAACGCGTGGGACGAGACGGCGAAACTCCTGTGGCTCAACGAATGCGAGAGCATGATCCAGACGCGCATCCTCGGCGTGGCGCCCGAACAGTGCATCACCTACGACGCGGACACCGACCGCAGCACCGCGCTGCTCGTGCCCGCGCCGTTTGACCGGCTGTACGTGTACTACGTCATCGCCATGTGCGACTACGCCGCACACGAAACGGCGCACTACGCCGACAGCATGATGCTCTTTAACGCGGCACTCGACGAATACGCCAAGTGGTATCAGCGCGCCAACGGAGCAGCGCCCATCGCACCGGGACAGCTCCAGCAGATCGCCGCCAACACGAAGGCGCGGCACACGCACGAAAATCTCGCGGTGCTCGACGGCATCACGGCGGAAAAGACGGCAGCCTGGGACGCGAAAGCGGACCGGACGGCCGCGACGGCGTCCGCCAACGGCCTGATGTCCAAGGCGGATAAGGCCAAACTCGACGGCATCGCCGCGGGCGCGACGAAGGTCATCGTCGACAGCGCGCTGTCCAATACCAGCGCCAATCCGCTGCAAAATAAGGCGATCGCGGCCGCGCTCGATGGCAAGGCCGGAACGGCAGCGGCTACACAGTCCGCCAACGGCCTGATGTCCAAGGCCGATAAGGCCAAGCTGGACGGCATCGCCGCGGGCGCGACAAAGGTCACCGTCGACAGCGTCGTGTCCGCATCGTCCGTCAACCCTGTGCAGAACAAGGCAATCAAGCAGTACGTGGACAGCAGGGCCGCAGGATCGGGCACCGTGCGATATGACGCTACGCAGTCTCTCACTTTCGAGCAGAAGCAGCGGGCGCGCAAGAATATCGAAGCTCTGCCCGTCGCAGGGGCTGTCACTGCTGGAGTTGTGTCAATGTGCCCAGATTTCCACATTGTGGATAGCAACGCCGCGGTGCATATTGTGCCCTCAAAAGTCAACGACGAAGATTATACTATCACCCTTGACTGTGGCCCGGAAAATTGGCCGGTGCGTGTGGCTGGCATCAGAACGCCGACGGACGCACAGACAAACTACGCGGCGAACGTGGCCTATGTCAAGGCCAAGATCGCGGCGATCGGCGCCGGCGCGACGCTGCCAAGTGTGACGGCAGCCGATAACGGCAAGATCCTGCGTGTTGTCGGCGGCGCGTGGGCCGCCGCGAGTTTGCCGGTATATAACGGAGGTGTCAGCTGATGGCCGATGTCAATATCAAGTATCAGGGCACATCGATCGCAATGATCGACGCAAGCGGCAGCAAGACGCTGCAGACAAGCGGGAAATACTGCGAGGGCGATATCACCGTGGAATACACCGACCCGGAAAAACCGACGCAGGCCAAAAGCGCAACACCGACGGAAACGGCGCAGGACATCACGCCGGACAGCGGGAAGGTGCTCTCGAAAGTTTCCGTCGGCGCGATCCCAAAAACATATGTCGGCAGCGGTGTGACCAAAAAAGCAGCGGCGACCGTTTCGCCGTCCACGAGCGAGCAGACGGTTTGCGCAAGCGGGGTCTACACGACCGGCGCGCAGAAAGTCGCGGCGATCACGAAGAACCTGCTCGCGCAGCTGGATCCTGATTTTGTGGCTGCAAATATCAAGAAAGATGTGGATCTGTTTGGGCTGGTCGGTACGCTCGAAGCCGGGGGCAGCGGTGGAAAAGCGTACAAAATCGTTTCGGGTTATTTATCTTCAACAAGTACGGATACAGACGGCTCTTTTACTTTGGCGCACAATTTGGGGTGCACGCCGATCTTGTTCATGATGATGCGCCCGGCAACTTTCTCGTTTAATGATGGTCAGATCGGTTGCGTGTTGTATGGCAATTCCGATGCGGACGAATCGCTTGCGCCAGAGTTTAACTGGGAAACCTGGCGCAAGAAATTTCAAGCCATTGTGCGGTACGATCGTGACGTTTATGTAGCCGCTTTGACCGGAACGGTTGACAACAGCAGTATTTCTTTCAGCCGATACAAAAATGGCAATTTCACAGCAGAAGTGACCGGCACGTATTTCTGGTTTGCGGTTGGGGTGGAAGGAGCGTGACAACGTGAGGTATTTTGTGCAGTATGGGAAGAAAAATCACATCATTGCCATCGGCACCGGCGCGGGCGGCACCGAGATCACCAAAGTGGAATACGACGAAATCATGGCAATCATCCAAAACCGTCCGAGCGCAGACGGCAAAGGCTACCGGCTGAAAGCCGACCTGACGTGGGAGGCATACGACCTGCCGCCGGAACCCGAACCGAGCGACGAGGACGAACTTTCGGACACGCAAGCCTTGAATATTCTTTTGGGAGGTGCAACATGACACGCGGAAAAGCAAAGCTGCTTCGGCAGCTGATCGAAAGCCTTGCCGCCGGACTGGACGATGCGGCCGCCCTGACCGGCATGGAGCTATTCCCCGCGTGGGCGGCCGGCAATGCCTATGCCATCGACGACAGGGTGCGGTACAACGGCGCGCTGTACAAATGCGTGCAGGCGCACACGGGGCAGGCGGACTGGACGCCGGACGCGACCCCGGCACTGTGGGTTGCTGTCAGCGTGGACGCATGGCCGGAGTGGGTACAGCCGTCCGGCGCGCACGATGCGTATCACCGGGGCGACAAAGTCAGCTATCGCGGCAAGCACTACATTTGCACGGCCGACGCAAACGTCCACGCACCGGGCGTGTACGGATGGGAGGAAGCGGCATGAGCATCGACATTGTGGAGGCATTCACGGCGAAGAACAAGTGCTATCAGGCGGGTGCGCCGCTGCGCCCGCAGGGGCTGATGCTGCACAGCGTCGGCACGCCGCAGCCTAACGCGGCCGTTCTGGCGCGGTACTTTGACCAGTACCAGCCGGGCGGGCAGAGCGTGTGCGTGCACGCGTTCGTACAGGCAGACGGCACGGTGTACCAGACGCTGCCGTGGGAGATGCGCGGCTGGCACTGCGGGGGCACGGCCAACAGCACCCACATCGGCATCGAAATGACGGAGCCGGGCGCGGGCGTGCCCTACGCCGAGGCGGCCGAGCAGATTACGGGCACGTATCGCGCCGCCGTGGCGCTGTTTGCGCGCCTGTGCGGGACTTACGGCCTGGAGCCGCTCGCCGATGGTGTTATTCTCGGCCATGCGGAGGGGCACCGGCGCGGGGTGGCGAGCAACCACGCGGACCCGACATATTTGTGGGACACCTACGGCATGGGCTTCACCATGGACGGGTTCCGCGCCGCCGTCGCCGAGGCGATGGCCGGGGCCAAGGAAGAGGAGGAGGAAACAGACATGACACGCTACAACACCGTGGCAGAAATGCCCGCATGGGCACGGGAGGAAGCGCAGCGGCTCATCGACTGCGGCGCGCTCAAAGGCGGCACGGACGGCAGGCTCGACCTGTCGGAGGATATGCTGCGCACGATGATCGTCTGCCAGCGGATGATCGACGAAGCAAAGGAGACATAAATGGACAGACTCACAACGATCAAGGCGGCCGCTTCTGCGGCCGCCGCAGCGCTGACGGCATTCTGGGGCTGGACAGGCTGGCTGGCGGCCGCCTGGTTTCTGGCCATGGTGCTCGACTACGCCACCGGCAGCGCTGCGGCCCTGCACGCGGGCACGTGGAGCAGCCGCCGCGCCCGCGAGGGGCTGTGGCACAAGGCCGGCAGCGTGGCCGGCGTGCTCGTGGCGGCGCTGCTGGACTTTGCGCTGCGGGCGCTGCTGGGCAGCGTGCCGGGGCTTGGCGTGCAGTATGACGTGCTGCTGTGCCCGCTCGTGACGGCGTGGTACCTGCTGACAGAGCTCGGCAGCGTGATCGAAAACGCCGGGGCGCTCGGCGCGCCGCTGCCGCAGTTTCTCGTGCGGGCCATTGCCGTGCTGCGCGCGGACGTGTCGCAGCGCGGCGGAGGGGACGGTGACGCATGACGGACTTTTCCCCGCTGGACTTTCCGCTGCCGGAGCGCACCGGCCATGAGACCGTGGAGCAGCGGCTCGCGGCGCTCGAGGAGACTGTGCCGCGCCTGCTCGAGGCGCTGCAGTACACGCTGGCGAACCTCGGCGCGGAAAACTTCAACGCCGTGGCGCTTTCGCGGCTCGTCTCGCCGATCCACACGCGCATCGACGGGGCCGACGGCGATATCGCGCAGCTGAGCCTTGACGCCAATGCCCTGAATGTGCGCCTGACGTCGGCCGAGGGCAATGTCGCCGCGCTCGAACAGACCGTGAGCGACCAGGGCGCGCGCATCGCACTCGTGGCCGACGCCGACGGCGTGAACGCGGCGGCCATCGTCGCCGCCATCAACAACGGCGGCAGCAGCGTCACGCTCTCGGCCGATAAGATCGACCTCAACGGCATCACGACCGTGGCCGACACGCTGCACATCGGCAGCGAGAACAGCCTCGAGCGCAAATATCTCATCTTTCACAAGAGCGGCGCAGTGATCTCCGCGACGCGCGGCGATGTGCCGGAGCTGAAGCTCTCGGCCGGTAAGATCGACCTGTGCGGCACGCTGTATCACAACGGGCAGCCGCTCGATCTGTAAGGAGGCAAGGCATGCATCTACCCACATTCCCGCGGAGCATGGCCGCCGTCCGGCACGTGCAGACCGCCTTCGGCGGCTACGACCACCGGCCGGCCTGTCCCGAGGGCGGCATTTACGAAATGATCAACGGCTCGGCGGCCGACAGCCCCCTGTTCGCGACGCGGCCGGGCCGCACGCTCAGCTACCCGTGCGCCGGGCAGCCGAACGGCCTGTTCGCGGCCGGGGACGGGCTACTCTGGTGCGCGGGCACAGCGCTGTATCACAACGGCGAGGCCGTGCCGGGCTGCACGCTCACGGACACGCCGAAGGTGTTCGCCGAGCTCGGCGGCACGGTGCTCATCTGGCCGGACAAGATCTGGTTCCGGCCGGCGGACGGCACATTCGGCAGCGCCGAGCCGAGCTGGACCGGCGCAGTGACGCTCGGCAGCAGCGACGGCACCGGCGACGCCGGGCGCGCGAACGTGCTGCAGGCGGACGGCGCGGGCACGCGCTTTCGCGTGGGCGACGCCGTGACGCTCAGCGGCTTCGGCGACGCGCGCAACAACGGCACGTACATCCTGCGCGGCATCGACGGCGCGAAGCTGATCTTCGACCCGGACACGTTCGTGCGCGCGGGCACGCTCAGCGGCGTGACGATCACGCGGCGGCTGCCCGACGCGCAGCACGCGTGCAGCTACGGCAACCGGCTCTGGGCGTGCGCGCACGACACCGTGTGGTGCACAAAGCTGGGTGACCCGCTGAGCTGGTTCTGGTACGAGGCGGACGAAAACGGCGCCGTCGCCACGGCGGCGTGGAGCGTGGACGTCGGCGCGCCGGGCGATTTTTCCGGCTGTGCGGCGACAGGCAGCGGCGTGGTGTTCCTCAAGCCGGAGGGGCTCTGGCGGCTCTACGGCACGCGGCCGGACAACTTCCAGCTCGTGGCCTCGGCCGCGCTCGGCGCGGAGCAGGGCTCCGGCCGCACGCTCGTGACGGCGGCGGAGACGCTCTATTACCTCTCCCCCGTCGGGCCGGCGCGCACGGCGGGCGGACGGCCGACGCGCATTGGCGACGCGCTCGGGCGCACGCTCTCGGACGGGGCGGCGGGCACGGACGGCACGCGCTGGTATCTCTCGGCGCGCGACGAGAAAAGCGCCTGGCACCTGTTCGCATACGACACGCGCAGCGGCCTGTGGAGCCGCGAGGACGATTTCCACGCGCGCGCCTTTGCCCGGCGCGGCGGCGCGCTCTACGCGCAGGACGCGCGGGGCATCTGGCGCTTCGGCACCGGCAGCACGGCGCAGATGCAGAGCATGCTCGAGACGGGCGACTTCGTCAGCGGCAGCCCGGACTGCAAGCGCCTGCTGCGCGTGCAGCTGCGGCTGGAGGCGGAGGCGGGCGCAAGCATCACGGCGGCGGTGCAGTATGACTCCGACGGACAGTGGCACACGCTCGCGGCCGTGACGGCGGGCGCGAAGCGCTCCGTCAACCTGCCGGTGCTGCCGCGCCGGTGCGACCACTTTCGCCTGCGGCTGACGGGCACGGGGGCGTGGCGGCTGCTGTCGCTCACGCGCACGGAGACCGCCGCCGGACCGCAGCACTGAGGAAAGGAGAACCTATGGCGACAAAATACAAATACGACAAGAATACCGACTACGCCACGCTCATGGAGCGGGCGGCCCAGCGCGGCGACAACGCGGCCGCCGCCATCTACGAGCAGCAGCGCAACGCGAAGATCCGCGGCGAGGGCATGACCGACCAGGAGCAGACGAACGACTACCTGCAGTACCTGCCGGTGGAGGACGTGCCGGACTATGACGACACGCACCGCCGCGAGGCAGAGACGCTGCTGTCTGAGCGCGGCACGACCGGGCAGCGGGACCGCATCGACCAGATGCTCGACGCGCTGCTCGGCGAGGAATTTGACTACGACCCGGCATCAGACAAGCTCTACGCCGCCTACCGGCAGCAGTACGAGCGGCAGGCCGATCTCGCGGCGGCCAACGCCCTCGGCACGGCGGCTGCGCTGACGGGCGGGCAGGCCTCGACGGCGGCCGTGGCGGCCGCGCAGCAAGCGGGCGGGTACTACCGCGCAATGCTCGCGGGCAAGCTGCCGGAGCTGGCGCAGCTCGCCTACGAGCGCTACAGCGGCGAGCGCAAGACGCGCCTGAGTGCCATCGACAGCCTGCTCGACGCGGCCGACAGCCGCGATGGCGTGACGAAGGCGCAGATCGCCGCGCTGCTCGACATGGACGACGCGGACTTCACCCGCGCGGACAGCAAGCTGCAGCAGCAGGCCAAGGACCTGGCCGACGCCAAGGCCGCCGCCGACAAGAAGGCCAAGGACGAGAAAGACGCGGCCGAGAAGGACGCGGCCGCGCAGGAAAAGGCAGCCAAAGCCGCGCGCAGCGAGGCGCGGCGGCAGATCACGCTCATCCTGCGCAACGGCGGCACCGTGCCCGACGATCTCTGGCAGCAGAGCGGCTACAACGCCGTGACGATCGCGGCAATGCTGCGCGGGCGCAAGGGATAAGCGTTATGTAAACTCTTGTTCCGGCTAAGCCGCATAAAAGCAGTGTGTTGTCACTTCAATTATCGTTATGTAAACCGAACAGGAAAAAGAAGTCCCGGAAGCGAAAACGCTTCCGGGACTTTTGCTTTTCGGGGTCTGCGCTCAGGCCATGGCCTGCTCAAAGCGCATGAGGATGGCCGCGACCTGCGCGCGCGTGGCGCTGCCCTGCGGGCTGAGGTAGGCAACGCCGCCGCTGCCGGTGCCGGAGATGAGGCCGTTGCCGACGGCCCAGGCCATCTCCGTGCGCGCCCAGGACGAGACGCTGCCCGCATCCGGGAAGCCGGCGAGCGAGCCCGCCGCCGGGATGCTGCCGGGCGCGAACTGCTGCGTGTAATTATAGAGGATGACGGCGAGCTGCTCGCGCGTGATCTCCCCCTCCGGGTCAAAGGTTGTGGCGCTCGTGCCGGCGACGACGCCCGTGAGCTTCGCCCACCAGATGGCGTCGGTATACCACTGGCCGCGCGGCACATCGTCAAACGGGGCGCGGAGCTTGGCCAGCTCATAGCCCTTGACGTTCGTGGGCTCGCCCTGCATGCGGTAGAGGATGCTCACGAGCTGGGCACGCGTACACACGCCGGTCGGCGAGACGGTGCTGGCCGAGGTGCCGGCAACGTAGCCACGGTAGATGCAGTAATCCAGGCCCTCGTGCGACCAGTCGGCCGGCACGGGCATGTCGCGGAAGGCATAGCCCGGGCAGGTCGGACCGCCGGGGCAGGTGCCCGGCAGGCCGGTGGCAGGAATGGTTTCTGCCTTTGTCTCTCCACAGACGGAACAAGTATAAACTCGAACCCCGGATGTTGTTGCAGTCGGCTTAATAACGACCTCTCCTGCATTCATCTTATGGCCAAACGCCGCCACTTCATTGCGGTGTTCTACAGCTCCGCATTTTGCACATGTATACAGGTCATAACCATCTTCCGTGCAAGCTGCAGGAACATGCTTTGTCAGCTGCCAAGTATGCACATGCACACCGGTCGCCGGAATCGTCTCCGTTTTGGTATCCCCGCACACAGTACAGGTATAGGTGCGGACACCTGCCATATCTTCTGTCGGCTTCGTTGTCACTTGCCCGCTGTTCCATTTGTGTCCCAGCGGTTCTGAAGCGTCATATCGCTGTGTCGTGCCGCAGACACTACATGTGCACTGGATATAACCGCCCGTCGTGCAAGTGGCCGGAATCTCCTTGGTAACAAACGTATGCTCACCCGTTGCAGGGATTGTCTCCGTCTTCGTCGCGCCGCAGTCCGTGCAAGTATAGGTGCGGACACCAGCATGAATGCAGTCCGGTTTCGTGGTCACGATGCCGGAATCCCAGGTATGGTCCCGCAGCTTCGGGATGTCCTCGCCCTCGCGCGTGTTGCAGCGGGCGCAGAGGTGATAGCGGTAGCCGGTGGTCTCGGCCGTCGGCTCCTGCGCGACGACCCACTCGCCCCAGTCATGGCCGAGGGCGGGGATGGTGTCGTTATACTCCTTGCCGCAGCGCGGGCAGGTGCCCTGATAGCGGCCGGACTCGGTGCAGGTCGGCTCCGTGCTGGAGGCGGACTTATAGCTGTAGTCATGGCCCTTGGCGGGGATGACCTCATCGATCTTCACGCCGCAGCGCGCGCAGGTGCCGACGGCGCGGCCGGGCTGCGTGCAGGTGGCGTCCGGGACGAGGTCGCAGCGGCTCAGGTCATGGCCGAGCGCGGCGATCTTCTCGGTGCGGGTCGCGCCGCAGGCCGAGCATTTATAAAACGCCGTGCCCTGCTCGGTGCAGGCGGGCGGGTTCGTCTGCGTCTTGACCCAGGTGTGGTCGGTGGCGGCGACATAAGTATCGTCCACGGGGGCATAGGTGCAGCCCTTCACCGTGCAGACGTGGTGCGTGTAGCCCTGCTTCGTGCAGGTGGGGTCGACGACCGTGTCGGCGAACTGGGCGATGTGGTCGCCGTGCCAGAGACCGGTCTTGTAGCCCTGCCACGTGCCGTCGTCCTTGAGCGCGGCGGCCCAGGTATGGCTGCCCTGCGTGTAATAGACCACGCAGTCATCCGGGAAGGAGCGGTTGGAATCCGCCGCGCCGTAGATGCTCTTGGCGGGGTCGTTTTTGAAGACGGCGCGCTTGAGCTGCGTGATCTTTGCGATCTGGGTCAGGCCCGCAGCAATATCATCCGCGTGCTCTTCGTTCCCATCCGGATTGTCCGGGTCGAGAATCCCGTTGAGGACAGTCTTGATGGCGAACTGCAGCGCGGCGTCCACACTGGTGAAGGCGCGGGCCTGAATCGTGTCGATCCTGTCGCCGAAGTAAGCCTCCTCGAGCAGCTCGCAGCCGGCAAAGGCGCACTTGTCGATCTGCGCGACGCGGTTGGAGAGATCGACGGACTTCATGTGGTTATCGCCGGCAAACGCGGCCTTGCCGATCGTGAGGGGCTTGTCACCGGGGCTGAAGGTGAGGTTGTTCATATAATAATCGCACATGAACGCGTAGTCACCGATGCGCGTGACGTTGGCCGGAATGTTGAGGTTCTTGTGGTGGTTGACGAACGCGAACGCGCCCGTGTCAATGACCTGCAGGCTCGACGGCAGGCCGAGCGTCGTGTCCTCCTGACCGAGGATGCGGTCCCACGCGAAGGCCCACGGGCCGATATACGTCAGGCCGTTCGGCAGGCGCAGCTCGGCGAGCATGGTGCAGCTGTAAAACGCGTGGTCCTCGATGCGGCGCAGGCGGCTGCAGGCGCCCGCGCGCACGAAGGTGAGCGTGTCGCAGCCGTAGAAGGCGTACTGATCGATGAGCTCGAGATTGCGCGGCATGTTGATGGCCGAGAGGTACTCGTCCGCATAAAACGCACGATCGCCGATGGTGGTGATGCCGTCGTCGAGGAACATGCACGTCAGGTACTGGCAGTCCTTGAAGGCGCGATCGCCGACGTTCGTGACGCCGGTGAAGGACTGTTTTTTTCCATCCCACTCCTCGGTGGTGGCGCCGGCGATGTAGGCCAGAGCCAGATACTCCTCGCCGAGGTTTTCCACGACGGTCGTGCCGAGCTTCTGCCCCTTGTCGTTATACTCCGTGACCGTCACGTTGCCCATCCACGGGGCTTTCTGACCCTTGACCGCGTAGTCCGCCATCGGGCCGTCGCCGAAGATATACACGCCGTAATACTGCGCGTCCTCGCGATAGTCGTGGATCTGCCAGATCTGCTGCAGGAAGGGGTTGTCCTGCACGACCGTGGGGTTCGTGACTTCGTAAATCTTATAATGTACGCTGGCCTCGTTCCCGGCGGGGCCGCAATCGCCATGGGCGACCTCATTGCCGAAAAGCTTTTTGATCTGGCCGGGCTTTTGGATGAACTGCTCAAACGCATCCGCGATCGTGCCCGCCTGCGCCGGCGGGGCGCACACGCTCAGCAATCCGGCCGCGAGCACAAAGCACAGCAGCAGCGACAACACTCGTTTTTTCATATGGTTCCTCCCTCCTGGAATGGACATACGGGGAAATATGTCTACACAGCCAGTATACAGGACGCGCCCCGCTTTTGCAACGGGTCTCGCACGCACGGACACGAAAAAATACACATTTTATTTACACAAATGCAACAAAATGTAACGATCAAAACGTTTTTTCGGCGATACCCATTGCACACTTTCCCAGTCATATGGTATATTTTCGACAGATAGGTATTACGGTTGTACACACGCATCACAACAAAGGAGGAAGAAACGATGAAAAAGCGCGTGCTCTCGCTGGCGCTGTGTCTGGTTCTGGTCGTGTGACTGTTCTCCGGCCTGACCGTGAACGCATCGGCCAGCAAAATCGACGATCTGAAAAAGGCTTACATTAAAGAAAAACTTGAGCAAATCAAAGAGGAGTTCGAGATCCCGGATCTCGACACGGAGGCCATTCTCAGCAGCTTTGCGACCGCGGCCACTTCGGGCGACTTCGGTGAGAACAACTGCCTGCACTGGAATGTGTCGATCACCGGAAAATTGACCATCTCCGGCACCGGCGCCATGCCCGACTTTGACTTCCCCCACGGCAACCTCGCGCCGTGGTGGAACTATGACGCGCTCGGTGTGATAACCAAAATTGGAATTAAGAGTGTAGACATAAAGGACGGTGTCACGAACGTGGGAGACTATGCGCTGTTTCTTCTGCCGGATGCCACACAGATCACGCTGCCCAAGAGCGTGACGCGCATCGGCCGCTACGGCATCGCCATATGCTCCAAGCTCACGGGTATGTCCATCCCCAAGAGCGTGACCGAGATCGGCGACTTCGGTCTCGCGGGCGACGGGCTCACCGCCGTCACGCTGCCCGACGGGCTGCAGAGCCTCGGCCGCGGCGCGTTCGACACCTGCACCAGCCTCACGAACACCACCCTGCCCGCCGCCATCACGGCCGTGCCCGGCAAGTGCTTTGCCAACTGCACGAAGTTGCTGAACGTCAAATACGCCGGCACCGTGACCGCCATCGGCGAGCACGCGTTTGAGGGCTGCAAGTCGCTCACCACTGCGCCCATCCCCGAGACGGTGACCGAGCTCGGCGCATCCGCCTTCACCGGCTGCACCGCGCTGACGGATGTGACGCTGCCAGCCGGCGTGACCGCCATCCCCGAGGACTGCTTCCGCGGCTGCATCGCGCTGAAAGACATGAAGCTGCCCGGCACCGTGACGAGCGTCGGCCACAACGCGTTCACCGGCTGCACCGCGCTGAAGGACGTGCGCTGCTACGGCGCACCCCCGACGGTCGAGCCGGGCAACTCGGAAGCGCACAGCTTTGAGCCCGCCATCGTCACCATCCACTATAACCCCGACCCGGTCTACGGCTGGACGCTCGAAGCCGACGGCACATGGCAGGGCTATAAGGTCAGCAGCAAGGGCGCGTGCCTGCACACGGGCTACGGCACGCACGAGAACACCGTGCCCGCCACCTGCGGGGAGGCCGGCCGCACCGAGACCATCTGTGACAACTGCGGTGAGGTCGTCTCGACCAAGGAGATCCCCGCCACCGGCGCGCACACCTGGGACAACGGCACCGTGACCACGGAGCCGACCGAGACCACCCCCGGCGTGCGCACGTTCACCTGCGACGTCTGCGGCGCGACCCGGACCGAGACCATCCCCGCAACGGGTGTGCACGACTATCAGTTCACCAGGAACGTGGCACCCACCTGCACGGCGGACGGCTACGACCTCTATACCTGCAGCAGCTGCGGCGCGACCGAAAAGCGCAACAGCAAGCCCGCGCTCGGCCACAAGTGGGACAACGGCACCGTGACCACCGAGCCGACCGCCACTACCCCCGGCGTGCGCACCTATACCTGCACCGTCTGCGGCGAGGTCAAGACCGAGACCATCCCCGCCACCGGCGCACACACGCACAAGTGGGACGCGGGCAAAGTGACCACGGAGCCGACCGCCACCACCCCCGGCGTGCGCACCTACACCTGCACCATCTGCGGCCTGACGAAGGAAGAGGTCATCCCGCCCACCGGCAGCAGCAGTGTCTGCCCCGGCGGCCCGAGCTGCCCGAGCTACGGCTTCCGTGACGTGGCCGGCCCGAGCGACTGGTCGCACGAGGGCATCGACTACTGCGTGCGCCGCAGCCTCATGGTCGGCACCGGCGTGGGCACGTTCTCCCCGGACATGAGCTGCTCGCGCGCCCAGATCGTGCAGATCCTCTATAACCTCTCCGGCGATAAGACCGACTACGGCAACTACTACCTGCCGTTCACGGACGTTGCACCCGGCGACTGGTTCTACGAGGCCGTCGCCTGGGCCTACGCCAACGACATCGTCGCCGGCACGAGCGCGAGCACGTTCGCGCCCAACGACGTCATTACCCGCGAACAGATGGCCGTTATCCTCTACGGCTACACGGCCAAGTTCGCACCGGAATTCACCGGAAACGCCGCCTCGCTCAACACCTTCCCCGACGCCGGCAGCGTCGCCAACTGGGCCTATACCGCCATGTCGTGGGCCGTGGGCAACGGCCTGATCTCCGGCATGGGATCCGGCGGCGTGTCCTACCTCGCGCCGCAGGGCAGCGCCACGCGCGCGCAGGCCTCGGCCATCATCATGCGCTACTGCCAGCTCATCGGCCAGTGAGCCGGCACGCAAACTGCATCACCATCCGCCCCGGGAGCCGAACGCTCCCGGGGCTTTTTGCGCGCGCAGCCGGCGGCCGCCGGGCAGAAAATGTGCGGCAGCAGCGGACACATGTGCCTGACCTGCAGAGGCCGGAACAGGCGGCGGAAAACGGCTCAATGTTAACATAACTTCGTTAATTGCACTGCATTTATGTTGAAAACTCTGTTGGCAATGTGGAAAAATGGTTTCCATAACGCCGATTCTACCCATGAAAATCGACAACCGGTGCGGTTTTATCCATACAGCTGTCGAAATGTCAGGTAATGTAACAATCATTGCATTTGAAAACAAATCCGCTCTGCCGTTCTTAACAATTTCACTCAAAACGTTACATAATGTTACACATAGCATATATGTGTCCGTTGCGTTTTGACCATTTTTTGCTATAATACAGCTTGTAACCGGCAATACCAACCATCCGATGTCGTCTATTGTGTGGGACGGCGTTGGAAATCTGATGAAAGGGGTAAAGTAACATGGGTCTTATTCAGACTGGTCTTGGCATCGCTTCCGATATTCTCGGCAAGTGCGGCGAAGAGAAGGCGAAGGCGATCGTTGATGCGATCTCCGATGCGCTGCCGAACTGGCTCGCCATGTAAAAACAGCATAGGAAAATCCCGGAGCCGAAGCTCCGGGATTTTTTTGTCGGAAAAACGGATGCTTCCCGCGTGCCCTACGCAGCCCGCAGCATCGAAGCGCACAGAAAACGGCTGCAGCCGCCGGTGGTACGGGAAAAATGACAAACGGTTGCGAATTTCAGCTAAACGTTACATTCTTCGTTATTTGTCCGTTGCGTTTTTCCCGTTTTTCGGGTATTATGGCCTTGTAACCGGTAATATCAACCATCCGGTGTCGCCGAATGTGTGCGGCGGCATTGGAAATCTGACGAAAGGGGTAAACGGACTATGTTGTATGGCGCTCTGGAACTGACTGCGAAAATTCTCGGCATCTGCAAGGAGTACAAAGCACAGAAAATCGTGCAGGAGATCGCAAACTCCCTGACCATGCCGATCGACTGATCTGGTTTGCAGCCGCCCCGGAGCAGCAATGCTCCGGGGCTTTCTGCCGCGGCCCTTACACCGGGGAGACCCCGTCAGGATCCGATGACCTCCTTCTGCTCCGGCACACCGGTGTACGCGAACACATAGTCCACGGCGCGGTTGCTCACACGCTCGAGCGACTCGTAGGTGCTGCCGCCGATGTGGAAGGTCGCGATGAAGTTATCCAGATGGATGAGCGGGTCATCACACGCCGGGGGCTCGTGCACGAACACGTCGCTCGCCGCGGCGCGGATCTGCCCCGTGGTGAGGGCGACATAGAGATCATGCTCGTTGACGATGCCGCCGCGCGAGGTGTTGACGAGCAGCAGGTCCGGATTCGCCGCGGCGAGCACCGGCGCGTTGATGAGGTCGCGCGTGGCATCGCAGAGCGTGATGCTCACGTTCACGAAGTCCGAGCGGCGGAAGAGCTCCGGCAGGGTGTTGACCTGTTCATAGCCCCAGGCGGCGCACTCGGCGGCCGTGCGGCGCGGATTCCAGCACAGGACGCGCACGTCGAAGGCCGCGCGCAGGATATCCGCCACGCGGTGGGCAATGTTGCCCGTGCCGACAAGGCCGAGCGTGCGGCCGGTCATCTCGTGGCAGACGAACTCCTCTGCGCCGAAGTGGTCGAAGCGCCCGGCGCACAGGCCGTTGTTGACGAATTTCAGCTGCCGGTTGAGCGCCAGCAGCTGCGCCACGGCCAGCTCCGCGACGGCCGGTGCGCCGAGGCCCGGCACATTCGGCACCGGCACGCCGTACTCGGCGGCGGCCTCGGTGTCGATCGTGTCGCGGCTGACGCCATGCATGGCGATGACCTTCAGGTTCGGCGCGCGCGCGATGACCGAGCGCGGCACAACCGCGCGGCGGATGATCATGGCAGCGAGCTGCTCGGGGTGGTCGAAATTGTCCACGATCTCGAAATGGCGCGCAAGCCTTGCATACGCCGACGGCGCGATGTGTTCACTCAAGTAGACCTGCATGGTTGACTCCTCCCGTGAAAGAGCAGATGACGAAACTGCCGATTTGTGCGGAATCCAGTCGATTCCTGCAAAACGATGATACTACATTCGCACCTGGCGTACAAGCGGCAGGTGCATTTTCTGAATTTCGGAACGCCTTCTTTTCGGCGGAATTTCCTGGCAAGCACAACGAAGTATGCTCATTATGTATTTATGCTTGCCTTTCTGCAAGCGCTTCCATTGCTGCAGGACCGGCGTCGGCGTGCGCAGCTGAGGGCAATCGGAGCCCAACGGTGCGTGCCGGTGGCCGGTTCTGTTTTTTGTTCGGATAAGATATCTGCGGCCGCTGAGCATCAGCGGAACATGAAAAAAGCTGCGGCCTGTTGGCCGCAGCTTTTTGCTGCTCGGATATGCGGTTTGGGCGCTCAGCCGCGGCCGCTGCCGCGGCGGCGGCCGCGCGTGCGGTCGCTATAGAGGCGGTTGCCGGCCATGCGGCTGTCCGACTCCTGCATGAACTGCTTGAGCCGGTCTTCAAACGCAGCGTCCCCGCTCGGGCCGCTGACCTGCCCCACCGGCTGGGCCGGACGGTTCGGGCGCGCAGCGCGCGGTGCGCCGCCGTTATTCGGGCGATTGCCGCCCGGGCGGCCGCCCATCGGACGGTTGTTCAGGCGCTCGGGCGCGGGCTCCGCCTTCTTGATGGACAGATTGATCTTCCCATCCGGCGTTATGGCCAGCACGCGCACCTTCACCTTGTCACCCAGCTTCAAAAACTCGTTGACGTCGTTGACGTAGGTGTTGGCGATCTCGGATATGTGCACCAGACCGCTCCTGCCGTCCGGCAGGCTCACAAACGCGCCAAACTTCGTGATACCGGTGACGGTACCCTCCACAACTGCTCCGACTTCCACCTGCATACGGTTCGTTTCTCCTTGCTCAATCACTCGTGTCGTAAAAAATCTTTTCACCGGGCTTGACCAGACCGAGCTTTTCGCGCGCGACCGATTCGATCATGTCGTCGTCCTCGCTGTGGTCGATCTGATACTGCAGCTCGGCGTTGGACTGGGTCATCTCGGACACCTGCTGCTGCAGCGTCGCCGCGCGATCCTGAAGCTGCTGGGTCTGCCGGTGCACCATGACCAGACTGATGACCGCATACACCATCAGCGCCGCGATGACCAGTTTCGTAAAGATGCTTGCCTTTTTGAATTTCACAGTCTGCAGAACCTCCCCCCGGATCGTATCTGCTTCCAGTAATACAGTCTATTCTAAAACATTCGCGGCGATTTTGGAAGCGTTTTTTTGCAAAAATCCAAACTTTTTTTGCGATTTTTCGTCCGGGGGCCGTGATTTTGCGCGTTTTTTGCGCGCAGCGGCGTGCAAATTTCTCCAGCGGCGGCAAAACCTGCCCGCTGCACCAGGCAAAATAGCCCGTCCAGCCGGCCGCGATGGCAAGGAACATGAACAGGCGCACCTGCCCGGAGCCGGCCGCCATGCCGAAGGCAAACACGACCAGTCCCACGCTCAGGCAGAGCACGATGTCGAGCACCGCGCGGGTGCAGGCCCGGCGCGCATGGCGGCGCGGCACACGCAGCACGTCGAACAGCAGCCCGAGCGCCGCGCCGAGCCCCAGTGCCAGCGCCAGCTGCCCAAGCTGGGCGAGCGGGTGCAGGCTCATCCGCCGAACAGGCGCGACCAGAAGCCGCCTCCGGACGCCGTCTCCTCCGTGTAGTCGAGCGCGTCAAACGCGCCGTCGATGGCCAGCTCCCCCGTGTCGATCGCGAGCCGGCCGACGCGCAGCCCCTCGCCGTGCACGGTGAGCATCCCGCGCGACGTGCGCATGGACACCTCCGTGTCGTCAAAGCGCACGACCTCGTCCACGCCCGTGACGGTCAGATGGCTGCGCTCGTCGAGCGTGACTGCGTGCGGCCGGCGCTGCGGCGCGGCCTTCTTGTCCTCGTATGGCATAGGCTCCCCTCCCGGTTCTGGTTTGCTACCAGCGTATGCGGGGCGGGCGGGCGATATGCGGAGGGGCGGGCGCGGCACCGGCGGCACCGTGCTTTGCACCGTGACAGAGGGGTTGCAGATACCGGATGCAGCGGCGAATTTTGACGTATCAATCCCTCAGTCAGCCTGACGGCTGCCAGCTCCCTTTACACAAGGGCGCCTATGGGGTGCGAAACCGGAAGCGCCAGAGGAAAGCATGCGCTTTCCACCGCATCCGCCTCGCTGCGCTCAGCACCTTCTCGGCGAGGAGAAGGCATCGCCTTACGGCGATGCATGATCTCATCCGAGGCGGGCCTTGCCCCCTCGGGCTTCCCTGCGGCGCAAATACCTTTCCATCACGCGCCATTCGGTTGGTTCTCTGTATTATGTAAACTTTTCGACAAGACAAAAGCGCAAAAACCAGGCCGTTCCGGACGCGGAACGGCCTGGCTTGATTTCGTTATGTCAACCTGCATCACTTATGTTAACCGATTTCGCTGCCGAGGGCATCGCTCAAAGCGGCGAACTGCGCGAGGCTGAGCGTCTCGCCGCGCACGCGCGCATCGAGCCCGCAGGCGGCGACGGCCGCCGCGGCGCGCGCCTTGTCGCAGCCGGGCACACCGGCCGAGAGCGCGTTGATGAGCGTTTTTCGGCGCTGATTGAACGCCGCGCGCACGACGGTGAACAGCAGCTTTTCATCCTGCACCGCGACGGGCGGGGCAGCGCGCACGCGCAGGCGCACGACGGTGCTCGTGACCTTCGGCGCGGGGACAAAGCAGTGCGGCGGCACGTCGAACAGCAGCTCCGGCTCCGCGTGCCACTGCACGAACACGGTCAGCGCGCCGTAATCCGCCGTGCCGGGCCGGGCGCACAGGCGGCGCGCGACCTCGCGCTGGATCATGACGGTGACGGTGTCGAAGCACCCGGCGGTGAGAAACGCCGTGAGCAGCGGCGACGTGACGTTATACGGCAGGTTCGCACACACAACGGGGCGCAGGCCAGGGAAACGCTCGGCCACCAGCTGCGGCAGGTCGAGCGCGAGCACGTCGCCAAAGACGAGCTCCACGTTTTCGTACCCCGCAAGCGTCTCGGCCAGCACAGGGCGCAGGCGCTCGTCGAGCTCGACGGAGACGACCTTCCCGGCGCGCTGCGCGAGCTGCTCGGTCAGGCAGCCGATGCCGGGGCCGACCTCGAGCACGCCGGTGTGCTCATCCGCGCCGGAGGCGTCGGCAATGTCGGCCGGGACCCACGCGGCGGTGAGAAAGTTCTGCCCCAGGGACTTGGAAAAGCGGAAATCATGCCGCGCGAGCAGCGCGCGGATGTCCGCGAGATTCGTCAGATTCATACACAGGCCCTCACTTCAGCAGCTTTTCAAACGCCTGACGGCGCGGGTCATGTCCCGGCTCATCGCAGAGGATGTTGCCGCAGAAGCGGTAGCCGTGGCGCTCGAGGAGCTTTTTCTGCGCGCCGTTGTGCCGGTGCGTGTCCACGCGGACGGCGTGCGCGCCGCTTTCGCGCGCGAGCCGCTCGACCTCCTGCATGAGCAGGTCGGCCATGCCGGTGCCGCGAAAATCGGCGCTGACGGCGTTGCGGTGCAGCACGGCGGCGTGGTCACGGTCCGAGCGCCAGCGCCCGTCCGTGAGCGCGTCGTAGGCCGGCTCCGGCGTGAAGGTGAGCGTGAACATGGCGGCGACCGTGCCCTGATACGTGAGCACGTGGCACGTGCCGGCCGCGATGTCGGCGCGGAACGTCTCCTCGTTCGGGTACACGCCCTGCCACTGGTCGACGCGGTGGCGGCGCAGATAGTTGCGCGCCTGCTGCGCGATGGCAAGGATGGCGGGCAGGTCGTCCTCCGTCGCTGCACGGCAGACGGGCGGCTCTGTCAGCTGCGGGCGGCTGCGGTCGCGCCGGATCTTATCGAGCAGGCGCTGCTCGTCCGGCGTCGGCGGTGTTTCCTGAAAGAGGTCCGGCCGCTTGAGCAGGGTCCTCTCCAAACTCTGGCGCGTGCGCCACGCGGCGATCTCGGCGTGGTTGCCGCCGCGCAGCACCTCCGGCACCGTGCGGCCCTCCCACGTCTCGGGGCGGGTATACTGCGGGTACTCGAGCCGGCCGGCCCAATGGCTCTCGCCGGTGTAGCACTGCTCATCGGCAAGCACCCCCGGCACTAGGCGGCACACGGAATCGGCCACAGCCATCGCGGCGATCTCTCCGCCGGTCAGAACAAAGTCGCCCAGCGATATCTCCTCATCAACGCACTCCTCGATGAAGCGCTCGTCTATGCCCTCGTAGTGCCCGCAGACGAGGACAAGATGATCATAGTCATTTCTGAGCCGCTTCGCGGTCTCCTGTGTGTAGGGTTTGCCTTGCGGGGACATGTAAATAACGCGGCTGCGCAGGCCATCGGCGGTTGACATAATATTTTCAAGGCAGGATTTCAGCGGCTGCGCCATCATCACGCAGCCCCAGCCGCCGCCGTAGGGGTAATCGTCCACCTGCTGCTGTTTGTTTTCGGTATAGTCGCGGATCTGGACGGCGTGGATGTCCAGAATGCCCTTTTTGGCCGCTCTGCCTATAATACTCTCATGTAAAACGGCGTTCACCGTATCGGGGAAAAGAGTCATTATATCTATGCGCATGGTCTTTACATCCCCTCTATGAGCCTGACGGTGATGACTCCGTTCTCAGCATCGGTTGACATAATAAATTCAGGTACTGCCGGAATAAGGTGCTCCGTCTCGCCCTTGACGACATAGATATTCGACGCGGGGCGCTCCAGAACGTCCACAAGCTTTCCGATCTCGGCGCCGTCCTCAGTCACGACGGAAGCGCCGATAATGTCGCTTATGAAGAACGCGCCCTTGGGCAGCTTCGCGCCGATATCGCGGTATTTCTGCGGATCATGCAGGAAATCGACGATCTCCTTGAGCGCGTCCTTGGCCTCGTCCTCGCCGGCCACGTCGTCAAACGTCTTGCCGGTCTGCGCCTCGACGTAGATCTTGGCGTTGGATTTGCCGAAGCTCATGGTGTTTCCGCCCATGCGCTGGCTCATCTTGCGGAACATGAACGAGCCGAGGCCGTAGAAAATGACCAGCGGCAGCACCCATGTGACCAGGAACGAGATAATCGGGCTCATTTCCTCCGGCACAACCTGACCAAATTCCACGCCCGCCGCCAGCAGGCGCTCAACCAGCTTGTCGTCTGCCGTCACGCGGTTGGTGGTGTAATAGGTAGCCTTGCCATCCTGAATCTGCTCGACCGGGGTGAAGGCGATCTGCGTATCGTTAATCTCGACAGATTTAACCTTTCCGTCTTCGAGCATCGAGAGAAATTCGGAATAATCAACCTGCTTGACGCTGTATCGCTCAATCTGCGGGAAAAGCAGCGCGTTGAGCAGCATCACCACGACGAGCGCGATGATGTAATAGACGATCAACGGCCTGTTGGGGTTTTTCTTCTCGTGCATAGCATAATCCTTTCAGGGACAAATGCGTCCCGATTTATGATGGCTTCATCATACAATGAAGATACCCAAAAGTCAATTCAAAACGGACGAACGATGCAATAGGGCCGCTCAAATGTCTTTTTTGGCTTTTAGCAAAAACGCCGCACGGGGCAAACCCATGCGGCGTTTTGATGCGTCTTCGATTGGGATTACTCAGCGTCGTCGGCCGGAGCGTCGCCCAGATCGTCAAAGTCCAGACCCTGCACCTCGGCGTTGTAATCAACTTCCTCGGTGAGCGCCTCGCGGATGGACAGGCTGATGCGCTTGGCTTCCTTGTCCACCTTGAGAACCTTCACGCGCACGGTCTGACCGACCTGCACCGCGTCCTCAACCTTGGCGATACGCTTGAGCGCGCACTGGGAGATGTGCACCAGACCGTCCAGACCCGGCTCCAGCTCCACAAACGCGCCGAAGGTGGTGATGCGGACAACCTTGCCCTCGACGATGGAGCCTTCCGGATACTTCTCCTCGGCCACGTCCCACGGCTGCGGCTGAAGCGCCTTCAGGCTGAGCTGGATGCGCTCCTTTTCCTTGTCCACACCGATAATCTTCACGGTCACTTCCTGACCCGGGGTCACGACCTCGGACGGATGCTTCACGCGATGCCAGGCCAGATCGGTCACATGGATGAGGCCATCCACGCCGCCGATGTCCACGAACGCGCCGAAGTCGGTCAGGCGGCGAACGATGCCGGTCACGACCTGATCCTTCTCGATCTTCTCCCAAGCCTTCTTCTTCTCGTCGAGCAGATAGGCCTTGCGGCTGGCGACGATGCGCTTCTTCGCCTTGTCCACCTCGATGATCTTGACGGTCATCGTCTTGCCCACGAACTCGCCGATGTTCTCGACGAAGCGGCGGGACAGGTGAGAAGCCGGAATGAACGCACGAACGCCCATCACGTCGGCGATCAGGCCACCGTTGACGGCCTCACGACCCGTAGCCTCCACATAGGCGCCCTCGTCGTATTCGGCAACGAGCTTCTCCCAGTTCTTGGTGGCCATGACCTTGCGCTCGGAAAGGAGCACGTAGCCTTCGCCATCGTTGAGCTTGACGACCTCAGCCTCGATCTCGTCGTCCACCTTGCAGTCGGTGGTCACCAGATCATTCTTCTTGATGAAACCGTCAGCCTTGCCGGGAATGCTCACGACAACACCGTCGTCGCTCACCTGGGCGACAACACCTTTAACAACCTGACCGGGGCGGAACTTGACCATCGTTTCCTCGAGCATCGCGGCAAAGTCTTCGCTCTCGGAAACCTGATTCTTTTCCATGTCGTTCATGCGGGTACAACCTCCTCAAGTATCTCTATCCGGCTTGGCCGGCGATGATACATACTTTATTGAATCACGGCGGCGGGGACCACCGGGAAACACGGATTTGTTTTTTGCGTGACTTTATCTTGTTTTCGCGTTTTCCTCGATGCGCGCGCGCACCTGTTCGAGCAGCCACTGCGGGGTGGACGCTCCGGCCGTCAGGGCCACGCGGTCATCCGCTTCGGCCAGATCGGGCGGCACATCCTCCGGCGTTTCCACCAGAACGGATCGCTCGCAGCGCAGGCGGCAAGTCTCCAGCAGCTTCTGCGTGTTGGAGCTATGACTCCCACCTATGACCAGCATGCCATCTACTGAGGCTGCAAGACTGGCTGCTTCCTCCTGCCGGTTTCTGGTTGCATTGCAGATAGTGTTAACGCAATTTATATTGTACTCTTTTTTTTCTAATTGGTCAACTATATTTTGAAATTTAATGTAGTGAAATG
>OIAF01000107.1_pt1 | contig 37280 bp, 28 predicted proteins | sample 1580751 | NCBI WGS metagenome assembly OIAF01 (sample SAMEA3882511, study PRJEB24775) | human gut metagenome | biome: human-associated habitat; feature: intestine environment; material: feces | place: Netherlands | collected 2009/2010
CGCAGATGCCGTGCCGCAGCCGTCGGAGCGGTGCTTAAGCCGTAAGGCGGGAATTATGCGGTGTTGCCATAGGTTTAGGAGGCCCCGCTCATGCAGACGATCACCATCCACGGCAGACGCACCCTGCACGGCAGCATCCGGCCTGCCGCCGCCAAAAACAGCACCCTGCCGCTGCTGGCGGCGACGCTGCTCTGCGACGGTCCCTGCCGCCTGCGGGACGTCCCGCGTCTGGCCGACGTGGACACCAGCCTGGCGCTGCTGGACGCTGTCGGAGCCCGGGTGCGGCGCTGCGGGGCAGACCTCTGCACCCGTCCCGCGGACCGTCTCTGCGGCGACATCCCGGAGCATCTGGCCGGGGCCATGCGCAGCTCGGTATTTTATCTCGCGCCGCTGCTCTGCCGCGTCGGCTATGTGCGCCTGCCGCTGCCCGGGGGCTGCCGCCTCGGCCCGCGGCCCGTGGACATCCACCTGGCCGGGCTGGCCGCCATGGGGGCCGAGGTCGAATTGGAGGGCATCGCCGTCACGCTGCGGCGCACGGGGCCGCTGCATGGGGTGGATTTTACACTGCGGTTGCCCAGCGTCGGGGCCACAATGACCCTGCTGATGGCCGCCTGCTGCGCCGCGGGGCAGACCGTGCTGCGCGGCGCAGCGCAGGAGCCGGAGATCGGCGACATGATCGCGTTTTTGTCTGCCTGCGGGGCGGATATTCAGGGCGCTGGCACGCCGGTGCTGACGGTGCAGGGCGGCAGACCGCTGGGCGGAGCCTTTCACCGCCCGCTGCCGGACCGCATCGCCGCCGCGACCTACGCCGCCGCACTGGCGTGCGCGGGCGGACAGATCGAAATTGCGGGCTGCGACCCGGCCAGCTATGACTCGTTTCTGCGCTTTCTGGCCGGGACCGGCGTGCAGGTCAGCCGGGCCGGAGACTGCGTGCGGCTGGCCCGTGACCCCGCCGTGCCGCTGCGGGGCGGGGCGCACCTGCGGGCCGACGCCTGGCCCGCCTTTGCCACCGACACTGCGCCGCTGGCCGCCGCCGTGCTGCTGACGGCAGCGGGGGCGAGCGAAATTTACGACAGCCTGTTTGCCAACCGCTTTGCCTGTGCCGCGGGCTTTGCTGCCATGGGCGCGGCCTGCACGGTCAAGGGGCGGCAGCTGACGCTCCCGGGCGGGGCCGTCCTGCACGGGACGGACGTCACTGCGCCCGACCTGCGCGGCGGAGCGGCGCTTCTGGCGGCGGCACTGGCCGCGGACGGTGAGACCCGCCTGCGAGACCCCGGGCACATCCCCCGCGGGTATGAAAATTTACCCGCCGCACTGCGCGGGCTGGGGGCAGAGATTTCCTGAGACTGCCCGCAGACTGCCGCTCACGTTACACCACCGGGCCGGGCATGCCCGGCCCCTACGGGGGAGCCGCCCCGGTACACGGCCAATCATGGCAGCTCCACTTCTCAATTTTTTCACATTCTTACACAAAGTATGTAGCTTTGCACTAAAAATACAGTCTCTATCGCGGCCTGCGTTGTCCAAAAGGGCAGGGCAGGCCGTATTTTTTTATGAATTTCTCGCTAAGGTATTGAAATTGCGCGGAAAATTTGCTATTCTTATAAACAGTTATATGTAAAAAATCACGGATTAGTGTGCCCATGCGTGGGTGCACCCCAGGAATCCGGTTTCACAACATCACTTTTAGGGGGATACACTCATGGCATTCGTTCTCGACGAAGAAATGCAAAATGTAACCAATATCAAGGTTATCGGCGTAGGTGGCGGCGGCGGCAACGCCGTCAACCGCATGGTGGAGTCCGGTCTGTCCGGGGTCGAGTTCGTCGCGATGAACACCGACCAGCAGGCTCTGCTCAACTCCAAGGCCACCCAGAAGGTCCAGCTTGGTGCCAAGCTGACCAAGGGCCGCGGTGCCGGTGCTGACCCGGAGATCGGCCAGCGCGCCGCCGAGGAGAGCAAGGACGAGATCACCAACGCGCTGAAGGGTGCGCAGATGGTCTTTATCACCGCCGGCATGGGCGGCGGCACCGGCACGGGCGCTGCCCCTGTCGTGGCCGAGACGGCCCATGACCTGGGTATCCTGACCGTCGGCATCGTCACGAAGCCCTTCGCCTTTGAGGGCAAGCGCAAGATGGCGCAGGCCGAGCAGGGCATCGCCTCCCTGATGATGCACGTCGACTCCCTGATCGTCATTCCCAACGAGCGCCTGAAGCTCATCAGCCAGGAGAAGATCACCCTGATGAACGCCTTCGAGGCCGCTGACAACGTGCTGCGCCAGGGCGTTGAGAGCATCTCCAGCCTGATCAACATTCCTGCCTTCATCAACCTCGACTTCGCAGACGTCCGCTCCATCATGAAGGACGCCGGCTTTGCCCACATGGGCGTCGGCGTTGCCAAGGGCGCCGGCAAGGCCGAGAACGCCGCCAAGGCTGCCATCTCCAGCCCGCTGCTGGAGACCAGCATTGCCGGTGCACGCGGCGTCATCATCAACATCACCTCCAGCCCCGACATCGGCCTGGAGGATGTCGAGACCGCTGCCAGCATGATCACCCAGAGCGCGCATCCCGATGCCAACATCATCTGGGGTACTGCGTTCGACGAGCGCCTGAGCGACGAGATGAGCATTACCGTCGTTGCCACAGGCTTCGAAAGCACGCCCGAGGTCGACGAGCCCATTCAGGCCCATGTTGACGCCAAGCGTGCCGCACAGGCCTCTGCCCAGCCCGCCGCACAGCCTGCTGCTGCTCCGGTCCAGCCCGTGCAGCCTGTCCAGCCGCAGGTCAGCCCCGTCATGCCCAACCCGATCTTCACCCAGTCCTTCAGCACCGGCATGGACACGCCTGTGGCCGCACAGCCCGCAGCCCCTGCCGAGGAAGAGGATGACGGCGATTACTTTGACGACCTGCTCAGCATCCTGAACAAGCGTTCTTAATGATTTTTTTGCGAGAGGATGTAAAAAGCCATGCCGTCTGAACCGATGAACATTCAGGAACAGGGTTTTCGTTCCAGCTTGTTCGGCTTTGATAAAAATGACGTGCTGGCTTACATGAACGCACTGGCCAACGAGGCCCAGCAGCACGAGCTGGAGTACAACCGCCAGCTGCAGCAGCTGCAGTCCAAGCTGGACGAGCTGCGCAGCGAGCGGGGCACCACCGACAGCCGCATGGAGGCCCTGAAGGCCGAGCTGGCTGCCGCGACCCAGCGTGCAGACACGGCCGAGGCCAAGCGCCGCGAGGCGGACGAGCAGCTGGAGACCATCAAGAAAAAGACGGCCTCCTTCCAGTCCACCCAGCGGGAATCCCAGAAAAACGCCAACATCTGGCAGTTGAAATGCCACGATCTGCAGCAGCAGGTGGACGAGCTGCAAAAGCAGCTGACCGCCGCGCGTGCGCTGAACACTGCCGCCGCCCCGGCTGCCCCCACATCCGATCTGGTGCGGGAGGCCAAGCTCGAGGCCGGCAAGATCCTGGCCGATGCCCGCCTGTACGCCGAGAGCGCAGAGCGGGAGCTCAAGCAGCAGGCCGAGACCCAGAAGAACCGCATGGCGGAAAATGCCCGCAGCATTGCGTCGGGCGTCATGCTGGTGCGGGAGCGTCTGGCTCGCGTGGACGAGCGCCTGAGCGCCGCCACGCTGGATTTAGACGGCCTGACGCAGGCCATCTATCAGGCGCTTGACCAGACCGAGGCCGAGCTGAAGGATCTGGGCACCGATATGCGCAGCTTTGCGCAGGGCACACCGGAAACGGATATTCCCGCACCGGTGCCGCCGCGCCCCGCTGCCGCCGCCAAGCCTGCCGCCCCGTCTCCCGAAAAGCCCGCCGAGCGTCTGCGCGTCAAGGCCAAGGCACAGCCCGTGCACCACACGGCCCCTGCCGCCCCGGTCCACCGTCTGCGCAACACCCGCCGCCCGATCTCCCAGCTTTTGCAGGATCAGATCGACAAATTGGGCCGGGAGGAGCAATAAGTTTGTACATAGCCACTCGGTTTTGCGCCGGGTGGTTTTTGTTTAGAACGGCTCCCCCTGGGGGGGGGGGGGAAGGCTTGGTTTGTTCACAAACCCTTCTTAATTTGTTGAATTTTCCTTCACGACTTTAACACAAATGGCGGGTATACTATAAGTGTTCTCAGGAAGGGAGCAGGGACCCGGGCCTGAGAACAGAACCCCAAGTTTTTCATCCATACTCCTCTTTTCTTTTGATGCCGAAGCGGTGCAGGACTTTCCTGCACCGCTTCGGTGTTTTTTTAGGACAGATTTCTGCATTTGACAACGTGTTTTCCTGCACCGTACTCTTGCCGAATCGTGCAGAACCCTGTATAATATAATCTGATATTGTATCGCCGCGGGGCAGACCCGGCGCACATATCCCGCAATTTCACTCCATCCGCAGGAGGCAAAATCCTATGAGAGTTGGTCTGGACATTGGTTCCACCACCATTAAATGTGTTGTGCTGAACGACGCCGGGCAGATCGTCTATTCGACCTACGAGCGCCATTTCAGCCATATTTTAGAGAAGGGCAGGGCGCTGCTTGAGAAGGTTGCCGCCGAATATCTGCCCGATGGCCGCGCCTACTTAGCCATCTCCGGCTCCGCCGGTATGGGCCTGGCCGACAGCTGCAAGGTCCCCTTCGTGCAGGAGGTCTTTGCCACCCGTGTGGCCGCCAACCGGCTGGCCCCCGGCACCGACTGCATTATCGAGCTGGGCGGCGAGGACGCCAAAATCCTTTTCCTGACAAACGGCACCGAGGTCCGCATGAACGGCAGCTGTGCCGGCGGCACGGGCGCGTTCATTGACCAGATGGCGACCCTGCTGAAGATGGGCGCCGACGAGATGGACAAGGCCGCGCAGGCCGCGACCCGCACCTACACCATCGCCAGCCGCTGCGGCGTTTTTGCCAAAAGCGACATCCAGCCCCTCATCAACCAGGGCGCACAGGCGGGCGACATCGCGGCGTCGATCTATCAGGCCGTTGTCAACCAGACCATTGCAGGTCTGGCACAGGGCCGCCCCATCAAGGGCAATATCCTGTATCTCGGCGGCCCGCTGACCTTCTCCGAGACGCTGCGCCGGAGCTTTGACAAGACTCTGGGTGTCACCGGCACCCTGCCGGAGAACAGCCTGCTCTTCGTTGCGATGGGCGCGGCGTTCTATGCCGACGAGGAATCCGACCTGCGCGAGGTTGCCAAGCGTCTCGACGACTACAGCGCCACAGCGACCTACGTCAGCCTGCCGCCGCTGTTCGCAAACAAACAGGAGTACGAGGACTTCCACGCCCGCCACTTAAAGGCCACCGTGCCCTGCCTGCCCTTTGGCGCAGACTGCGGGCCGGTACATATCGGCATCGACTCCGGCTCCACCACCATCAAGCTCGTCGTCATCGACAACGACGCGAACATTCTGTTCGAGCGCTACCGTCCGAATCTCGGCAACCCGATCCCGCTCGTCAGGGAGACGCTGCTTGGTCTCTACAGGGATCACCCGGGCCTGCAGATCGCCAGCGTGACCACCACCGGCTACGGCGAGGAGCTCGTCAAAAATGCGTTCCACTGTGACCGCGGTCTTGTCGAGACTGTCGCGCACTTTACCGCCGCCAAGCACTTTTTGCCCGACGTGGATTTCATCATCGACATCGGCGGCCAGGACATGAAGTGCTTCAAAATTGAGGACGGTGCGATCAGCAACATCTTCCTGAACGAAGCCTGCTCCTCCGGCTGCGGCAGCTTTTTGCAGACGTTCGCCCAGGCGCTGGGCTACGACGTCAAGGAGTTTGCCGCGCTGGGCCTGTTCGCCGACAAGCCCGTTGACCTTGGCAGCCGCTGCACCGTGTTCATGAACTCGTCTGTCAAGCAGGCGCAGAAGGACGGTGCCTCGATTGAAAATATCAGCGCCGGTCTTTCCATCTCCGTCGTCAAGAACGCGCTGTACAAGGTCATCCGCGCGTCCAGCCCCGAGGAGCTGGGCCGCAACATCGTGGTACAGGGCGGCACCTTCTACAATGAGGCTGTGCTCCGCGCCTTTGAGAAGGAGATGGGCGTCAACGTCATCCGTCCCGACATTGCGGGCCTGATGGGCGCTTACGGCGCGGCCCTGTACGGCAAGGCCAAGGCAGGCGCGCACGCACGCAGCACCGTGCTGACCCAGCTGGAGCTGGAGCATTTCAGCCAGAAGGTCAACACCGTGCAGTGTCAGGGGTGCGGCAACCACTGCCAGCTGACCGTCAACGTTTTTGCCGATGGAAAGCGCTTTATCTCCGGCAACCGGTGCGACAAGCCCGTGACCGGCAAGGCCAACAACGAGGACCTGGACCTCTACGCTTACAAGCTCAAGCTGCTGGACGGCTACCGCAAGGCAGCAGCCCCCGCGAACAGCCGCGGCAAGGTCGGCATCCCGCTCTGCCTGAATATGTACGAGCTTTTGCCGTTCTGGCACACGCTGTTCAGCCGCCTCGGCTTTGAGGTCGTCGTCAGCCCCTTCTCCAACCGCAAGCTGTACCAGAGCGGTCAGGCGACGATCCCCAGCGACACGGCCTGCTTCCCGGCCAAGCTGAGCCACGGCCATATTCACTGGCTGTGTGAGCAGGGCGTGGACGCGATCTTCTACCCCTGCATGAGCTACAACTTGGACGAGCACCTGGGCGACAACCACTATAACTGCCCCGTCGTGGCCTACTATCCCGAAGTGCTCGAGGGCAACTGCCCCGAACTGAAGGCGACGAAGTTCATCTACGATTACTTCAACCTCGAGCGCCGCAAGGATTTCTACAAGAAATTCCAGCAGACGCTGGACCATTATTTCCCGGGGCTGGACCGGAAGGCCGTGCACGAAGCCATTGATGCGGCCTACGACGAGTACGCCCGCCACATGCAGCAGCTGCGCGACAAGGGCACCGAGATCATTGCGCAGGCCCGCAGGGAAGGCCGCCGCATCATTGTGCTGGCGGGCCGCCCCTACCACGTTGACCCTGAGGTCAACCACGGTATTGACCAGCTCATCATCCGGCAGGGCGCTGCCGTCATCAGCGAGGACTCCGTCAGCTGGCACGAGCAGAAGTTCCAGACCTCCGTCCTGAACCAGTGGACCTACCACAGCCGCCTGTACGCCGCCGCGAAATACTGCACCGAGAACCCCGACATGGACCTTGTGCAGCTCGTCTCCTTCGGCTGCGGCCTGGACGCCGTCACCACTGACGAGACCCGCGAGATTCTGCAGGCGGGCAGCAAGCTGTACACCCAGCTGAAGATCGACGAGATCACAAATCTGGGCGCGGTGAACATAAGACTGCGCAGTTTGTTTGCGGCGCTGGAAGAACGCAAAGAGGATAAAAAGTAAGAGGCAATTCCATGGAATACATGACTCCCAATTTTACCAAGGATATGGTAAAGACCCATAAAATCCTGATTCCCAACATGGCGGTCACCCAGTTTCGGCTCATGCAGGCGGCACTGGCCAGTGAGGGCTACCAGACCGAGGTGCTCGGCAACTGCGGCAGCGAGGTCGCGCAGCTGGGCCTGAAATACGTCCACAACGACACCTGCTACCCGGCGCTGCTCGTCATCGGGCAGTTTCTCGACGCGCTGAACAGCGGCAAATACGATTTGGACCACACCGCGCTGCTCATCACCCAGACCGGCGGCGGCTGCCGTGCGTCCAACTACATCAAGCTGCTGCGCAAGGCGCTCGTCAAGGCGGGCTACGGCAATATTCCCGTAGCATCGCTGAACTTCTCCGGTCTGGAAAAGGGCAGCGGTCTGCCGCTGACCGTGCCGCTGCTGCGCAAGGTCATTGCGTCGATCTTTTACGGCGATATGCTGGTCGCCCTGCGCAGCCAGACCCACGCCTACGAGAACCACAGGGGCGACGCCGACGCCATGACCGAGAAGTGGATCTCTACGATACAGGGCTGGATCCGCGACGACAAGAACTACTCCGCCCATGACATGAAGCGCCGGTTCTACGACATTGCCGCGGACTACGCGACCATTCCCATCACCCGCGTGCCGAAGGTCAAGGTCGGCGTCGTCGGCGAGATTTATGTCAAATACTCGCCGCTGGGCAACAATGATCTGGAAAAATTTCTGGAAAGCCAGGACTGCGAGGTCAACCTGCCCGGCCTGATGGGCTTTGTGGAGTACTGCGTGGCCAACTACAAGCTGGACATCGACCTGTACGGCGGCAACAAGCTGGTGGCGGGCGGCGCGGACGCGTTCTTGAGCTGGCTGGACGGCATCGGCTGCGCCAGCTATGACGCCATGCGCAAGTACGGCTTCTACGCGCCCGGCTCGTTCCGCGAGCTGATGAAAAAGCCCGAGGGCATCATCTCTCTGGGTGCCAAGATGGGCGAGGGCTGGCTGCTGACCGCCGAGATGATCGAACTGGTCGAGGGCGGCTACGGCAACATTGTCTGCGCCCAGCCGTTCGGCTGTCTGCCGAACCACATTGTGGGCAAGGGCATGATCAATAAGATCCGCGCCCTGCACCCGGACGCGAACATCACCCCCGTGGACTACGACCCCAGCGCGACCCGCGTCAACCAGGAAAACCGCATCAAACTGATGCTGGCCGTGGCCCGCGAGAAGCTGAACCAGCCCGGCGAGGTACAGCCTGTCACCGCGGAACAGCTGGCAGGCGGCGCACCGCAGGTGGAGACGGTGGTACGATAAATGTATAAAAAAGCCGCTGGCATAATTGTCAGCGGCCTTTTTATACAGACTTCAAGCCTTCCCCCTTGGGGGAAGGTGGCCCCGCAGGGCCGGATGAGGGGTAAGTTCACGGAAATAACCCGTTTACAGGCAATCTCCGCAAGGTTGCCCCTCATCAGTCAGCGGTCGGGGCCGCTGACAGCCTCCCTCACATCTCCTCCACCTGTTTCAGCTCTACCTCCCGCTTATCGATCACCAGCAGTCCTTCCTTCTGCATCTGGCTCAGCGCATTGCTCAAGGCGCTGCGGTCCACACCAAGGTGGTCGGCCAGCTGCTGGCGGTCAAAGGGGAGCGTAAACCGCAGGCTGCCGTTTTGCCGCGCCAGCACCGAAAAGTACGCCGTGATCCGCCCGCGGATCGTCTTGGGGGCGGTGTACAGGCTGCGCTGCGCCAACCCCAGATTTTTACGCGCTGCAATGCGCAAAAGATTTTGCGTCAGTTTCCAGCGCCACGGCTCGCAGCCGCACTGCAAAAGCTGCCCGGTCTCCAAAAACAGTGCCTCGCCGTTTTCTGCGGCCACAACGCTGACCCGCAGCGGCTCGTCCGGCAGGCAGGCGTAGGTCTCGGCAAACAGGTCACCCGGCCCGGCCTGGCCCAGCAGCGTCTTACTGCCCCAGACGTCCAGGTGCTCCATGTGCACCCGCCCGGCCAGCACCACGCCCAGCGCCGGGGCTCTCTGCCCGGCCTCCAGCAGGATCTCCCCCTTGGCAAATGCCCTGCGGCGCATCCGCAGCGCGGTTACGGCTGCCTCGGCCTCGTCGGCGGTCAGTCCGCGGAACAGTGGTACATCCGGCAATTCCATAATTATGCACCTCACATGTTGTTGCTACAACAGAACTCTTGCTGCCATTGTAGTAAAATGACAGCACAAAGTCAAGGAGGCTGACCATGAAACGACAAATCATTCACATCGACCAGGAGAAATGCAACGGCTGCGGGGCCTGCGCCGCCGCCTGCCATGAGGGCGCTATCGCCATGATCGGCGGCAAGGCCACGCTGATGCGCGACGACTACTGCGACGGCATGGGCGACTGCCTGCCGCACTGCCCCACGGGGGCCATCACGTTTGAGCAGCGCGAGGCCGCGCCCTACAACGAGGCCGCCGTACAGGCCGCCAGGCAGCACAAGACCGCCCACACGCCCGGCTGCCCCGGCAGTGCGCCCAAAGCGATGCACGTCTGCCCGGGCAGCATGGCCAAGGCCCTGCACCCCGCCGAGGCAGGGGAGAGCGCCCCGACGACGGCCCCCAGCCAGCTGCGCCAGTGGCCCGTGCAGATCAAGCTGGTGCCTGTGAACGCACCCTACTTTGACGGTGCGCGGCTGCTGATCGCTGCCGACTGCACGGCCTACGCCTACGCCGCGTTCCACGAGCGGTTCATCCGCGGGCACATCACGCTGGTGGGCTGCCCCAAGCTGGACGACGTCGATTACAGCGAGAAGCTGACCGCCATCATCCGCAGCAACGACATTCAAGAGGTCACCGTTGTGCGCATGGAGGTGCCCTGCTGCGGCGGGCTGGAAAATGCCGCCAAGCGCGCCTTGCAGGCGTCCGGCAAGTTCATTCCGTGGCAGGTCGTAACGATCTCCACCGACGGGCGGATTCTTGACTGATTTTTTTGCAAAAAGGGCTTGCATTCCGCAAAGCAGTATGCTATAATAACATACGTCGCTGAAACGCAGCGACGTATATGCGCGGTTAGCTCAGCTGGTAGAGCATCTGCTTGACGTGCAGGAGGTCACAGGTTCGAGTCCTGTACCGCGCACCAGAGAAAGCCCCTTGCCGATACGTTCGGCAAGGGGCTTTTCTTTTGTTTCCGCGGATGCAAGCATCCGTTTCTGCATGCAGGGGTCGATGCTCGTCATCGACCCGGGAGCTGAACGACTGCCGCAGGGCCGGGCGTGCTGCGCCCGCCCCTATAATGCACTGCCTATAATGCACTTTTTGTGTCCCCATTGACGAACCTGCGCTGGTACGATATACTTATATTTTACGGCATTTTGTCGTACTTTGTTCAAAGCAGAAATAGGAAAAGGAGGGAGGATCGCCGTGATTTTCGGCAAAGCGATCAACCGATACTATCTCAAGCACGCGCCGGTGCTGCTGCTGGGCATTCTGTCGCTGCTGACGGTGGACTACATTCAGCTGCTCATTCCGGAGCTGTACCGGCTGGTCATCAACGGCGTAAATCTGGGGCAGGTGGTCGTGGACGGCCAGACGCTGCCCTTTACCAGGGAGGTGCTGTTTCAGCACATCTGCCTGCCAATGATCTGGATTGTCGTGCTCATGGTCATCGGGCGGTTCCTGTGGCGTGTCTGTTTCTTCGGGTCAGCGGTCAACGTGGCCGCCGATTTGCGGGAGCGGATGTTTGACCACAGCCGCCGCCTGTCCCAGCAGTACTATCAGGTCAACAAGGTCGGCAACCTGATGAGCCTTTACACCAACGACCTCGACACCATTCAGGAGTGCTTCGGCGACGGCATTTTGATGTTCTTTGACGCCGCCGTGCTGGGCATTATGGCGCTGGTCAAGATGTGGCGGATGGACTGTAAATTAACGCTTCTGGCGCTGATCCCGGCGGCGGTCATGTTCGTACTCGGCACCGTCATGAGCCAAGTCATGACCAGACGGTGGGAGGAGCGCCAACAGGCGTTCTCCGACCTGTCCGACTTTGCGCAGGAGAACTTTTCCGGCATTGCGGTCATCAAGGCGTTTGTGAAGGAGCTCAAGGAACTGATTGCCTTCCGCCGGCTCAACAAGGAGAACGAGGAGGTCAACGTCGCCTACACCAAGATTGCAACACTGCTCGAGGTGCTGGTCACGCTGTTCGTTGAGTCGGTCATCTGCGTGATTTTGGGCTACGGCGGCTGGCTCGTCTGGCGCGGGCAGTTCAACGCAGGTCAGCTTGTGGAGTACATCGGCTACTTTGAGGCCATCGTCTGGCCCATCATGGCCATCTCGATGCTGATCGAAAAGACCTCCCGCGGCAAGGCATCGCTGAACCGCATTACCGAGCTTCTGGATGCGCCCATCGACGTGGCGGACCGCGACGGCGTCGCCGACCTGCGCGACCCGCACGGCGGCATTGAGTTCCGCCATCTGACGTTCCGCTACCCAGACGGCGAGTACGACGTGCTGAAGGACGTATCGTTCACCATCAAGCCCGGCGAGAGCGTCGGTATCGTCGGCAAGACCGGCGCAGGCAAGACCGCGCTGGTGGACCTTTTGCTGCGCACCTACAATGTGCCCGACGGCACGCTGTTTGTGGACGGGCAGGACGTGAACGCCGTGTCCATCCATTCGGTGCGCGACGCCTGCGCCTACGTGCCGCAGGACAACTTCCTGTTCTCGGACACGATTGCCCACAACATCGGCTTCGGCGTGGACGACGCCAGCCAGGCCGACATTGACCGCGCCGCCGCGCTGGCCGATGTGCGGGACAACATCGTGGACTTCAAGGACGGCTACGAGACCGTACTCGGTGAGCGCGGCGTGACCGTCTCTGGCGGACAGAAGCAGCGCATCTCGATTGCGCGTGCCCTGCTGAAAAACGCGCCGATCCTGATTCTGGACGACTCTGTCTCGGCTGTCGATACCCGCACCGAGAAAATCATCCTTGACAACCTCAAGACCAGCCGCGCGGGCAAGACGACGCTGCTGATCGCCCACCGCATTTCGACGGTGGAGCAGCTGGACAAGATCGTCTTTATCGAGGACGGCAGGGTAGAGGCCGTCGGCCCGCACGATGAATTGTATCGCAGCTGCGCCGAATACCGCCGCATGGTCGATCTGCAGAAGCTCGAGGACGAGGAAGGAGGCGGCAGCCATGGCTAACGTAAATCCGCTGTTGCTGGTAGGCGCAGTCATCGGTGTCGTCACGGCGCTGCTGGTGCTGGCCTGCGCCCTCGTCAAGGACAAAAAGGAGACGATGGGCTATGAGCGCACGATGAACGACGGCGAGATTCTGCGCCGCCTGGCCGGGTACGCCAAGCCGTACTGGGCGAAATTCGTCGTTGTGCTGTTTTTAATGCTGTTCTCGATTGCCTATGACATCATCTCGCCGCTGATTGTCGGCGCGCTGGAGGAGCTGGTCTCAGGCGAGTTCGAGCTGCCGCGGCTGTTCGCGGGCGTCGCCGTCTATGCGGGCGTGCTCGTTTTCTCGATGGCCAGCACCTACTTCCAGGCCGTCATTCTGCAGCGCGTCGGCCAGCGCATCATCTCCGACCTGCGCGAGGACCTATTCACCCACATTGAGTCGCTGTCCCACGAGCAGCTGAACGAGATTCCCGTCGGCAAGCTCGTCACCCGCGTGACGAACGATACGAACGCTATCTCGATGATGTTCACGAATCTGCTGGTCACGCTGACCAAGAACATCTTTGTCATCCTCGGCATCCTGGTCGCCATGCTGGCGCTCAACTATGAGCTGACGCTGATGGTGCTCTGCTTTGTGCCGTTCATCGTGATTTTTACGGTCATCTTCCGCAAGTTCTCCCGCCGGGCCTACCGCAAGGTCAAGGACGCGACCACCGACATCAACACCTACCTGTCGGAGAATCTGTCAGGCATCAAGGTCACGCAGATCTTTGGCCGCGAGGACGAGAAGATGGCGGAGTTCCGCGAGAAAAGCCAGCGCCTCGCCCGCGCGAACCGGGAGCAGATCTTTGTGTTCGGCGTGTTTCGTCCTCTGGTCTACATGCTGTATATCTGCTCGATCCTGTGTCTTTTTTATCTCGGCGGCATGGGGCATCTGAACGGAGTGACGTTTCTGGGCCAGACCATCACGGGCGGCACCATCGTCACGTTCTACATGTACATTTCCAAATTCTTCACGCCCATCCAGAATCTGGCCGAGCAGTTCAATTGGCTGCAGTCGGCGCTGGCCTCGTCGGAGAAGGTGTTCTCCATCATGGACATTGCGCCCAAAATGGTGGACGCCCCCGACGCCGTCGAGTTGGACGAGGTAAAGGGCGAAATCGAGTTCCGCGACGTCTGGTTCAGCTATCTTCCGGGCGAGTGGGTGCTGCAGGGCGTCTCCTTCCACATTGACCCACACCAGACCGTGGCGTTTGTCGGCTCGACGGGCTCGGGCAAGAGCACGATTCTCTCGCTGATCTGCCGCAACTACGAGTTTCAGAAGGGCGAGATCCTGATTGACGGCATCGACATCCGCAAAATCAAAATTTCTTCGCTGCGCCGTCACTTCGGGCAGATGCTGCAGGACGTGTTCCTTTTCTCGGGCACGATCCGCAGCAATATCGTCCTGCGGGAGGAGGGCATCTCCGACGAGGAGATCCTACAGGTCTGCCGCTATGTCAACGCCGACAAGTTCATTGACAAGCTGGACCACGGTCTGGACGAGGAGGTCCGCGAGCGCGGGAACAACTTCTCCGCCGGGCAGCGCCAGCTGTTGAGCTTTGCGCGGACGATCATCCACAAGCCAAGCGTTATGATTCTGGACGAAGCCACGGCGAATATTGACACCGAGACCGAGCTTTTGATTCAGGATTCGCTGGAAAAGATGCGGTCCGTCGGCACGATGCTGATCGTCGCGCACCGGCTGTCCACCATCCAGCACGCGGACAACATTATTGTGCTGTCCCACGGCAAGATCCTCGAGCAGGGGAACCATCAGGAGCTTCTGGCGAAGCACGGCAGATATTACCAGCTGTACACACTGCAATATCATAAGGAGCAGCTGGAGGGGTAAGAGCATGTAGGGCGGCATGCCCTCATGCCGCCGCTGTCTGCGTGGCTTCCCCATCCATGGGCTGCTGCGGAAGGCCACGGGGGGCGTCGGGGACGCCGCCCCCTGCAACGCGGCCACTCCCACTTGCATTTTACCCAGTACCCATGTATAATAACTCCCGCGCAGCTTTCCCTGCGCGGGAGTTTTATTTGAACATAGAGAGGGAATTTCCACATGAAAAAGCTTTCTGCACTGATTTTGTCCCTGGCGCTGTCCGCCGCACTGCTGGCGGGCTGCGGCGCGTCCGCGTCCACTGCCGCCTCCTCCGAGGCTGTCTCCTCCGAGGTCGTATCCGAGGCGGTTTCCGAGGAGGCCGTCTCCACTGCTGAGGCTGCCGACTCTGCCGAGGCCATTCAGTTTACCTTCACGGTGACCGGCGCGGACGGTGAGAGCACCGTGCTGACCCTGGACGCCGCCGACGGTGAAAAGCTGAGCACCGCTCTGGCGGACGCCGGTGTCATCAGCGCCGAGGAGGCCGAGGCTGGCTTTGTGACTGTCGTCAACGGCGAGGCCGCCGACTACAACAAGGACGGCTCCTGGTGGTGCCTGACCGACGCTGCGGGCGAGATGACCTCCGTCGGCGTGGCCGACATTGAGCTGCACGACGGCGACAGCTATGCCTTCACCTACACGAAGTAACCACCACCGCATTGTCGGTCTGGTGCTTTCCGGGCTGATGGGTGCGCTGCTCGTCGTCAGCAAGCAGGCCATGAGCGGTCTGCCCAACATCGAGCCGGTCACGCTGCTCATCATCCTGTTTGCGCTCGAACTCCCGCGGGAGACGCCCGCTGCCATCACGGTATTCATCCTTTTGCAGGGTGTGCTCTACGGCTTTGGGCTGTGGTGGGCCATGTACCTGTACATCTGGTATTTACTGGCACTGCTGGCGTGGTTGTTCCGCCGCATGGGTCACGCGCTGTTCTGGGCCGTGTTCAGCGGGCTGTACGGACTGTGCTTCGGCGGGTTATGCGCCGCGGTATATCTCTTTGCCAAGACGCCCGCCTTTGCGTTGAGCTGGTGGCTGAGCGGCTTGAGCTACGACGCCCTGCACGGCGTCGGCAATTTTGCCATTATGCTGGTGCTGTACAGGCCGCTGCGCAAGGCGCTAAAGGCGGCAAAACGGCAGATTGGGTACTGATCTATCAAAGCCTTCCCCCTCGGGGGAAGGTGGCCCCGCAGGGCCGGATGAGGGACCGTTTTGCCATTGCAGACCCTTAACAGGCAACTACCGCAGGCCTTGCCCTCATCAGCCAGCGGGCGGGGCCGCTGACAGCTTCCCCCGAGGGGGAAGCCGCTCGTTCCCAAAAGTCTCTCTTTCACACGAAAGGGAGGCTTTTTTATTTACAACCTATGGACGTAACTGCAATTTTATGGTATACTATATCGGTTAAAGTGGGGAGGTATAGGACTATGCGCGTTTTGGGCATCGACCCGGGGTATGCCATTGTGGGCTGGGGCGTTGTGGAGTACATCAGCAACCGCTTTGCACCCATCGGCTACGGGGCGGTCATCACCGAGAAGGACACGCCCTTTGAACAGCGCCTCGTTGAAATTTATGAGAGCGTATTCGACATCTGCAAGCGCTACCAGCCCGAGGCCCTCTCCATCGAAAAGCTGTACTACCAGCACAACCAGACCACCGTCATCGGCGTGGCCGAGGCCCGCGGCGTCATTCTGCTGGCCGCGGCGCAGTGCGGCGTGCCGATCTACGAATACACACCCATGCAGGTCAAGCAGGCCATCACCGGCTACGGCAAGGCCGTGAAGAAGCAGATTCAGGAGATGACCCGCATAATGCTGCACCTCGAGTCCGTCCCCAAGCCCGACGATACCGCCGACGCCCTCGGCATGGCGATTGCCCACTGCCATTGCAGCCGCAGCCGGTTGATGGGGACACCGGTGAGATAATCCCTTGCCTTCCCCCAAGTGGGGGAAGGTGGCCCCACAGGGCCGGATGAGGGATGAGGTTTCCGCAATCACCCATTTGCGTGCGGTACCCGACAAACTTCCTCTCATCCGCCCTCGGGCATCTTTCCCCAAGGGGGAAGGCTTTCCACCATACAAAAGAAGGATACACCATGATCTACTGCCTTACCGGAAAAATCATCAAGAAAACGCTGGATTCCGTCGTCATCAGCTGCGGCGGGGTCGGCTATTTTGTCCAGATCCCCGCCACCACCGGCGAGGCCCTGCCCCCCGCCGGGCAGGAGGGGACCGTTTATACGATTATGAACGTCACCGAGAACGACGTCTCGCTCTACGGCTTTGCTGCCGAGGAGCAGCGCGACTGCTTTAAGATGCTGACCGGCGTCACTGGCGTCGGCCCCAAGGCCGCGCTGTCTATCCTGTCCATCATGACGCCGGAAAAAATCGCGCTGGCCGCGTCCAGCGGCGACCACAAAGCGTTCACCAAAGCCGCAGGCGTCGGGCCGAAGCTGGCCCAGCGCATCACGCTGGAATTGAAGGATAAGGTCGGCAAGGGGCTGGCCGCGGGCACGGGCTTCTCCGGCAATGTTGCTGCCCCGGCCCCCAGCTCTGCGCCCGCGCAGGCCGTCGCCGCGCTCGTCAGCCTGGGCTATGCGCCGTCGGACGCTGCCGCTGCCGTGGCCCGCGTCGACGAGACCCTCTCCGTGCAGGAGATCATCACCATCGCGCTGCGCAGTCTGTCGCGCGTGTAACAGAAGGGGAGTGCCGAATTGAACCAGGAATACACCGTGGACCCCAGCCGTCTCGTCAGCCCCGATATGACCCCCGCCGACACGGAGGAAGTCAGCCTGCGCCCGAAAACCCTGGACGATTACGTCGGTCAGGAGAAGGCCAAGGGCAACTTAAAGGTCTATCTGCGGGCGGCGCAGCAGCGCGGCGAGCCGATGGACCACATCCTGCTCTACGGCCCGCCGGGCCTGGGCAAAACCACGCTGGCCGGCATCGTAGCGCAGGAGATGGGCGTACAAATTCGCATCACGTCCGGCCCCGCCATCGAGAAGCCCGGCGACCTGGCCGCCCTGCTGACGAATCTGCAGGAGGGCGACATCCTCTTTATCGACGAGATCCACCGCCTGTCGCGTCAGGTCGAAGAAGTCCTGTACCCGGCTCTCGAGGATTTCGCGCTGGACATCATGATCGGCAAGGGGCCGAGTGCCCAGAGCATCCGCATCAATCTGCCGCGGTTCACGCTGGTGGGCGCCACGACACGCGCGGGCCAACTGACCGGGCCGCTGCGTGACCGTTTCGGCATCCTGCTCAAATTAGAGCCCTACAGCCCCCGGGAGCTGGGCCGCATCATCCTGCGCAGCGCGGGCATTCTGGGCGTGCCCATCACCGAGGAGGGCGCGCTGGAGCTGGCCCGCTGTGCCCGCGGCACGCCGCGTATCGCCAACCGTATGCTCAAGCGCGTGCGCGACTTTGCCACCGTGCAGGGAGACGGCACGATTGACGAGGAGACCGCCATCGCCGCCCGCAAGTGGATGGACATTGACGAGCTGGGTCTGGACGAGCTGGACCGCAGTGTCCTGCGCGCCATCATTGAGATGTACGGCGGCGGCCCCGTCGGTCTGGAAACGCTGGCCGCAGCCCTGGGCGAGGAGAGCGTCACCCTGGAGGACATCTGCGAGCCGTACCTGATGCAGATGGGCATGCTGACCCGCACGCCCCGTGGCCGCTGCGTGACCCGCCTGGCCTATGAGCACCTGCACATGGCCGTGCCGAAGCGCTTTGACGACGAGGATTCCGGCCAGACGAGTATGTTTTAAATAAGGAAACGTGCGAGCTATAAGCAAACGGGCAGAGCCCTTCCGGGCTTCGCTTCGATCGCCCACCTCCCCACGAAGTGGGGAGCTTGCCGAGTTTACGAGGCCTGAGGGGCTCTGCCGCTTGGCCTTAACCACAAAATTCATCGAACCAACACATATAGCAAAGGAGAATCGCCTATGCGCCCTGCTGATTCCTGGCGGGATTATGAGCTGCTGGACGCTACCAACCACAACCGGTTGGAGCGCTGGGGCCAGACCCTGCTGATCCGTCCCGACCCGCAGGTCATCTGGAAAAACGACGAGACCAGCCCGCTGTGGGCCAAGGCCGACGCTGTCTATTACCGCTCTGCCAAGGGCGGCGGGCAGTGGAATTATCACAAAAAGCTGCCGCAGAAATGGCAGATTCACTGGAACGATTTGACGCTGATCGTCAGCCCCACGGGCTTCAAGCACACCGGCGTTTTCCCGGAGCAGGCCGTGAACTGGGCATGGTACCAGGAAAAGATACGGCAGGCTGGCCGTCCCATCCGCGTGCTGAACCTGTTCGGCTACACGGGCGGCGCAACGCTGGCATGCCTGGCCGTGGGCGCGTCCGTCACCCATGTGGACGCCAGCAAGGGCATGGTCGCCTGGGCGCGTGAGAACGCTGCCGCCAGCGAGCTGGCAGACCGACCCTGCCGCTGGATCGTAGACGACTGCGCCAAGTTTGTGCAGCGTGAGATCCGCCGCGGCAGCCGCTATGACGCTGTCATCATGGACCCGCCGAGCTATGGCCGCGGCCCGGGCGGCGAGATCTGGAAGCTCGAGGACAACGTCTACGACCTCATCACGCTGACTGAGCAGGTGCTGAGCGACGACCCGCTGTTCTTCGCCATCAACTCCTACACCGAGGGTCTGAGCCCCGCGGTCATGGAATACATCGTCAAAACGACGCTTTGCCCCGTCAAGGGCGGCCACACCCACTGCGACGAGATCGGTCTGCCGGTCTCCGCCACAGGCGGCGTGGTGCCCTGCGGCGCAACGGCCATTTGGGAGAAATAAGCCATGCCGAATCAGGAACCGATGATCAAAGTACAGGACGTCCGCTTCCGCTACGACCCCGAGCAGCCCAAGTACGCTGTGGACGGCGTGAGCCTGGACATCCGCCGCGGCGAGTTCGTCGCCGTGCTGGGCGCGAACGGCTGCGGCAAGTCCACGCTGGCGAAGCACTTCAACGCCATTCTGCTGCCCGAGGCCGGTACCGTGCTGGTCGAGGGCATGGACACCCGCAACGAGGACCATCTCTACGATGTGCGCCAGAAGGTCGGCATGGTGTTCCAGAACCCCGACAACCAGATCGTGGCGACCATCGTCGAGGAGGACGTGGCCTTTGCGCCGGAGAACCTCGGCGTGCCGCCCGAGGAGATTCGCACCCGCATCGACGAGGCCATGAAGCTGGCGGGCATCTATGAAAAGCGCGAGGCTGCGCCGTACAAGTTGTCCGGCGGCCAAAAGCAGCGCGTCGCGATTGCGGGCGTTATCGCCATGCGGCCCGACTGCCTTGTTATGGACGAGTCCACCGCCATGCTGGACCCCCATGGCCGCGCGCAGGTCATGAAAACCATCCGCCAGCTGCGGGCAGCGGGCATCACGATCGTGTCCATCACCCACTACATGGAGGAGGCCGCCCAGGCAGACCGCGTGCTGGTCATGAGCCGGGGCCGCATCGTCATGGAGGGCACGCCCGAGCAGGTGTTCAGCCAGACCGAGCGGCTGCACGGGTATCACCTCGATGTCCCGCAGGCCGCCGAGCTGCGCGACGAGCTGGTCAAGGCCGGGATTCCGATGCCGGAAAATGTCATTACCCCCGACGCCTGCGCGGAGGAATTATACAAGCTGCTGAAATAAAGGAAGCCTTCCCCCTTGGGGGAAGGTGGCCGAGGCCCCGCCCGAGGCCGGATGAGGGGTGAGCTTGCCGAGGTATCCCGTTTATGGGAAATCGCCGCGAAGCCGCCCCTCATCAGTCGGCGGGCGGAGCCGCCGACAGCTTCCCCCTTGGGGGAAGCCACTCTGACGAAAACTCCCACGTATGCCGGAACGGCACCGCAACCGGGCTGTATCCGGCGGGAAAGGAACAACTATGTCCGAAATCATTCGTGTTGAAAACCTGAGCTACATCTATAACCAGGGTATGCCCGACGCGACGAAGGCGCTGGATGACGTGTCCTTCACCGTCGAGGAGGGCGACTTTGTCGGTATCATCGGCTCGACGGGCAGCGGAAAATCCACGCTTATCAGCCATTTCAACGGCCTGAACCGCCCGACGTCGGGCCGCGTCCTTGTGGACGGCAGGGACCTGTGGGAGCAGGGCGCAGACCTGCGCAGCTTCCGCTTTCTCGTCGGCCTTGTCATGCAGTACCCCGAGTACCAGCTGTTTGAGGAGACCTGCGCCCGCGACATCGCCTACGGCCCGCGCAACATGGGCCTGGACGAGGCCGAGGTCCAGCGCCGCGTCAGGGAGGCCGCCGCGTTCGTCGGCCTGTCCGATGAGCTGTTGGAAAAAAGCCCGTTTGAGCTTTCGGGCGGGCAGAAGCGCCGCGTTGCGATTGCGGGCGTCATGGCCATGCACCCCCGCGTGCTGGTGCTGGACGAGCCCGCCGCCGGTCTGGACCCCGAGGGCCGCGACACGATCCTGAGCCAGATCAGGGACTACCATGAGAAAACCGGCATCACGGTGCTGCTGGTCAGCCACTCGATGGAGGATATTGCCAAGTACGCCAACCGCGTGCTGGTCATGCACCGCGCCAAAATTGCCATGTATGACACGGTGGAAAACGTCTTTGCCCGCGCGCAGGAGCTGCTGGAGCTGGGGCTTTCGGTGCCGCAGGTCACGCAGATCTTTTTAAAGCTGCGCCAGATGGGGCTGGACATTCCCGCGGACGTCTACACGATCCCCTATGCGGTCAAAACGATTCAAAAGGCGCTGGCCGCCAAACAGGGAGGTGGGGCAAATGCTTAAAGATATTACGATAGGTCAGCATTTTCCCGGGCATTCCATCCTGCACTGCTGCGACCCGCGCCTCAAGCTGGTCGCGACGATTGCCTATATCGTCGTGCTGTTTGTGGCCCCGAACCCGCTGGGGCTGGCGCTGTCCATCCTGCTGCTGGCCGCGCTGTACAAGGTAGCACAGATTCCCGGCAAGATGATTTTGAAAAGCCTAAAGCCCATCGTGCCCATCGTGATTTTTACGGCGGTGCTGAACCTTTTCTTCGTCACGGGGCAGGGGGAGCCGCTTGTACACTTCTGGGTTTTGAACATTTACGTCGAAGGTGTCAAATATGCCATCCTGCTGGCGGTGCGCGTCTGCGCACTGATTGCAGGCACGAGCCTGCTGACCTACACGACCAGTCCCATCGTGCTGACCGACGCCATCGAGAGCCTGCTGCGCCCGCTGGCGAAGCTGCACTTTCCCGTGCATGAGCTGGCCATGATGATGACGATTGCGCTGCGGTTCATCCCGACCCTGATCGAGGAGACGGAAAAGATCATGAACGCCCAGAAGGCCCGCGGCGCGATGCTGGACAGCGGCACATTTACCCAGCGCATCAAGGCGCTGGTGCCGATCCTGATTCCGCTGTTCATCTCGGCGTTCCGCCGCGCCGACGAGCTGGCCATGGCGATGGAATGCCGCTGCTATCACGGCGGCGAGGGCCGCACCCGGCTCAAGCAGCTGAAATTCACCGGCGAGGACTTCAAATGCCTGGCGGTCATTGCCGTGGCGCTGGTGGTCATTGCCTGCACACGATTCTTTGTGCCGGGACTGGCGTAAGAATCAGCCGCCCTGTAGGGGCCGGGCATGCCCGGCCCGCAGCCTTCCCGCAAGCATCTGCTTGCCTTACACAACCGGGCCGGGCATGCCCGGCCCCTACCTGGTTCTGACATGAATTATTTACTTTGGATTTCCTACAAGGGCACCCGCTATGCCGGGTTCCAGGTCCAGCCAAATGCGCCCACGGTCTGCGCGGTTTTGCAGGACGCGATGCAGGCGGTGTTCGGCTGCCGCCCCGACGTCAAGGGCTGCTCCCGCACCGATGCCGGCGTCCATGCGCGGCGTTTCGCGCTCAGCTTCTGCTATACTGGCAAAGTGCCGATGCAGAAAATCGTGCCCGCGCTCAACGCCCACCTGCCGCCGGACATCCGCGCGGTGGACATCCGGTCCGTGCCGGACGGCTTCCACGCGCGTTACGCCGCCCACGCCAAGACCTACCGCTACTACATTTTGAACGCGCGGGTGGATGATCCGTTCACCTACGACACCTGCCACAGGGTAGGGGCAGCGCTCAATCTGGCCGCCATGCAGGCCGCTGCGGCGCAGTTCATAGGCACGCACGATTTTTCCGCACTCTGCGCGTCCGGGTCCAGCGCCGCCGCCCACGGGGATACCGTGCGGACAATTACGGATTGTACTGTTGTACAGAACGGCGATTTGTTTACAATTTCCGTGACCGCCGACGGCTACCTCTATAATATGGTGCGCATTCTGGCGGGCACGCTCGCGGACGCGGGTCTTGGCAAGCGGACGCCGGAGAGCATCCCCGCCCTGCTGGAAAGCGGAGACCGACGCCGGGCCGGGCCGACGCTGCCCGCAAAAGGGCTGTTTTTGGAAAAGGTCGATTACCCGGAATTGGATGATGTTTAAACGTGTTCTGTAGGGGCGGGACATGTCCCGCCCGCGGCCTTCCCACAGGATGTCATTTCCGTACAGTGGCAGGCCGGGCATGCCCGGCCCCTACATTTCTACACAAAATACGAAAGGAGGGGGCCCACCTATGAGTAAGGCGGACAGAGATCGGCAGGCATTGCTGCAGCGGCTGGCGCGTGAGCAGAGGCGGGCCCTGAACGCCGCCGCCCGCGACGCAGACCGCGCCCGCACGCCGCGCACCGCTCCCACACCGCGGCGCGATGACAGCCCGCCGTCCCGGACGTCCGAGCAGCCGTCCGCGCAGAGCGCCGCGCGGCTCAAATCGCTGACGCCGCTCTACAAGCAGCGCCAGCAGCGGCGGCTCACCGTCCTGATCGTCATTATCATTGTGCTGGCGCTGGCGCTCACCGTTGTGACCGGCACACTGTCGGCCTCTCTGGCGCTGCTGGGTGATGCCGTGGACAGCGCGTCGCTCTACCTGAACCGCGCCGACGGCGGCTGGCCGACCACCACCGGCATCACCGAGCCGCTGCAAATCGAACCGCTGGCGGACGGCTTCGTCGAGCTGGGCAATGAGGATGTGCTCGTCTACTCGGCCTACGGCTCCAAAATTCTGAGCCTGCAGCCGTCCTACGCGCGGCCCGTGCTGGCTGTGGGCGGCACCCACTTTGTGGTCTACAACCGCGCGGGCAGTGAGCTGACCGTATGCAGCCGCACCCGCACGCTCTACACACAGCGCTTTGACGAGGACATTCTGCTCTGCGCCATGTCAAACAACAACTCGCTGGCCGTCGTGACCGACGCGGACCGTTTTGCCGGCTGGGTACACATCTATGACCCTTCGATGCGGGAGCTGTACAGCTGGCGGATGCCCCAGTCGATGGGCACACCGATCGCGCTGGACTTTGCCCCCGACAACCGCAGGTTTGCCTCGGGCATGATTGCCGCGCGGGACGGGCAGCTGAACTGCTCGGTCTACTTTATGAGCCTCGACTCCGACACCGAGGGGCTGCTCTACACCGCCGACGCGGGCAGCATGCTGCTGCGGCTGGACTGGCAGAGCGAGAACCGCGTCATGGCCGTGTTTGACACCTACATTGCGGTCATCGACCCCCGCACCGCCGCCGAGGTCGCACGCTACGACTACGGCGGGGCCGCGCTGCAAAGCGTTGCACCCGGACGCCGCCAGACCGCGCTGCTTCTGAACGTACACGGCGGCAACAGCCTGGTCACCCTGTCCGAAAGCCTCACCGTTATGTCGGAGATTCCCGCACGGCAGGCGTTTGCGGTCTCGGCTACCGACACCGACATTTATCTGCTCTGCCCCGATGCCGTCGAGTGCTACGGCTACGACGGCGTGCAGAACTGGGTGCAGACCGGCCTGTCGTCCCGCCCGCTGGCGGTCCTGCACGGTAAGCAGACGCTGGTCTTTACCGGCAGTCAGGCGGACGTTTTGGCGAAGCCCGCCGAGTAGTTCCGAAGCCTTCCCCCTCGGGGGAAGGTGGCCCCGCAGGGCCGGATGAGGGGCTGCCTTGCCGCAATAACCAATTTGCGGGCAATAACGGCAAGGTTCGCCCTCATCAGTCAGCGGGCGGGGCCGCTGACAGCTTCCCCCTCGGGGGAAGCCCAGACTGCTAAAAAAGGTGCGCCCCTCCCTTGGCCCCCTCTGCGAGGGGGCTCCGCCCGCAGGCGGTGGGGGAGAGAACTGTACGGCAATCCGAAATATTTCGGGCTATGGCAAGGTTCTCTCCCTCCGCCCCTACGGGGCACCGCTCCCCCTCTGGCGCAAGCGCCACCTCCCCCGTATCGGGGGAGTCTGTCTCGCAGAGGGAGGTGCTTCGACACGCTGAGCTTCCCCCTCGGGGGAAGCCTTACGACCCGCAAGTAATCCAATAGAAAGAAGTACCCATCTATGTCTTTTTCTCCCGCACTTGTCTATGATTTTATTTTTCTGGCCGTATTTTCCTTTGCCGCCGTCAAAAGCTGGCAGAAGGGCTTTCTCGCCGGGCTGACCGAGCTGATCGGCGCGGTGCTGGGCGTCGGCATTGCCTCCTGGGGCAGCCGCACGCTGGCCCCGGAAGTCTACCTTAGCTTTTTCAGCGACTCCGTCTCCACCCGGGTCGAGCAGGCCGTCGCGCAGTCGGGCGGCGACATTGCCGCTGCGGTGCAGGGGCTGGACTTTCTGCCGGAATCCATCCGTGCCGCGCTGGCCGCGGGTCTGCAGACTGCCGGGGACCAGCTGCCCGAAAAGATCAACGCCCTGCTGGAGCCGCTTTTCCTGCCGCTGGTGCAGGCGGTGCTGTTTGTGCTGCTCTGTATGATCGTGCGCTGGGTGTTCGCCCTGCTGGTGCGGCTGCTGCGCGGCGTCAATCTTATCCCGCTGGTGGGCGGCGCCAACCGGCTGCTGGGTCTGGTGCTGGGCCTTGTGACCGGCGCGTTCGACTGCTGGCTGCTGGCGCTGCTGCTCTGGTTCGCCGCCAGCATCACCACCGGCCAGATCGACTGGCTGACCACCGGCGTTTTGCAGCGCAGCGTCGGGTACAGCCTTTTTGGTGCGTTCAACCCGTTTTTGCTCCATTATTAAACAAATTCTGAACAAGTCCCGCCAAAACTTGCAATTTGGCAGGGTTTGTTTAATAATAGTAGTGTAGCTGCGGTGCGGCGGGCGGATTTCCTATCCGCCCGCCGGGCGTCGAGAACGCCGCCCCCTACAACAATTTATCGCAATCCCACGTGCCTCTTATCGGGCACTTTTCATAGAGGTGAAGTAAATGCTTTGTGTTAAATGCCAAAAACGCCCCGCTGTCGTGTTTGTGCAGCGGCTTGAAAACGGCAAGACCGTGCAGGAGGGCTACTGCCTGACCTGCGCCCGTGCCATGCACATCCAGCCTGTGGATGATCTGATGAAACAGTTCGGCATGTCCGACCAGGATCTGGAAAACATGGAGGAGCGGATGTCCAGCTTTTTGCAGGAGGCCTCCGACTCCGGCATGCTGGCCCCCATGATGACCGGCGACGACACCGACGCCGGTGACGAGCCCGCCCCGCAGGACGATTTTGTTCCGGGCGGCAGCCCCGTGTTCCCGTTTGGCTTTGGTGCGCGCCAGAATAAGGACGACGCCAAGCCCAAAAACGGCAAGAAGGAAAAGGCTCCCCGCCGCAAGTTCCTTGAGACCTACTGCGAGAATCTGACTCAGAAGGCCCGCGACGGCAAGACGGACCGCATCATTGGCCGTGACCGCGAAATTTACCGCACGATCCAGATTTTGTGCCGCCGCCAGAAGAACAACCCCTGCCTGATCGGCGAGGCCGGTGTCGGCAAGACTGCGATTGCCGAGGGTATCGCCCAGCGCATTGCCGAGGGCAAGGTCCCCGCGCGTCTGCAGGACAAGGAAATTTACCTGCTCGACATGACGTCCCTCGTCGCAGGCACCCAGTTCCGCGGCCAGTTTGAGCAGCGTGTCAAGGGCCTCATCAGCGAGGTCAAGGCTGCGGGCAACATCATCCTGTTTATTGATGAGATCCACTCCATCGTCGGTGCGGGCGACTCCGACGGCTCTATGAACGCCGCCAACATCATGAAGCCCGCGCTGTCCCGCGGGCAGATGCAGGTTATCGGCGCAACGACGTTTGCCGAGTATCGCAAGTATATCGAGAAGGATTCCGCGTTGGAGCGCCGTTTCCAGCCCGTCAAGGTCGAGGAACCGTCGCTGCTGGACACCATCGAGGTCATCAAGGGCATCCGCGTCTACTATGAAAAGCACCACTTCGTCCGTGTGTCCGACCCCATCGTGACGAGCATCGTCAAGCTGTCGGAACGCTACATCACGGATCGTTTCCTGCCGGACAAGGCCATTGACCTGCTGGATGAATCCTGCGCCTGCTGCAACCTGCGCCATCCTGAAATTACAGAGCTCATGGAGACCCAGCGCACCGTGGCCGATTTGGAGACCCGCGAGCACGAACTGGAGAACCCCGAGCCGCAGAACGGCCAGGACGCTGCCATCGACTACGAGGCACTGGCCGCGGTCAAGACCGATCTGGCGAAGCAGCGCGAAAAGCTGCCCGCCCTGCAGCTGAAGGTCGCGGAAATTGAAGTGACCATGGACGACGTCGCACAGGTCATTGAGCTTTGGACCGGTGTGCCTGCTGTGAAGATCAAAGAGACCGAGTATGGCCGCCTGCAGGGGCTGGAGGATGCCCTCAAGGCGCACATCATCGGCCAGGACGAGGCTGTCCACGCCGTGGCCGGGGCCATCAAGCGCGCCCGCGCTGACCTGTCTGGCCGTCACCGCCCGGCCAGCTTTATCTTCGTCGGCCCCACCGGCGTCGGCAAGACCGAGCTGGTCAAGCAGCTGGCCAGCCAGCTATTTGACACCGTTGACCCGCTCATCTCCATCGACATGAGCGAGTACATGGAAAAGTACGCGGTGTCCCGCCTCATCGGCTCGCCCCCGGGCTATGTCGGCTACGACGAGGCCGGGCAGCTGACCGAGAAGGTCCGCCGCCATCCCTACAGCGTCGTGCTGTTCGACGAGATCGAAAAAGCACATCCTGACGTTATGAATATCCTGCTGCAGATTCTGGACGAGGGCAAGATCAACGACGCGCAGGGCCGCACGGTGGACTTCTCGAACACGGTCATCTGCATGACCTCCAACGCGGGCTCCACCGACCAGAGCGGCGCGACGGGCTTCGGCAAAAAGGCCGAGGTCGCCAGCGCGGACCGCAGCATGAAGGCGCTGCAGGAGTTCCTGCGCCCCGAGTTCATCGGCCGTGTGGACGAGATCATTACGTTCAAGCCGCTGAGCGAGGAAGACCTTGAGAAGATTGCCGCTCTCATGCTCGACGAGTACAAGCCCGGTCTGGCCGCGCACGGCATCACGCTGCACTACACGCAGCCCGCGCTGGCGGACATCGTAGCCGAAAGCTCCACCAAATACGGTGCGCGTGAGCTGCGCCGCACGATCCGCAAGACCATTGAGGATCCCGTCTCCGACGCGCTTGTCGATGGCCGCCTGGATGGCCGCGAGGTCACGCTGGAGCTGGCCGACCACGACGGCAGGGCCGTGCTGGATATTTAAGGGGCGCACCATGTACAGAAAACTGGCTGCCCTGGTGCTGGCCGCGGCGCTGCTGTGCAGCTGCTCGGCCCGCGTCACGGTGCAGCGTTATCCCGCAGAGCTGCCCCGGGCCGAAAGCCCCGCCGCCACCCCGACGCCGGAGCCTGTGCCCACCTTTACCGAGGAGCAGAAGTCCTACGGCAGCGCCGCACTGCTGACCGATGCCACCGTGCTCGTCAACGTGTTTTTGAACGACGCCGCCCACGGACAGACCTGGGATGCCGAGAGCCGCGCTGCCGCCGTGCAGCGCACCCAGCTGGCCGTGGACTGGATCACCGAGCAGGCCGCGGGCTACGAGGCCGCGGTGAATCTGATCTGTGATCGCAGCGCGGACGGCAGCGATTCAACGCTAACACGCAGTTATCTTGTGCAGTCTGCCATGCAGGGCGGCGAAAATTCCGAGGAAAGCTCCGCTTTTCTCGACGAGATGGATACGCTGTGCGCGTCGCTGGCCGCCGACAGCCGTCTGGCTGCCTACGGGGCCCGGCACATCGCGTTTTTGTTCTTCCTGCCCATCAGCGGGACATCCTTCACGATGGCTCACTACGCCGACGACGGCGACAGCTTTTATTATGAATACAGCTGCCTGTACAAAACCGACGCCTACACCGACGGCGAGGCGGAATCCCCGGCGACCTACGCCCACGAGATCCTGCATCTGTTCGGCGCGCCCGACCTGTATGAGGGCAGCAGCGACCCCTACGTCGACGAGGCACTTGTCAGCTATGTGGCCGACACCTACCCCGGCGATATTATGCTGAGCACCTACGAGGACGACGGCTCAAGCCGGTTTGACGCCATCACAAAGGAGATCAGTCCGCTGACGGCCTACTGTCTGGGGCTGACCGACACCTGCCCCGAGCTTGCGCAGTTTCCCCTGCTGGCCGACATGACCCCCGGCGTTTTCTCTTACGGAGCCGACGGGGAAGCGGGGGGTGCGGAGGCCGGCGAGAGCTGGCCGGGCGCGGTAGCGGTGTAAATTGTTGTAGGGGAGGGATTTATCCCTCCCGGGAGCTTTGCGCCAGCCGCCCAGTGCACGGGAGGCATAAATGCCTCCCCCTACAAGCTACAGCAAGTTTGCGCCAGGTTTTGTAGGGGGCGGCGTCCTCGACGCCCCGCGGAGGGGTCAAGACCCCTCCCTACGATGTAGGGGTGAGACGGGGTGTGTAAAGCAGTAACGGGCGGCGGCGGAAAGCGTGCGGGCCGGGCATGCCCGGCCCCTACGGGGGGCGGAGGGGGAAACGGGTGCTTGCTGGGAGGTGCGCGGGAGGGGTGAATTTTCCCACTACAACAAAAGAGGAGAGGCGGGCCTCTCCTCTACTTATTTATATAGCTTACTTTTTATGGTACATCCTGTCGTCTTCCTCATAGGTCGGTTCGCAGGTCAGGTACATGCCGAGTTTCTTTAAAGTGTCAGCATCCACGCTGGAGAGGATGACGGTGGAATGGATGTCGCAGCCCTTCAGATTGGGGATCTGCTCCATGGCCTTGGCGGCGTATTCATTTTCGGAGACCGAGCTGGACAGGGCGATCAGAATCTCGTCGGTGTGCAGGCGCGGGTTCCTGCTGCCGAGGTAGTTCGTCTTGAGCGTCTGGATTGGTTCGATGGCGCGGGCGGAGACCAAATCGATCTCCTGATTGATGCCGGCCAGCTTTTTCAGCGCGTTCAGCAGGGCCGAGGATGCCGCACCCAGCAGCGGGCCGGTCTTGCCTGTGACAATCGTGCCGTCGGCCAGTTCAATCGCAGCGGCAGGCTGACCGTCAGTGGCTTCGGACATTGCATGGGCACGTTTTTCGACCTCACGCTCGCCCAGGGCAATGCCCGCCTGGTTCATGAGCAGCTCGAGCTTGAAACGCTCCGGCTTGACAACACCGCTGGCCTTCTGGTCGCAGAGGCACTTGAAGTACCGGCGCACGATCTCATTCAGCGACGCTTCACGGCAGACATCGTCATCAATGATGCAGTTGCCTGCCATGTTGACGCCCATATCTGTCGGAGAACGATAAGGGCTCTTGCCTGCGATCAGTTCAAACATTGCATTCACGACAGGGAAAATCTCCACATCGCGGTTGTAGTTGACCGTCGTCTTACCGTAGGCTTCCAGATGGAACGGGTCGATCATGTTGACGTCGTTCAGATCGGCGGTGGCGGCCTCGTAGGCCAAGTTGACGGGATGCTTGAGGGGCAGATTCCAGATGGGGAAGGTCTCGAACTTGGCGTAGCCCGCCTTGACACCGCGCTTGTACTCATGGTAGAGCTGGGACAGGCAGACCGCCATCTTGCCGCTGCCGGGGCCGGGGGCCGTGATGACCACCAGCGGGCGTTCGGTCTCGATGTAATCGTTCTTGCCGTAGCCGTCATCGCTGACGATGTGGGCCACGTCGTTGGGGTAGCCGGGAATCTTGTAGTGGCGGAAGGTGCGGATGCCCAGGCCGTTGAGCTTCTGCTCAAACGCCGTGACCTCGGGCGCATCGGTGTACTTCGTCACGCAGACGCTGCCCACAAACAAGCCGACGCCCTGGAAGGCATCGATCAGGCGCAGCACGTCCACATCGTAGGTGATGCCGTAGTCACCGCGCATCTTGTTGGCGACGATGTCCTCGGCGCTGATGACGATGACGACCTCAGCCTGCTCCTTGAGCTGCAAAAGCATCTGCAGCTTGGAATCAGGCTGAAAGCCCGGCAGCACGCGGGACGCATGGTAGTCGTCAAACAGCTTGCCGCCAAATTCCAGATAGAGCTTATTGTCAAACTGGGCGATACGCTCCCGGATGTGGGCGGACTGCATCGCAAGATATTTGTCGTTATCAAATCCGATCTTCATCAACATTCCCCTTTTCCTGTGCTTAAACCAATATGAAATCAGTATACCATTTTTCGCGGCGGCTTGCAATGGGGTGGGCGCGCTTTCCTGGCCGGAAGAGGCCCTGCGCGCCAACATTATCGCGCAGGTCAGTCTGGCGCTGAACCGCATCTGGACCGAGTGGTACCCCAGCCGCGGGTACAGCTTCAACATCACGGGGTCGCCGGGGTACGACCAGGCCTATGTCAACGGGCGCACGGTGTTTGCGGTCATGGAGCGGCTGACCGCCGAACTGTTCAACACCTTTGTCCAGCGCAGCGGCGACGCCGAACCGTACTTTACCGAATACTGCGACGGCAAGACCGTGACCTGCCCCGGCATGAAGCAGTGGGGCACGGTGGACCGCGCGCGGGAGGGCATGAACGCGCTGCAAATCCTGCGGTACTACTACGGAAACCGCGTGCAGCTGGTCACAACCGACAACATTGCCGCCATCCCGTCCAGTTATCCGGGCAGCCCGCTGCGGCGCGGCAGCACCGGGACGAATGTGCGCATCCTGCAAAAGCAGCTTTCCCGCATTGCCAGGGATTACCCGTCCTTCGGCAAGCCCGCCGTGACCGGCACCTTCGACGAGGCCACCGAGAACAGCGTGAAGAAATTCCAAAAGCAGTTCAGCCTGACGGCGGACGGCGTGGTCGGCAGGCCAACGTGGAACAAGGTGAGCTTTATTTATGTCAGCGTCAAGGACCTGGCTGAGCTGACGAGCGAGGGCGAGACTGCCGAGGGCACCCAGAGCGCGGGCGGCTGGCCGGGGACTGTTCTGCGGCGCGGCAGCACGGGCAGCAGCGTGGAGCAGGTGCAGTTCTGGCTTTCGGATTTAGCGCAGTTTGATTCGTCGCTGGTGCGCGTGACGGTGGACGGCAGCTACGGCGCGGCGACTGAGCGGGCCGTGCGGGCGTTCCAGCAGAAGCAAAGCCTGACGGCGGACGGCGTGGTCGGGCAGCGCACCTGGAACACGCTGTACGCCGCATGGGTCGACGCGCAGAGCGACCTAGGCGGTACAGCGTGGCCTGGCACGGCGCTGCGGCGGGGCGCTGCCGGCATGGAGGTGCGGCTTGTGCAGTTCTGGCTGCGGCTGGCGGCGGACAACTACAGCGCACTGCGCCCCGTGACCGTGGACGGCAGCTACGGCGCGGCGACGGTCAGCGCGGTGGAGGCATTTCAAACGCTGTTTGGGCTGACGTCGGACGGCGTCGTCGGGCACAGCACGTGGAATAAGCTGAAGGAGGTCGGGCTGGCCGTGGCGAACAAAATTGTGGCCGCCAACGTCGCGCCCGGGCAGTTCACGACCACCACGCGGGCGGGCAGCAGCGGCACCGCCGTGCGGGCTGTGCAATACTACCTGCGGCGGCTGGCGGCCTACTACAGTGATGTGCCGCGCGTGGCCGTGGACGGAAAATTCGGTGCGGCGACGACGCGGGCCGTTAAGGCGTGGCAGTCCCGCGCCGGACTGACGGTGGACGGCGTCGTCGGGCGGCTGACGTTCCAAAGCCTGTACGACGCCGCGCAGGCACTCGAAGCCAGCGGTCCCGTTGTGCGCACGGTCAGCCTGCCCGCGCCCGCCGCCACGCTGCGCCCCGGCGACACCGGCGCGGCGGTGCTGCGGCTGAATCGGCTGCTGCTCTTTTTGAGTCAGTGGATACCGGAAATCAATTTTACGGCCAGTGACACGCCCGACAATACCTTTGACCTCGAGTTGGAAACTGCCGTGCGCAGTGCGCAGCGGTACTTCGGGCTGACCGAAACCGGCGCGGTGACGGCGGCGGACTGGAAGGTGTTCCGCGATGCCGCCGAGCAGCTGTTAGCCGCGAACCCCGCCGGGCCCAGCCCCAAACCGGGCGGCGTCTGGCCCGCCAGTGCGCTGGCACCGGGCAGCGCCGGGCCCGCGGTCCTGCAGGTGCAGAAGTGGCTGAACATTATTGCCGCTGCGGACCAGACCGCCGATTTTGTGCCCGAGACCGGCCTGTTCGACACCGAGACCCAGGCCGCGCTGGAAAGCTACCAGCTGACCGCCGGGCTGGAAACGCTGGGCGTCGTGGACGCCGACACATGGGAGAGCCTGCGTCTGGCCGCGCAGGGGCTCTGCCGCGAATGTCAGGAGGGATAAGCTATGCCAAAGGTCTACGTGTACGACTCCTATGACAACAAGTTTTTCCGCTATACTCTGCGTGAGAACGACCCGATGCCCTACAGCACCGATACAACGCTGCGGGTGCGGGAGTTCCGCGGGTCCAGCAAGAGCAACATGCTCTGGACGACCACCGCTGCCATGGAGGCGTGGAACCTGACCCGCCGCACCTACGGCAGCGGTATCCCGGTGGGGTACGCCTTCAAGCGCATCTGGGAGGGCGGCCACGGCACGACGAGCCAGCACTATGCGGGCGTGGCGTTCGACGTGGGGCAGCGCAGCACTGCCGCAAATCGCCGCAAAATTTACAACGCCGCTGTGCGGACCGGGGCGTGGGGTTACGTGGAGCCGCTGTCGATGACACCCACCTGGGTACACTTTGACCGGCGGTACGGCAAGCCCGCGTGCCGCAGCACGACGGCAGGCTACCCCACCGTGCGGCGCGGCAGCCGCAGCACCTACGTGCTGATTTTGCAGGACGCGCTGAACGCGCTGGGTTATTCGACGAACACGCTGGACGGCATCTTCGGCCATGCGACGGAGAACGCGCTCAAGGCGTGCCAGCGGCGGTTCGGCCTGACTGCCGACGGCGTATGCGGCTGCGCCAGCTGGAAAAAGATTGCCGAGGCGACGGTGGGGATCGGCAAAACGGCGACGGTTATTGATTCTTGATGTATCTGCTGGTATAATAAACTAGACTCCCTCTGGGAGGGGGCCAAGGAGCTGCACTATATTATATAAGGAAGTGTTCCCACATGGATATGCTGGAGTTTTTGCGCACCCGCCGCACCTACCGCCGCTTTGAACAGCGCCCTGTTGCGCCGGAGATCCTGACCGAGGCCGTCGATGCGGCACGGATAGCCAGCTGCGGTGCCAACCGCCAGACCGTGCGGTACATCGTTGTGCAGAGTGCCGACGCCGTGGCCGCCGTGCAGCCGCTGGTACACTGGGCCGCCTACCTGCCGCCCGAGCAGGGCCAGCCGAAACCCGACGAGCTGCCCACCGCGTTCATTGCGGTTTTGCAGGACGACAACCTGCCCGGCGCGTCCGATGTGGACGTCGGCCTGGCACTTGGCAGCCTGACCGCCGCAGCCTGGGCACACGGCGTGGGCAGCTGCATCATGGGCGCGATTGACCGCCCGGCCCTGACCAGGCTGCTGGCCCTGCCCGATGGCGTGCGCCTGTGCTACATGGTCGCACTGGGCTACCCGACGCACGCGAGCAAGCTGGTCGAAATGCAGGACGGCAGCGTCAAGTATTATCTCGATGAAAACCGCGGCTACTGCGTGCCGAAGCGCAGCATGGACGAGGTGCTGCTGAAAACGCTGTAAAAGTAAAAATCGCAGTCCCGATAATGAAATCGGGGCTGCGATTTTTTGTATCCGTCAGAAGCGGCGTCTTTCAGCCTTATCCCAAAATAGCAAAGCTCTGTGCGCCCAGGGACAGCGTGTCGTTGACGATCTCCGCCTTGCCGATCGTGTACTGAATTTTCAGATCCTCGGCCAGCTCCAGCGGCAGCTCGATGGAGACACCCGCCGGGTTGACGGCGCAGATCAGATCGCCGCGCTGCCAGACGAACGGGCGGTAGTCGTCCTTCGCCTTGGGTGCGTACAGCACCTTGAACGGCGCGTCTGCGTTCAGGTCGGCGTGTGCATGACGGAAAGCCAGCAGCGACTTCACGCTGTTCAGCAGGCTGTCGGGGTCGTCCGCCTGAGCGGCCACAGTGGGCGCATCGGCGGCAGTGTCCACAGGCAGATAGATATCCTGTGCGTCGGCGGTGGAGAAGCCGTGGTTGGCCGTGTCGTCCCACTGCATCGGCGTGCGGGAGCCCGTGCGGAAGTAGCCGCCCTCCTTGGTGGGCAGCGGCAGATAGCGCATACCGATCTCGTCACCGTAGTAGACGAAGGGTGCACCGGGCAGCGTGAAAATTGTCGCGTAGGCCAGCCGCAGCTCGTCAGTCGTCAGGCCCGCGGAGGGGCGGATCGTGTCATGGTTGCAGGTGATGAAGCACCACAGACCGTCCTTGTGGGTGGCCTTGTAGGCCGGCAGGTAATCGTCCAGGAATTTGTCAATGCCGGTGCCGGAGTTCTTGCAGAAGTACGCCTTGCCGATGTTGTGCGGGTTCGAGTCCATCGCACCGTCATAGTTGCGCATGAGCCAGTTGTAGCCGTTGCCCTGCCAATTGAGATAAAAGTCCATGTCAAAGCCGTTTTTCAGCGACATGCGCGGGCCGTTCCACTCGGCGATGAGCGCGGCCTCGGGGTACTCGACATCCAGCATATCCCGGATATTGCGCCAGATTTTGCAGGTGTACTTTTTGTTCTTAGTGTCATTCTTTACAAGGCTCGACGCCATATCGACGCGGAAGCCGTCGCAGCCCATGTCCAGCCAGAACCGCATGACGTCCTTCATGGCCTCCACCGTCGCCACGCAGGCGGGATCGTCGGTGGGCTTCTGCCACTTCTCGTTGATCTTTCCATAGCCGTAGTTCAGCGCGGGCTGGCACTTGAAGAAGTTCAGGATATACGTGCCGTTGCGTTCTGTCTCGCCGCCGATGAACGGCATCCCGTCGCCGGAGGCAAAGCAGGAATCCGTCCAGATAAAGCGGTCCGAGTATTCGTTGTGCCCGGGCTTGCAGCTGGCCTTGAACCACGGGTGTTCCTCGCTCGTGTGGCCGGGCACCAGGTCGAACAGCACACGGATGCCCTTCTCATGCGCGGCCCTGAACAGCGCGGCGGCGTCCTCGTTCGTGCCGTAGCGCGGGGCGATCTTTTTGTAGTCGCGCACATCATAGCCCGCATCCTTGAACGGCGAATCAAAGCAGGGGTTGATCCACAGGGCATTGCAGCCCAGGTCCCTGATATAGTCGAGCTTGGCAATAATGCCCTGCAAATCACCGATGCCGTCGCCGTTGGTATCATAGAAGCTCTGGGGGTAGATTTCATAGAACACTGCGTCTTTCAGCCACTGTTTCATGAGATGTCTCCTTTACTATAAATAGACAGATAGAATATTCACGGCAGCCCGCAGGGCGCATTTCCTGTGCGCTTGGGAGGTTTTCCCCGCCGCGCACGGCCACGGGCGGATAGGAAATCCGCCCCTACGGCGCTCCCTGTCAGTTTGCCGCTTCATGAGTATGGAAACGTTTCATCCGTTTCTACCCCTATACTATCCCCTTCTTCTCCCTTTGTCAACGCAGCAAAACAGACAAAATAAACCACAAATTTTCTACATTTTGCACCAAAAACCGACATATTGCTAAATTGTGAACATTTCATTGACAAATTACGAACATCGCTGTAAAGTAGTAGGCACAAGCGATTGTAAAATTTAATAGGAAAGAGGGATTCATGTAAAATGAATACGCTTGTAATCGTTCTGATTGCCGCGGTTGTCCTGGTATGTGCGTACGCCGGATATGGCCGCTGGCTCGCCAAGACCTGGGGTGTCGACCCCAACGCCAAGACTCCTGCTGTGCGGCTGGAGGATGGCAAAGACTACGTTCCCACCAACGGCTGGACGGTGTTCGCCCACCAGTTCTCCTCCATCGCAGGTGCAGGCCCTGTCACCGGTGCCATCCAGGCTGCCGCGTTCGGCTGGTTGCCTGTCCTGCTGTGGGTCCTGATCGGCGGCGTCTTCTTCGGCGCTGTCACCGACTTCGGTGCGCTGTACGCCTCCGTCAAGAATGACGGCAAGTCCATGGGCCTGCTGATCGAGAAGTACATCGGCAAGACGGGCCGCAAGCTGTTCCTGCTGTTCTGCTGGCTGTTCTGCGGCATCGTCATTGCTGCTTTTGCAGACATGGTTGCCGGCACCTTCAACGCCTTTGACGCCGACGGCGCACAGGTCGAGGCCGCCTTCACCAACGGCTCTGCGGGCATGGTCTCCATCATGTTCATGGTGTTCGCCGTCATCTTCGGCCTGATCCAGAAGAAGTTCAACTTCTCCGGCTGGAAAGAGGCCGTCGTCGGTATCGCCTTTATCGTGCTCTCCTTCGTGGTCGGCATGAACTGCCCCATCATCCTGGGCAAGGCTGCCTGGAGCTACATCACCTTCATCTACATCTTCTTTGCGGCGGTCCTGCCCATGTGGCTGCTGAAACAGCCCCGTGACTACATGACCACCTTCATGTTCGGCGCTATGATCGCCGGTGCGATTGTCGGTCTGCTGGTCGCCCACCCCACCATGAACCTGCCCGTTTTCACCGGTTTCAACAATGAGAAGCTCGGCACCATGTTCCCCATCCTGTTCGTCACGGTTGCCTGCGGTGCGGTCTCCGGCT